>OGNF01000787.1_pt1 | contig 32762 bp, 26 predicted proteins | sample 1573321 | NCBI WGS metagenome assembly OGNF01 (sample SAMEA2581911, study PRJEB24529) | metagenome | biome: Human gut stool | place: China | collected 2011 | reverse complement strand
CGAAGAAAATGATCGGACTTTCTTTCGCCGCTGCGGCGGCGAAACTCTACGAGGTCCTTTGACAAACTGTGGCGGAAACGCAATGCGTTTCCGCCCTTGGCTGTCAAAAAGTATTCCTTTTTTGACGGCGTGCGCCCGTCAGCGCCAGATGCGCATACACGGCGGCGGCGGCCGCAGCCTCGTCCCGGTCCCGGAGCGCCTGACAGATGGCCATGTGTCCGGCGCTTTTTGCGGTTGACAGCGTTCGGCAAGCACAGTAAAATCAAAGCAGGCGGGTCGGTCCCGCCCGGGAATGAGAATGAAATCAGACTGCGGAGGTGTTTCCTATGGAACCTGCAAAAGTATATTTTTCCGATCTGCACACGGACGAGATCAGCACGCTCGAAAAGCTGCGCCGCCTCATGAAGGCCGCCGGCTTTGAGCAGATCGACTTCCAGGACAAATTCGTCGCCGTCAAGCTCCACTTCGGCGAGCCGGGCAACATGGCCTATCTGCGCCCGAACTGGGCGCGCGTCGTGTGCGACTATGTGCGCGCGCTCGGCGGCAAGCCGTTTCTCACCGACTGCAACACGCTCTATGTCGGCGGGCGCACGAACGCGCTCGACCATCTCGACAGCGCCATGCTCAACGGCTATTCGCCCATGACCACGGGCGCGCAGTGCATCATTGCCGACGGGCTCAAGGGCGAGGACTATGACCTCGTGCCCATCCGCGGCGGCAAGTATCTGCGCGCGGCGAAGATCGGCCGCGCCATCATGGACGCCGACATCTTCATCTCGCTCACGCACGCCAAGGGGCACGTGTCCGCGGGCTTCGGCGGCGCGCTCAAGAACATCGGCATGGGCTGCGGCTCGCGCGCCGGCAAGGAGGAGATGCACAGCTCCGGCAAGCCCGTCGTCGATGCGGACAAGTGCATCGGCTGCGGCAAGTGCATCGAAAACTGCGCGCACAACGGCCCGCACATCGAAAACGGCAAGTGCACCATCCTGAAGTATAAGTGCACCGGCTGCGGCCGCTGCATCAACGTCTGCCCGATGCACGCCATCCACGCGGACTATGCGATCGCAAACGAGCTGCTCAACTGCAAGATCGCCGAGTATGCCAAGGCGGTCGTCGACGGCCGTCCGTCGTTCCACATCGCGCTCGCGCTCGACGTGTCGCCCTGCTGCGACTGCCACGATCACAGCGATGTGCCGATCGTGCCGAACGTGGGTATGTTCGCGTCGTTCGATCCCGTGGCGCTCGATACCGCCTGCGCCGACAAGATCAACGCCCAGCCCGTGAACCCCGGCAGCGTCATCGCGCACGCGCATGACCACCCGCACGACCACTTCGTCGCCGCGCATCCGGACACCGACTGGCGCGCCGCCGTCGAGCACGGCGAGGCCATCGGGCTCGGCACGACGCACTATGAGCTCATCGAGATCTGATCGGAAATAACGCAAAGGCTCCCCCGGAATTCCGGGGGAGCCTTTTTTGTCATATGTATTCTCTTTGGGTGATCCGTTTTATGATCGCCCGAGCCAGAAGTCCGGCGACGCCTGTCTTTTTTGCAACATGCTTCTTGCCGTGCAGATAGAGTGCCTTGACCTCGATGCCCGCTATATCCTCCGCGGTGAGCGGATCATCGCCGAGAACGACGAAATCGGCAATCATACCGGGTGCAAGCGTGCCGCGTTTATTCTCCTCGTGGCTCATATACGCGGGATTTGCCGTTATCATGCGCAGCGCGTCGAGACGCGATATGCGCTCGTCCGGATTGGGATGATTTACGGAGCACGCCATACCGTACAGGGGCTTTGGACGCGTGCACGGTCCGTCGGAGCCGTCGCCTACGACAAGTCCGAGGCGGTGCATCGTTCCCAGCGCGTTTAGTCTGTCAGTGCGCTCTCTGCCGAGCACCGAGCACAGATACGCGTCCGGCTCCTGCTTCCAATATATAAACGGCGACTGCGCGGCTATGCACAGCTTTATCTTTGCCGCGCGCTTTAGCTGCTCCTCGCTTGCAAGGCAGACATGGATCATCACATGGCGCGCATCGTCCCACGGCTTATCGGCATAAGCCGCCTCATATGCCGTTATGCACTGCTCCACCGCCGCATCGCCTATGGCGTGCATGGTTATCTGCCAGCCCTCGCGGTTTGCGCCGATGGCGAACTCGTTCACGCGCTCCTGCGGATAATTCAAAACGCCGTAGTTGTCCGGATCGTTCGCGTACGGCTCCTTGAGCGCCGCGTCCTCTGAGCCGAAGCAGCCGTCGAGGGCAAGCTTGAAGCAGCCGCCGACGCGCTTGAAGCCGTGCTTTTTCACGGCCTTGAGGTCCATGGTCTGGAAGAATATGCGGAACGCCTGCGGCAGGCCGGGCGCGAGTATTTTTATCATGTCTATATCCAGATCGTTTGCAAAGCCCACGCCCTCAACGGTGTGCACGAGCCCGATGCCGACCGACGCAAGGTACTCCGCGCCTCCGGAGAGACCGCGTATAATATCCATCGTGGGGATATACGCCGTCGCCTCGTTCACGCCGTTATAAAACGCCGACTGGTACAGCCATCCGGTCTCGGTATTGCAGCCGGGATCGGATTTCACCTTATCCGACAGCAGTGCCAGCATTGCGCTGTTGCACACGGCAGCATGACCGTCGTACTTCATGACCATGAGCGGACGCTCCGTCCAGTCGTCAAGATCGCGCTTTTCGGGCAGCCGATGCTCGGCAACGGTGTTCGCGGTGCAGCCGTAGCCCATGAGCACCTTGTTTTTCCGGTGACTGTCGGCATAGCGCCTGACCGCTGCCTTTGCTTCGGCAAAATTTCTGACATCCATGAGATAGAATGTGTTCTCAAAAACGCACAGCGAGCCGAAATGCATATGCGTGTCGCCGAACGCGGGCGTTACCGTCGCGCCGCCGAGATCGACCCGTTTTGCCTTGCCGTAGCGCGGAGGGATGCTGCTTTCATCGCCGAGCCACACGATGTGACCGCCCTTTACCGCCATCGCGGTGTAAATGCGGTTTTCCTTTTCGCAGGAGATGAATCTGGCGTTCGTATAAAGCTCCATAACCTCATTCCTTTCACTTCTAAAATGGGCTCCATGCAGACATGGAGCTTTCCCCTTTCCGATGCGCACGGCCGCGGCCGCGGCGGATGTTTTTGTCCACCTTAATCCTTTCGCGCGCCGATGTCAAGCTTGGGCGCTGCGCGGTCATTTTTTGCCACCCACTTGCAACATTCTTGTTTCTGGTATACAATAACGGTATCTTCCATGACTTTTTCTGCAAATCCGGACAAGGAGTCAAACCGATGCTTCAACTTGCAGTGTGTGATGACGAGGCTGTCTGCCTGGCGCAGACTGTGGACATCCTGCGCGCGGCGCTGGGGGACACGCCGCATCAGCTCAAAACGTTTCAAAATGCACCCGCCGTGCTGCATATGCTCGCCGAGGACGGCTACCGTCCGGATATCGCCGTGCTGGACATCTGTATGGACGAGCTCGACGGCATCGCCCTCGCCAAGGAGATCAACCGCCTTGCCCCTGCCTGCCGCGTGATCTTTCTGTCGAGCTACGCGGGCTATCTCATGGACGCGTACGAGGCCGAGCACGTCTACTATGTGCTCAAGTCGGACGAGGCGGCGCGTCTGCCGGTCGCGCTGCGCAAGGCGCTGGGCGCACTCTCGACGCGCAAGGCGCTCACGCTCCGGCGCGGCGGCAGCTATCAGCGCGTCGAGCTCGACACGGTGCTGTATCTTGAGCGCTCGCTGCACAAGATGCTCGTGCACACCACCGACGGCGATCTTGAGACGACGCAGAGCCCGCAGGCGCTGCTCACGGGCGACGTGGCGGACGCGTTCATCCGCTGTCACCAGAGCTTCTGGGTCAACTGCCGGGCGATCGTCGGCATGGAGCACGAGACCTTCTGCCTGAGCGACGGCACGCGCGTGCCCATCAGCCGCTCGCACCGAAAGGATGCGCGCGAGGCGTTTTTCCGGCTGCTGGCCGGGCGCACTGCGCAGATGGACGCACCGGAGGGCGCTGCCGATGGCGTATAACGGTTTCTGGGCGGATTTTTTGTTCAACACCTGCGTCATGGCAGCGTGGTGTGTGTTTTTGTGGCGCGTGCTCGACGGGGCACGCTTTTCGTGGTGGGGCACGGTGCTGCTCACGCTCGTGATCGACGCCGCCTACCTGCTGCCGGTGCTGCTGCTGACGACGGCGGGCAGCGCGCTGCGTCTGCTGCTGTATCCGACGGGGGCACTGGCGCTGGCGTATTTGCTCTTTTGCGGCACGCCGGGGCGAAAGCTGCTGGCGGTCGCGGCGGAGCTGACCGCGACGGTGTTGGTGGAGATGCTGTTTTCCGCCGCCACCATGCGCGCGGCGGATTTTCAGATGGACGCGCAGTATGCCGTCTGGGCAGATCCGCGCGCGGTGCTCTACGGCGGTGTGTTTCTGCTGTTTCTGGCGATGGTGCTGCTGGTGGTCAGCCTGCCGTTTCTGCGCTCGAAAAATAACCTCTCCGGGCGGCAGCTGCTGGTTTTCTCCGTCTTTCCGATCACGCAGATCCTCTGCGCCGCCGCCATTCAGTCGCTCATCTTCTATCCGCCGCGGTATGAATACACGTCGGTGCTGCTGATCGTGACGGCGCTGTTTCTCGTGTCGGACATCCTGCTCTTTCGCACCATGGTCCGCACCGAGCAGCGCGTGCAGCTCGAGGTGGAAAATGAGCTGCTGGAATCGCAGCTTGACGCGCAGCTTGCGCACTACGGCGATCTGACCGCGCAGTACGAGCAGATCCGCACCATGCGCCACGACATCTCGCACCATTATCATACCATCAGTGCGCTTTTGCAGGCGGGAAACCTCAAGGAAGCCACGGAGTATTCCGCGCAGCTTCTGCCGCTGCAGACCTACAGCCCCCGCCTCGGCAGCTGCCGCAACCCGGTCGTGGACGCGTTTTTGTACACGCGCGCGCAGGAGGCTGAGCTGCGCGGCGTCCCGGTGCAGGCGGATGTGTCGCTGCCGGTGGAGCTGCCAGTGTCGAACACTGACCTCATCGTCGCCTTCGGCAACCTGCTCGATAACGCGCTCGAAGCCTGCGCCGGCATCCCGGACGCGCAGATCACGCTGCGCGCGCACATGGATAAGGGCTACCTCGTCATACAGGAATCCAACCCCGTCCGCGCCCAACAGCCGCAGGGCAAAAAGCCCCGGCGCATCCCGGAGCTGGAGCGCGGCGTGGGCTTTCGCGTGCTCGGCAGTCTCGCTGCGAAGTATGACGGCAGCTTCCGGCACACGTGCGAAAACGATACCTACACCGTCACGCTCTCGCTGCGCGCCGGATAAGGAGGGAACAACGCTTTGGCATACAACGGCTATGTCGCCGACCTGTTTTTCAACGCCTGCGCGATCGCAATGTGGGCGGCCTTTTTGTGGCGCGTGCTCGACGGGCCGCGCTTTCGCGTCTGGGTGACGGTGCTGCTCGCCGCGCTCATCGGCGCGGTGTATATGGCGGCGGCGCTGCTGCTGACCACGGTGGGGCAGCTGCGCGCGCTGATGTTCCCGCTGTGCTCGCTGGCGATGGCGTTTTTGCTCTTTCGCGGCAAGCCGGGGCGAAAGCTGCTCGCGGTCGCGGCGGAGCTTGCGGGCTCGCTGCTCATGGAGCTGATGTTCTCGCCGCTGATGATCGACCTGCACATGAACGACGACATCTCCATCTGGGCAGACCCGCGCGCGCTCATCTACGGCGTGACGTTTCTGCCGATGCTGGGGCTTGGGCTGATGCTCATCAGCCTCATCTTCATGCGCTCGAAAAACAACCTCTCCGGCCGGCAGCTGCTGGTCTTTTCCGCGTTTCCGATCACGCAGATGGTCTGCGAGGCGTCGCTCCTGACGCTCGTGTTCACGCCGCCGCGGTATGACTACATCCCCATGATCCTGATCATGTCGGTGCTGTTTCTCGTGTCCGACGTGCTGCTCTACCGCACCATGGTCCGCACCGAGCAGCGCGTGCAGCTCGAGGTGGAAAACGAGCTGCTGGAGCGCCAGCTTGACGCGCAGCTCGCGCACTACCGCGACCTCACCGCGCAGTACGAGCAGATCCGCGCCATGCGCCACGACATCGCCCACCATCTGAACACCATCCACGCGCTTTTGCAGGCGGGCAACCTGCAGGCCGCCTCGGAGTATTCCGAGCAGCTTCTGCCGCTGCAGACCGATAACTCCCGCCTCGGCAGCTGCCGCAACCCGGTCGTGGACGCGTTTTTGTATACGCGTGTGCAGGATGCGCAGGCAAAGGGCATCCCGGTGCGGGCGGAGGTGTCGCTGCCGGTGGAGCTGCCGGTGTCGAACACCGACCTCATCGTCGCCTTCGGCAACCTGCTCGATAATGCCTTGGAAGCCTGTGCCGGCATCCCGGACGCGGCGATCACGCTGCGCGCGCACATGGATAAGGGCTATCTCGTCATTCAGGAATCCAACCCCGTCCGCGCCCGGCAGCCGCAGGGCAAAAAGCCCCGGCGCATCCCGGAGCTTGAGCGCGGCGTGGGCTTTCGCGTGCTGGGCGGTCTCGCCGAGAAGTACGACGGCAGCTTCCGGCACACGAGCGAGGACGGTGTCTACACCGTCACGCTCTCGCTCAGCGCGGGCGCTGTGCCTGCATAAGGAAACATATGGGTCGCAAAGGACTCCGGCTTCGGCCGGAGTCCTTTGCATTTGCCGGAAAATCGCAAGCGATTTCCCGACAACTGGGCTGCAGTCTGCTGCGCGCATAATTTGTGCGCCGTTGGCGCACAAATTCCACACTTGCAGCCTGAGATGTATTTTCTCCGACGCACATGTCGCCGGAGAAAATGATTCGACCTTCTTTGCGCCTGCGGGCGCAAACTCCGCGAGGCTTTTGACACACGGAGGACTCCGGCTTCGGCCGGAGTCTTTTTTTTCGTTCGTTTTGTCGTATTTTCATAATGCTTCGACACGACACACGGTTCTTCTTTGCACATTCGCACAAAAACGTGCTAATTCTGCGCAAAAATATGCAGAAAATGCAAAGTGCATTTCAAATGCTTCATAAAATGCTATATTTTTGCCGAGAAGACATGGAGCGATCGGCTCGTCGCTTCATGGGAGGGGGAGCGTAAAAAAGTGGCCGGAGTATTGGAAGTATGCATCGTGGATCCCAGCACGATCTGGCGGCACACGGCAAGAGAGATCCTCTGCCGCGAGCTGGATGCGCATGGGGTGCGCGCAAATGTGGAGGAATTTTGCGCCCCGGAGTCGATGGCGTTCGACGGGGAGCGTGCGTCCTACGACGTGATACTGGCAGATATTTCCGATCGTCAGACGCGGGGACAATATTTGAATTTTTTCCGGGACCTGTGCTTGGCAAGTCCGCAGACGAAGCTGATCTTCCTGTCGGCAGATCCGCTGGCGGCGCTGGACGTGTTCGAGTGCGACCCGGATTATTTTGTCTGCAAGCTCGAGATGGAGACGCGCCTGAGCGCTGCGCTGCGCTTTGTCCTGCGCCCGTGTGAGGGGGAGCTTGGCCCGTGTCTGATCGTGGGCACGCGCGCGACGCGCCATGTGCTGTCCATGCGCGAGATCCAGTATTGTGAGCACGCGCAGCGCCAGACGAAGATCGTCATGAGGACGCGCACCGTGACGTGCTCGGAAAAGCTCAACGAGATCTATGAGCGGCTTGATCCCGCGGACTTTGTGCAGACGCACTGCAGCTTCCTGGTCAATCTCAGCTATGTCAAGGAGCTGCGGCGCTCGTGCGTCGTGCTGCGCAGCGGCGTGACCGTCCCGCTCAGCCGCGCCAACTATGCCCGCGTCCGGCAGGCGCTGGCGCAGCACCTGTCCCATGTGGGCAGGGGCGACCGGCCGTATTTGGCGCTGCCCGTGCAGCAGGCGCGCGGCGCATATACGCGCCCGGTCGATGGCGAGTAGACACGCGGCAATCTAATAGGAATCGCAGCCCGCCCGGGGAGCATTGCTCCCCGGGCGGGTCGTTTTTTTGCGCCGGGGCGCAAAATTGCGCGTCCTTTTTCCGGCGCGATGCCCGCTGCGCGCTTTGCGGCGCAAAAATTTTCGCACCGCTGCGCATATCCGCGCGCGGTTTCGCCGACAATAACCGGGAAGCAAATCCCGAACTTGCGCCTTTGGAGGAATGGATATGTACAAAAAGGACTTTATCGACACCAACGACTTCTCCCGGCAGGAGCTGCTGGACATCATCGAGCTGTCGCTGGCCATCAAGCGCGCCATCGCGCAGGGGTATTATCCCCCGCTGATGAAAAACCAAAACCTCGGCATGATCTTCCAGCAGTCAAGCACCCGCACGCGCGTGTCGTTTGAGACGGCCATGAGCCAGCTCGGCGGTCACGCGCAGTACCTCGGTCCGGGCATGATCCAGCTCGGCGGTCACGAGACCATCGGCGACACGGGCAGGGTGCTCTCGCGGCTGGTCGATGTGGTCATGGCGCGCGTCATCGAGCACCGCACGGTCGTGGAGCTTGCCGAGGCGTGCACGATCCCGGTCATCAACGGCATGAGCGACTATAACCACCCCACGCAGGAGATCGGCGACCTGTGCACGATCTGCGAGCACCTGCCGGCGGGCAAGCGGCTCGAAGACTGCAAGGTCGTCTTTGTCGGCGACGGTACGCAGGTGTGCGCCTCGCTCGGCTTCATCACGACAAAGCTCGGTATGCACTTCGTGCACTACGGTCCGGAGGGGCATCAGCTGAATGCCGAGCACAAGCGCATTCTGGAGGCCAACTGCAAGCTCTCCGGCGGCACGTGGGCGGTCACGGACGAGCGCGACGCCGTGCGCGGCGCGGACTTTATCTACACCGACGTCTGGTACGGGCTGTATGAAAACGAGCTGCCCAAGGACGAGCGCGTGCGCGTCTTTGCGGATTTTCAGGTCAACCGTGAGCTCATGCAGCTCGGCGCGCTCGGCTGCAAGTTCCTGCACTGCCTGCCTGCCACGCGCGGCGAGGATGTGACCGACGAGGTCGCCGATTCCGCCGCCTCGCTCTGCTGGGAGCAGGCCGGAAACCGCCTGACGGCGATGCGCGGGCTGCTCGTATACTTCACGCGCTGCCGCCGCAGCCCGTCGGAACTGGCGCTGGCCGCGGCGCGCGAGGAGCTCGACACATTTCTGGCCGCGCGGCTCGGCGGCTGCTGACCGGCGGATAAAGGAGCGGACGAATGGACGAACGCAAAAAGTTCCGCCTCGCGGACGTCATCCTCTCGGTCATCTGCGTCGTGTTCGTGGCCGAGGCCGCCGCGCCCGTCGCCTCCATCGGCAACAGCCAGTATTTCTGGTGGCTGTTCATGATGGTCGCCTTCCTGCTGCCCTACGGCATGATCTCGTCCGAGCTCGGCACGACGTATCCCGGCGACGGCGGACTCTACGACTGGATCCACAAGGCGTTCCCGGAGACGAAGTGGGGCGCACGCGCCTCGTGGTATTACTGGATCAACTTCCCGCTGTGGATGGCCTCGCTCGCGGTCGTGTGTCCGGAGCTGCTGGGCGTGCTCACGGGGCTGCGCTTCGGCTGGGGCGCGCGGCTGCTCATCGAGCTCGCCTTCATCTGGATCGTCACGTGGATCGCCTGCTACCCCGTGTGCGACAGCATCCTCATCCTCAACATCAGCGCCGCCATCAAGATGCTCCTCGCGCTGACGGTGGGCGTGCTCGGCATCGTCTATGTCGCGCGCAGCGGCTTTGTCAACGACATGGCGCCGCGCACGTTCCTGCCGGGCTTTGACCTGCACAGCCTGTCGTATATCTCGGTCATCATCTTCAACTTCCTCGGCTTCGAGGTCGTGTGCACCTATGCCGACAATATGCGCGATCCCAAGCGGCAGATCCCGCAGGCCATCGTGAGCGGCGGCATCGTCATCGCGCTCATCTACCTGTTTTCGGCCTTCGGCATCGGCGCCGCCATCCCCACGCAGGAGATCAGCGAGGATTCTGGGCTCATCGACGCGGTCGCGCTCATGACCGGGCGCACGAGCGGCTGGTTCGTCGGCGCGGTGGCGCTGCTGTTTCTCATCACGCTATTCGGCAACATGATCTCGTGGTCGATGGGCGTCAACGCCACCGCCGCCTACGCCGCCGCGCGCGGCGATATGCCCGCGGTCTTTTCCCGCCGCTGGGCGAAAAACGATATGCCCGTCGGCGCGGCGCTCACGAGCGGCGTCGTTGCGAGCGCGGTGTGCATCCTCGGCGTCATCATCGAGCTGCTGTCTCCTGCGTCGTCGCTGTTCTGGAGCTTTTTCGCGCTCAACCTCGTCATGCTGCTGCTGAGCTATGTGCCGGTGTTCCCGGCGTTTTTGCGCCTGCGGGCGCTCGACCCGGATGCCGAGCGGCCGTTTCGCGTGCCGGGCGGGCGCGGGATGCTGCGCGTGCTGGCCTATGTGCCCATGGCGCTGATCCTCATCTCGATCTTTTTCACGGCCGTTCCGCTGTCCACGGACAGCGAAACGCTCTCGCACTACCTGCCGATCACGGTCGGCTCGCTCATCAGCATCGCCATCGGCGAGGTGCTCATCGCGGCGCGTGCGCGCCGCCATCCTTAGGAGGGGATACTATGGCAAAACGAATCATCGGCTCGACGCCCAAGCGCGACGGCTACCGGATGCCCGCGGAATTCGAGCCGCAGTCCGGCGTGTGGATGCTCTGGCCGGAGCGCAACGACAACTGGCGCGACGGCGCCAAGCCTGCGCAGCGGGCGTTTCTGGACGTGGCGGAGGCCATTTTGCAGTTTGAACCCGTGACGGTCTGCGTCAGCGCGGCGCAGTACCAGAACGCGCGCGAGCGCCTGCCGCGCGCCGTGCGCGTCGTCGAGATGGCGAGCAACGACGCGTGGATCCGCGACTGCGGTCCGACGTTTCTTGTCAACGACCGCGGCGGTCTGCGCGCCGTGGACTGGACGTTCAATGCGTGGGGCGGGCTCGTCGACGGGCTCTATTTCCCGTGGGATCTCGACGATCAGGTCGCGCAGAAGGTCTGCGAGCTCGAGCGCGTCGATTCCTACCGCACCGAGGGCTTCGTGCTCGAGGGCGGCTCGATCCATGTCGACGGCGAGGGCACGGTGCTCACGACCGAGATGTGCCTGCTGTCCGAGGGGCGCAACCCCTCCATGGACCGCGGCGCGATCGAGCATATGCTCTGCGACTATCTCGGCTGCGAAAAAGTCCTCTGGCTGCGCGACGGCATCGACCCCGACGAGACCAACGGCCACATCGACGACGTGGCCTGCTTTATCCGTCCGGGCGAGGTCGCGTGCATCTGGACGGACGACCCGCAAAACCCGTTTTACCAGCCGGCGCACGACGCCTACGACACGCTCTCGCAGGCGACGGATGCCAGAGGGCGCAGGCTGAAGGTGCACAAGCTCTGCCTGACGCAGCGGCCGTGCCTGCTCGAGGGCGCGGCGACGATCGACGCCGTGGAGGGCACGCTCCCGCGCGCGGACGGCGAGGTCGCCATCGCGTCGTATATGAACTTCCTCATCGTCAACGGCGGCGTCATCCTGCCGCAGTACGGCGATGAAAACGACGCGCTTGCCGTGCAGCAGGTGCAGGCCATGTTCCCCGAGCGGCGCGTGGTCGGCGTGCAGACGCGCGAGGTCGCCTTCGGCGGCGGGAACATCCACTGCATCACGCAGCAGCAGCCCGCGCCGCAGCGCAGGTGATGCCATGGCAAGGATCGTCATTGCGCTCGGCGGCAACGCGCTCGGCAATACGCCCGCCGAGCAGCGCGCGCGTGTGGCCGCCGCCTGCCCGGCGCTCGTCGGGCTCATCCATCAGGGACACGAGATCATCGTCAGCCACGGCAACGGTCCGCAGGTCGGCATGATCCAGACGGCGTTCGACGCCGCCGCGAAAACGAACCCCGCCGTTGCGCCCATGCCGCTGCCGGAGTGCACGGCCATGAGTCAGGGCTATATCGGCTATCATCTGCAGCAGGGGCTGCGCCGTGCGCTGCGTGCGCAGGGGATGCCGTGGCAGGTGGCGACGGTCGTCACGCAGGTCGTCGTCGACCCGGACGACCCCGCCTTTCAGACGCCGACCAAGCCCATCGGCGCATTTTACGATGCGGCCGCGGCACAGCGGATGCTCAGCCGCGATCCCAAGCTGCGTATGCGCGAGGATTCCGGGCGCGGCTGGCGGCGCGTCGTCGCCTCGCCGAAGCCGGTGGACATCGTCGAACGGCGCTCGATCCTGAACCTGCTCGACAACGAATATGTCGTCATCGCCTGCGGCGGCGGCGGTGTGCCGGTCGCGCGCGACGCGCACGGAGATTATTATGGAGTCGACGCCGTCATTGACAAGGACTTTGCCAGCGCCTGTCTGGCTGAGGCCGTTGGCGCGGACTATCTGTTCATCCTCACGGCGGTCGACCACGTCTGCCTGAATTTCGGCACGCCGGAGCAGCGCGCGCTTGACGTGCTGCACGCCGACGACGCGGAGCGCTACCTGCGCGAGGGGCAGTTCGGCGCGGGCTCGATGCAGCCGAAGGTCGCCGCCGCCGTGCAGTTCGTGCGCAGCGGCTGGCGGCGGCGCGCCGTCATCGCCTCGCTCGCGCAGGCACCGGCCGCCATGCGCGGCGAGAGCGGCACGCGCATCGTGCCGTAACAGGCGAAAAAAGCGCAAAAGCCGGTCTTTCCCACGTGGGAAAGACCGGCTTTTTTCGTGTCGTTTCAGACGCAGCGGATGTAATCCGCCTTGCGCGGGGCGGGCGCGGGTGCGGGTGCGGCGGCATAGCCGAGCGCGATCGCGCCGACGCCGCGCAGCGTCTCCGGCAGACCCCAGGCACGCAGCAGCGCCTTGCCGTCCGGACTGTCGAAGATCTCGCGCTCGCGGTTGACCCACACGGAGCCGAGCCCCTCGGCGTGCGCGGCCAGCATGAGGTTTTCGAGCACGCAGCTGCCGTCGGCCATGTAGTTTGCGCTCCCGCCGTCGCCGAGCACGACCACGATCACCGGCGCACCGTAGTAGGGGTCGGTGTCCTTGCCGATCACGGCGGCATTGAGCTCCGTCAGCCGCGCACGCGCCTCGGCAGAGACTGCGGCGACGATCGTCGCCGACTGCGCGCCCATGGCGGACGGGGCATACGTTCCGGCCTCGAGCACGCGCGCGAGCACGTCCGCAGGCACGGCGTCCGGCTTGTAGGCGCGGATGCTGCGCCGGGTGCGGATCAGGGTCAGAAAATCGTTTTCCATGAGATGACCTCCCTTTTGCAAATATTTAAAAATGTTTGGAATAAGCATAACACATTTTTCGCCGTTGTGCTATAATATTCAATTGACTCTACCTATTGGTTTTTCTCTGATTATCTGTCGGCGTGCGCGAAAGGAGTTTCCCCAACCATGCAGAAGATCGCAGCTTTCATCGTCAAAAAACGCAAGCTCCTGCTTGCCGTCATGCTCATCCTGGCCGTTGTGTGTGCGGCGCTGATGCCGTTTGTCGGCGTCAACACCGACATGACCAAGTATCTGCCGGACAACTCGCAGATGAAGATCGGTATGGATCACATGAACGAGGCGTTCCCGGATGCAGAGGAGACGTATACCATCCGCGTCATGTTCCGCGGGCTGGATGCGCGCGACAAGCTCGCCATCCGCGAGCAGCTCGCCGAGATCCCGAACGTGGACACGGTCGCCTACGAGCCGGACAGCAGCGATTATAACCGCGACGATGCCACGCTCTACAAGCTCTCGACGCGCTTTGATTATAAGTCCGCCGAGGAGGCGCAGATCGAGCGCGACGTGGCCGAGCGCTTTGCCGGCTATGATGTGGCCGTGCGCAGCGACGATACCTCGGCGCCGAGCATTCCGCCGATCGTGTTTATCCTCTCGATCGTGCTTGTGACGACGATCCTGCTCATCGCCTGCCCGTCATACTTTGAGCCGGTGCTGTTTTTGCTGACGATCGGCGTGGCGGTGCTGCTCAATCAGGGCACGAACATCCTCCTCGGCGAGACGTCGGACGTCACGGCGAGCATTTCGGCCATTTTGCAGCTTGCGCTCTCGATGGACTATTCCATCATCCTCATGAACCGCTACCGGCAGGAGCTGGCCAAGGGCGACGACCGCGAGAGCGCCATGACGCGCGCGCTCACGGCGGCCTTCGGCTCGATCACCGGCAGCTCGGTCACGACGATCGTCGGTCTGCTGATGCTGGTGTTCATGCGCTTTAAGATCGGCATGGATCTCGGCATCGTGCTGGCCAAGGGCGTGCTGTTCAGTCTGCTGTGCGTGTTCACGGTGTTGCCGGGGCTGATCCTGTGGGCGGATAAGGTCGTCCGCAAGACGATGAAAAAGCCGCGCGCACCCAAGCGCGAGCGCAAAAGCGTGCTCGCGGGGCTCGGCCGCTTCAGCTACCGCTGCCGCGGCGTGATCGCGGCGGCATTCGTGCTGCTGTTTGCCGGGGCATACATCCTGCAGCTGTCGACGCAGATCTCCTACACGCTCACCGACCCCGACCCCGTGGCCGAGGTGTTCCCGCCGGACAACCCGCTCGTGGTGCTGTATCACAATCAGGACGAGGCGGCCGTCTCCGCGCTGGCCGACCGGCTCGAGGCCGACCCGAACGTCAAGAGCGCCATGTCCTATTCCACCACGCTTGGCCGCCAGTGCACCGCCGAGCAGATGGCCAACGCCATCGGCGCGCTCGAGGCCGGCATCCCGGTCAGCGCCGATATGCTCGGCATGATCTACTACGACGTGCACGGCGACGGGCAGAGCGTGACCATGACGGCGGCGCAGTTTCTGCGCTTCCTGTCGCAAAACGTCGCCAACAACGCCACCTTCGCGCCGTACATCGACGAGAGCCTGACGGCAAACCTCCAGACGCTGATGAAGTTCTCCGACCCTGCGGCGCTCACGCAGCAGCGCACGGCGGAGTCGCTGGCCGAATTTCTCGGCGTGAGTGCGTCGGACGCAAAGCAGCTGCTGCTCTACTACTATATGCAGCACGGCGGCGCGGACGGCAGCGGCACGATGACGATCCCCGCCTTCTCGAACTTCCTCAATAACGAGGTGCTCACCGATCCGACCATGGCGGGCATGATGGATGACGCGGCGCGCGCACAGGCATCTCAGCTGCAGACGTTCACGGATGTCACCGCCATGACCACGCCGCGCGACACCGCCGGTATCGCCGCGCTGCTCGGCATGGACGAGCAGTCGGTCAACAAGCTCTTCATCGCCTATCACGCGTCCGAGGGCGACCTCTTCTCGGGCGGTCAGTGGGAGGTGTCGATGCGGGACATGGCAAACTTCCTCGCCGGCTACAACGGCCTGCTGGATGAGACGCAGGAGCGGCAGATCACGCAGCTGAGCTGGATCATCAACGGCTCTGTCTACGGCACGCACTACACGGCGCCGCAGCTTGCGAGCGTCCTCGGCATGGACGCCGGGCAGATGCAGCAGCTGTATATGCTCTACAACAGCCGCCACGGCGACACGAGCGGCTGGACGCTGTCGGTGCAGCAGTTTGTGAACTTCCTCTGCCAGGAGGTGCTGCCGGACGCGCGCTTTGCCGCCCAGCTCAGCGGCGTGAACACCGCGCAGCTGCAGTCGGCGCGCACGGTCATCAACGCCGTCGCCTCCGGGCAGGCGTACACGGCGGCGGGGCTGGCAAACCTCTTCGGCGGTCTCTCGAGCCAAATGGACCGCGGCACGATGGAGCTGCTGTTCCTCTACTATGCGAGCGTCAACCGCGGCGAGGCCGACTGGACGATGTCCATGCAGGAGCTGTTTGACTACCTGCAGGATCAGTTCCTGACCGACGCGCGCTTTGCCTCCTTCCTGACCGACGATATGCGCGCACAGATCACCGGCGCGCAGACGATGCTCACCGATGCGGTCGCGCAGCTGCGCGGCAGCAATTACTCCCGGCTCGTGCTCACGACGACGCTGCCGGTCGAATCGACCGAGACGAGCGCGTTCATTTCCGGGCTCATGCGCGAGCTTGACGCCGTCACGACCGGGGACCATTACCTCATCGGCAACAGCGCCATGGGCTACGAGATGGAAAACAGCTTCCACAGTGAGCTGCTGCTCATCACGCTCCTGACGGCGGTGTCGATCTTCCTCGTCGTCGTGTTCACGTTCCGCTCGCTGATCATTCCGGCGCTGCTGGTGCTGCTGGTGCAGTGCGGCGTGTACATCACGGTCATGGTCGTCGGCCTGCAGGGGCTGGAGATCTATTACCTCGCGCTGCTGATCGTCGAATGTATCCTCATGGGTGCGACGATCGACTACGGCATCCTCTATACGAGCTATTACCGCGAGATGCGCGCGCATATGTCCGTGCGCGATGCGCTCATCGCGGCCTACCGCGGCAGCATCCACACGGTGCTGACCTCCGGCTCGATCCTCGTGCTGGTCACGGCGGTCGACGGACGCTTTTTCGGCAACCTCGCCGTCGAGCAGATCTGCCGCACGATCTCCATCGGCGCGTTCGCGGCCATTTTGCTCATCCTGCTGTTTCTGCCGGGTGTGCTCGCCCTGTTTGACCGCTGGGTGCTGCCGCGCGACCTGCGCCGGCAGCTCTACCCGCCGAAGGCGCGCGGCGCGCAGAGCGCAAAGCAGGAGCACAAAATTTAATGTCAACAAAAACAGCGAAGCACGATCGTGCTTCGCTGTTTTTCAGCCTGTCAAAAAGTATTACTTTTTGACAGAGGGGGTTGCGGCCTGACTGCATCGCACGCGCTGTCCGCCGGAGGCGGACGGCGCGCACGTTTGCAGGCCGAGCGGAATTTTCTCCGACGCACATGTCGCCGGAGAAAATGATTGGAATATCTTTCGCCGCTGCGGCGGCGAAACTCTGCGAGGCTCCTGACAAGTCGTGCTTCGCTGTTTTTGAGACTGTCAAATACTTTTTGACAGTCTTAAAAGTGCAGGACCTCGATCAGCAGCAGCCACGCCAGCCCGTAATACGCGGTCACGGCGACGAGATCGTTGACCGTCGTGATCAGCGGACCGGAGGCCACGGCGGGGTCGACGCCGAGGCGCTTGAAGAGGATGGGCACGGTCGTGCCGATGATGCTCGAGAGCAGCATGGATACCAGCAGCGCCGTGCCGGTGCAAAACGACACCGAGAAGGCAAAGGCCGCGGCCGCGCCCTTCGCCGCCATCAGATACAGCCCGATCGCGCCGAAGGACAGCAGCCCCAGCAGCAGACCATTCATCAGCCCGACGCGCGCCTCCTTGCCCACCAGCGCGAGCTTCTGCCGGGGGCTGACGTCCTCGTCCATCAGCACGCGGATGGTCACGGCGAGGGACTGCGTGCCGACGTTGCCGGCCATGTCCAGCACGAGCGACTGGAAGCAGATGATGACGGTCAGGTGCGTGACGACGCGCTCGAACAGCCCCACCACGCTCGAGACCACAAGCCCCAGCCCCAGCAGGATCACCAGCCACGGCAGACGCTTGGCCACGCTGCGGCGCAGCGGCTCCTCGAGATCTTCTCCGGCGGTCAGACCGCCGAGCTTTGCATAGTCCTCGCCGAGCTCGTCGGCCACAAGCTCCGCCACGACCGGCGCGGTGAGCGCACCGCACAGGCGGTTGTCGGCGTTGAGCACGGGGATGGAGTCCTCAGAATAGGCGCGGATGCGCTCGACGCAGTCCTCGACCAGCTCGTCCGCGTAGACATAGGGGTAGGACGTCATGAGAATGTCGTCGAGTGCGGTGGTTTCGCGCGCGATGATCAGCTCCTTGAGGTCGATCGCGCCGACGAGCACGCCGGTCGCGTCGACGGCGTAGAGCGTGGAGATGTTGTCGGTGTCGGCGGCCTGACGGATCAGCTCCTTCATCGCCTGACGCACGGTCATGTCGGCGCGGATGCTGACAAAGTTGGTGGTCATGCGGCTGCCGATCTCGTCCTCGTCGAACGAGCTCAGAAACGACAGGTCGCGCTTGACATCGTCGTCCATGAGGTCGACGAGCGCGCTGCGCTGCGCGCGTTCGAGCCCCTTGAGGTAGTCCACCGCGGCCGACGGGTCGAGCAGCGGCAGGATCTCGAGCTTTTTGCGGATGCCCAGCTCCTCGAGATAGGTGGGCATATCGTCCTCGGTGTATTCGAGCACACCGGCCAGCGTCGGCGCGTCAAGCAGGGCATAGAGCCGGCAGCGCTCGTCCCGGCGCAGCAGCTCGAGCGCCTCGGCGATGTCGCGCTCGTGGTAATCCTCGAGCCTGTTTCTCAGCTGCCCGGGCGCAAGGTTGCCGCGCAGCAGCGCCGCGATCTCGCCCTTGTAGTCCGGGTGGCGGTCGCCGGGGGTGATCTCCGGCAGGATGTTGTTCTTTTCGGACATTTTGTCTTCCTCCTTTGTGCAAAAGCTTCCGGGGTCGGAGGAAAAAGGGTATAAAAATACCCCTGTACCGTTCCCTCTTTACCCCTTGGGTATGCAGCTCGGGAAGGACAGCGGGTCCGGTCGCGCAGTGAGGCCCTGTCAGAACACGAACAGCGCCTGCTGATCCCCTGTGCACCGGAGCTCTCTGCCCCTACTGTGACCCTGACTGCAGCTGTCCATGTTCTCACCTCACTTGCGGTGTATTCGGTCTGAAACCGAGGTCATTATAGCATCGTGAACCGGAATGTCAAGCCGCTTTTTGCAGGGGACTGGACATTTGCTCCGCGCCGTGCTATCATGGCGCATCCGGACGGAAAGGAACGAGTGTTTTGATGATCAACGTGCTTTTTATCTGCCACGGCAACATCTGCCGCAGCCCGATGGCGGAGTATATTTTCCGCGACATGGTGCAGCGGCAGGGGCTGGCGCAGCGGTTTCACATCGCCTCGGCGGCGACCAGCCGCGAGGAGATCGGCAACGACGTCTACCCGCCCGCACGCGCCGAGCTGCGCGCGCACGGCGTCCCCGTCGGTCACCGCGCCGCCGTGCAGGTCACGCCGCGCGACTACGACGCCTATGACTGGCTGCTGACGATGGACGAAAACAACGCGCGCAACCTCCGCCGCATCCTCCCGCACGACCCGGACGGCAAGATCCGTCCGCTGCTGTCGTTCGCGGGGGAGCAGCGCGGCATCGCCGACCCGTGGTACACCGATGATTTCGGCGCGGCGTATGCCGACATCGTGCGCGGCTGCACGGCGTTTCTGGAGCATCTGCGCCGCAGCGGAGATGTATGAGCGCAAAAAGACCGCCCGGACGGGCGGTCTTTTTTTGTGTTTGTGCCTTAGACCGTCCAGCGGCGGCGGTCAAAGAGCGCGAGCGTCATGGCGATGGCGGCGGCGAAAAACACCAGCGCCGGCCACGGCAGCCCCAGCACCCGCGGCAGCGGGGCGAGGCACGTGATGGCCGCGCAAAACAGCAGCGAGCAGTCCAGCAGCGCGAAGATGAGCCGGTTCAGCAGCTTCGAGCGCGCGGCGCGCGCCGCGTCCGACCACGACTTTTTCACGTTCACGGTCAGCTGTCCGGCGTTGGCCTTGCCGAAAAACTCCGACAGCTGCGCCGGCAGCACCGTGAGCTTTTCGCCGGAGCGGACGAGCTGCTGCGCAAGCGTTTTGACCTTCTTTTCAATGTGCTCGCGGCTCAGAGCGGTGTTTTTGACATACTCCGCCACGATCTCGATGACGTTTGCGTCCGGCGACACGCTCGTGAGCATACCCTGAATGACGAGCAGGCTGCGCCCGAGCATCGTCAGCGAGCCGGGCACGGACACGCCGTATTCATTGAGGATCTGCACGAACTCGTCCACCAGCACGCCCATGTCCATGTCGGCCATCGGCATGGCCTCGTACTTGTGCAGGAAGATGCCGATGCGCTCGGTGAGCGCCTGCCGGTCGGGCATGCGCGTATATTGACCGAGCGAGAGCAGCGTGTCCGTGAGTGCGGGCACGTCCTGCTCATAGATCGTGCGGATGATGCCCAGATACAGCTCCGCCTCGCGCGGGCTGATGCGCCCCATCATGCCGAGGTCGAGCCAGACGATCTTCCCGTCCTGCACGCGGATGTTGCCGGGGTGCGGATCGGCGTGGAAGAAGCGGTAGACCGTGATCTGGCGGATATAGTTGTGCACGAGCTTGACGGCGATCTCGTTGAGGTCGTAGCCGTCGGCGCGCAGACCGGCGGCGTCGTCGATCTGGTGACCGCCGACATACTCCATGACGAGCACGTTCTTCGTGCACCACATCGGGTAGGTCGCCGGGCAGTCGGCATAGACGATGCCGTCGTTGAGGCGCTTGAATTCGGCGATGTTGTCCGCCTCGATCGTGAAGTCGAGCTCCTCCTGCACGGTGTGCCAGATCTCGTCGAGTACGGCGTGAAAGTCCAGCGCGCTTGCAAGCGGCGTGTACTTGAGCAGCACGGCGGCGCGCTTGAGCAGGCGCACGTCGCGGCTCATGATCTCATACAGGTCGGAGCGCTGCACCTTCACGACGACACGCTGGCCGTCGGTCAGGGTCGCTGCGTGCACCTGCGCGATCGAGGCCGAGCCGAGCGGCCGGATGCCGATGTCGGAAAAGACCTCCTGCCACGGGCGGGCGTAGGCCTGCGTGAGGATGCGCTCCACCTCGGTCAGCGGCATGGGCGTCACGTCCGTGCGCAGCGTCTCGAGCGCGAGGCAGTATTCTTTGGGCAGAATGTCCGAACGCATGGACAGAATTTGTCCGAATTTGACAAACGTCGGCCCAAGGTCCACGAAAATATCGCGCACCTTCTCCGGCGTCAGCCCCTGAACGAGGTGATGCTTTTGCAGTATGGCGACGATCTCGGCGAAGCGCTTGGCCTCGTCGAGCTGCGCGGCGGGGCCGGCCATCAGTCTGCTTCCTTCTTGGCCAGCAGCTTTTGCAGCAGCGCCTCGCGCTCGTCGGCGCTCATGGCGTCCACATCCACGGCGGGCTTTTCGTCCGCGTCCTTGGCGGCGGCCTGCTTGCAGGTGCGCTTGAGCTCCTCGTTGAGCACGCGCCCCTTCTCCACGGTCACTTCGCCGCGCGCGACGCACTCGTCGAGCAGCCGGCCGAGCTTTTCGCAGCCGAGATCGGCCGCGCCCACGGAGGCGACGATCAGCTTGCGCAGATAGCTTTCAATAGAATCCATAATCCATACACTCCTTATCTTATCTTGTGCACTTGCGGTATCATATGCCCGGTCCCGGGCGGGGATCACGAGTTGGCGCCGGCTGCGGCGGCCGCGTCGAGCAGCGCCATGACCCGGCGGTAAAACATCCGTGTGCGCACGACGCCGGTGTTCATCACGCCGCCGATCGCAGCCAGATGGTCCAGCTCCTCGACCGGCAGCACCTGCCACACGCCGCGCTGCGGCGTCTGACCGGGCGCGAAGTCCGTGTGCGGTGCGCCGCCGGGACAGCGGGCGGAGACGGTGTTGACGAGCCCGTCGTTCGGCAGCCAGTCGGACGGCACGGCGCCGCCCGCGCGCCCCATCGCGGTCGAAAACGGCCAGAGCAGCGGCGTCATGGCCGTGTCGGGCTTCTGGTCGTGCGTGAGCAGACGCGGCAGCGTCCGGCAGCAGGGGATGGAAAAATACCATGCGTCCGGCAGTGTGTCGATGCGCGCATTGAGCGCGCGCGCACCGGCGCAGCGCAGGTCGTCAAAGGCGTTGTCGCCCGCCGGGAGCGGGTTTTGCGCCAGCATCCGCAGCGCGGCCGTCGTGATCGGCTCGTCCGGGTCGCGGCGGATGCCGAACTGGTCGAGCCGGAAGTCATATACGTCCTTGAACGCCGAGATGCCGAGCGCGCGCGCCGCGCCGAGAAACAGCGTCGAGAGCGCATTCGCAGCATCCGGCTGCACGTCGGGAAATGTCGAACCGTCGTGCGGTGCGGCGATGGCCACCAGCGCGTGCACCCAGCCGGTCTTGCCGCCGGTGAACAGCGGCGAGGGCGTCTCACCCGCGGCCTCGGCCGCCTGCACCTCCTCGGGGCAGCCGTGCGCGAGCAGCTGCATGAGCAGCCGCGCCGTTGCGCCGCCGAAGCTGTGCCCGACGAGATCGACGGGCTTGTCCGCGCTCCAGCCGGGCACAAGCGGCGCGGGATATGCCGTGCCGAAGCGCGCGTGACCGAAGCGCTGCGCGTGCGCGATGCCGTAGTCGGCCCTGCCGCCGGTGAGCGCGGCGTAGAGCTCACACGCGCGGTCCCACGCGCTCGAGATGATGCCGACCGAGGCCGCGCGGCAGTCATACCCGCAGCGGTTGAGATAGCCGAGCACGTCGCCCGCCGCGAGTCCCCAGTAGGGCACGGCGCGGTAGAGCGCATCCTGCGCGCCCCAGCCCAGCAGCCCGTGCACGAACACGGTCGGGTGCGCGCCGCGTCCGCCGGGCGGTGCGTCCGGCAGCAGGCATTCGCCCACCTCCAGCGCCTGATGCAGCAGCTCCTGCGGTGTTTTCATGGCGCGCCTCCTTCCGGGTGAAAATTCTGTTCTTAATATAGCACACCGGCCGGAGAGCGTCAATGCTGCGCCCGGGAGAAACAAAACGCCGAAAACGGAGCGGCGGCACGGTGTGAAATTATGCAAAGCGCTAAAAGTGAAGTTTTTTGCCAAATGCGCTTGACTTCAGCAGCTAAAAGCGCTAAAGTAGGCACATCTTCACTACAGGAGGCCGCAAACATGCGTCTGGTCCGATTTGCAAGCGCATATTCCTACTATTACTTTATCGAGGGTAATAGTCGTTTGTGCTGCGATCATACCAGAACCATCTGAGACTTCCCGGTCCGGTTTTGACAAGGCTGCACAGACGACTGTGTGGCTTTTTTCTTTGCCGGAACTTACATTTAGGAGGAGAAAACACATGAACATCAAGAAACTCACTGCTCTGCTCTGCGCCGTGGTCATGGTGCTGTCGCTGGCCGCCTGCGGCGGCAGCGGCGACAAGGCCGAGAATAAGCACTACACCGTCGGCATCTGCCAGCTTGTGCAGCACGACGCGCTCGATGCGGCCACCAAGGGCTTCCGCGACGCGATCACCGACGCGCTCGGCGCCGAGAACGTCACCTTCGATGAGCAGAACGCCGCCGGTGACAGCGCCACCTGCGCCACCATCTGCAACGGCTTTGTGTCCAGCGGCGTGGATCTGATCCTTGCCAACGCGACCGGCGCGCTGCAGGCTGCGGCCGCCGCCACGAAGGACATCCCGATCCTCGGCACGGCCGTCACGGAGTACGGCGTTGCGCTCGGCATCGACAACTTCTCCGGCACGGTCGGCGGCAACATCTCCGGCACGTCCGACCTCGCCCCGCTCGATCAGCAGGCGGCCATGATCACGGAGCTGTTCCCGGATGCCAAGAACGTCGGCATCATCTACTGCTCCGGCGAGCCGAACTCCGTCTACCAGGCGGACGTCGTCAAGGCCGCGCTTGAAAAGGCCGGCTGCACCGTCACCATCTACACCTTCGCCGATACGAACGACGTCGTCTCCGTCACCGGCACGGCGAGCGACGCCAACGACGTCCTCTACGTCCCGACCGACAACACCGCCGCCTCCTGCGCCGAGGCCATCAAGGGCGCTGCCACGAAGCCCATCGTCGCCGGCGAGGAGGGCATCTGCAAGGGCTGCGGCGTTGCGACGCTGTCCATCGACTACTACGAGCTCGGCCGCACCACCGGCGAGATGGCTGTGAAGATCCTCAAGGGCGAGGCCGACATCTCCACCATGGCCATCGAGTACTACCCGAACCCGGTCAAGAAGTACAACCCCGAGATGGTCGAGCACTTCAACCTCACCATCCCGAGCGACTACGCGGCCATCGGCTGATTTTCAACACGATTCCCGGCTCCCTGCCGCAGTTTCTGCGGCAGGGATACTCCACGATATGAGGTAATGTTATGAATTCACTGGTTCTTGCGTCCCTGAGCCTGCCGAATCTGGTTTCGCGCCTGCCCGGCGGCGTTGCGCAGGGCATCATCTGGGGCATCATGGCGCTGGGCGTGTACATCACGTTCCGCCTGCTCGACGTCGCCGATCTGACGGTCGACGGGTCGTTCACCACCGGCGGCGCCGTGACGGTCGTGCTCATCGTCGCGGGCTGGCCGGCATGGGCGGCGCTGCTGGTCGCCGTAGCTGCGGGTCTGCTTGCGGGTCTTGTGACCGGTCTGCTGCACACAAAGCTCGGCATCCCGGCGATCCTCGCCGGCATCCTGACGCAGTTTGCGCTCTACTCGGTCAACCTGCGCATCATGAGCATGAAGGCCAACACCCCCGTCAACCCGGATAAGTACGACCTGTTTCTGACGCTGCGCAGCGTGCCCGGCGCGATCTGGAAGGGGCTGCTGCTCGCGGCGGTGCTCATCGCGCTGCTGTACTGGTACTTCGGCACCGAGCAGGGCAGCGCCATCCGCTCCACCGGCGCAAACCCCGCTATGAGCCGCGCGCAGGGCATCAACATCAACGCCATGAAGGTGCTCGGCCTGTCGCTCTCCAACGGCATGGTCGCGCTCTCCGGCGGTCTGATGGCGCAGTATCAGGGCTTTGCCGACATCAACATGGGCCGCGGCGCGATCGTCATCGGCCTCGCCGCCGTCATCATCGGCGAGGTGCTGTGCGACGCCATCTTCCGCAAGGGCTGCAATTTCTCGGTGCGTCTGGGCTTTGTCGTGCTCGGCGGCATCGTGTACTACCTCGTCATGGTGCTCATCCTCTGGCTCAAGCTCGACCCGAACGATCTCAAGCTCTTCACCGCCGTGATCGTGGCCGTGTTTCTGGCTGTGCCGTATCTCAAGGGACAGGCCAAGAGCTCGTTCCACCGTCTGAAGAAGGGAGGCAAGTGATATGCTGACATTAGACCATATCTCCAAGACCTTCAACCCCGGCACGATCAACGAAAAGCGGGCGCTCGACGGGCTGTCGCTGCACCTGAAGCCGGGCGATTTCGTGACCGTCATCGGCGGCAACGGCGCCGGAAAATCCACCATGCTCAACGCCGTCGCGGGCGTCTGGCCGGTGGATGACGGGCGCATCATCCTCGACGGCGTGGACGTGACCGCCATGCCGGAGTTTCGCCGCGCACAGTACATCGGCCGCGTGTTCCAGGACCCCATGATGGGCACGGCCGCGAATATGCAGATCGAGGAGAACCTCGCCCTCGCCGCGCGCCGCGGCAAAAAGCGCACCCTGCGCTGGGGCGTCACGAACGCCGAGCGCGAGGAATATCACGAGCGGCTCAAGACCCTCGGTCTCGGGCTTGAGGATCGCATGACGGCGAAGGTCGGTCTGCTCTCCGGCGGTCAGCGTCAGGCGCTGACGCTGCTCATGGCCTCGCTGCAAAAGCCGAAGCTGCTGCTGCTCGACGAGCACACCGCGGCGCTCGACCCCGCGACGGCGGCCAAGGTGCTCGAGCTCTCGGACCGCATCGTGCGCGAAAACGAGCTGACCGCCATGATGATCACCCACAATATGAAAGACGCCATCGTGCACGGCAACCGCCTCATCATGATGAACGAGGGGCGCATCATCCTCGACATCGAGGGCGAGGAAAAGCAAAAGCTCACCAAGCGCGACCTGCTCGACAAGTTTGCCGAGGTCGCGGGCACGCAGGTCGAATCCGACGCGGTGCTGCTGAGCTGACGGGCGCGTCTGCGCGCAAAAACATCCGCATATCCAGCCGCTCCGGCGCCGGTCGCGTACCGACGCCGGAGATTTTTTCTTCCGCCGGACAGGATTTCCGCCCACGCGGCAACAACCACGAAAACCACCAAAATTCGACCGGAAAGTTTGTGCAGTTTTTTTGCCCGAAAACGCACACAAATCCCCAAAAGTATGATACCCTTTCCATGCGAATTTGTTATGTAAATTTGATGCTCTGTTTGTGGTTCAGGAGGAGAAAGGTCCGTGGTTTTCAGCAGCCTGTCGTTTTTGTTTTGCTTCTTCCCGGCGTTTTTGCTGGTGTACTATCTGACACCGTCGCGTCCGGCCGGCGCACGCAATGCCGTGCTGCTGGTGGGGAGCAGCGTGTTTTATATCATCGGGCTGGACGGTCAGTGGGCGTATTTTGCGCTGCTGGCTGCATCGGTGCTGGTCAACTACGGGCTGGGTCTGGCCATCGTGCGCGACAAGCCGCGCGCGAAGCTGTGGCTCATCCTCGGCATCTGCTACAACTTCCTGTGGCTGTTCCTATTTAAATATCTCAACTTCGTGCTCACCGGCGTCAACGGTGCGCTCGGGCTCGTGTCCGGCGGCAAGGCGGCGATCCCGCTGCTGCGCTGGGCACTGCCGGTCGGCATCAGCTTCTACACGTTCTCGGCGGCGGGCTATCTGGTCGATGTCTACCGCGGCACGGTCGCGCCGGAGCGCTCGCTGCTCACGTTCGGCACGTACCTGACCATGTTCCCGAAGCTGGTCTCCGGTCCGATCGCAAGCTATACGGAGCTGCAGCCGGAGTTTGGCGCGCGCGACGTGTCGCTGCGTCAGGCGGTCGACGGGCTCAAGCTGTTTTTGTTCGGCATGGCGCTCAAGGTTTTGCTTGCCAACCAGCTCGGCGGCCTCTGGAGCGATGTGACCACCATCGGCTTCGAGAGCCTCTCGACACCGCTTGCGTGGATGGCCGCGTTTGCGTATTCGTTCCAGCTCTACTTTGACTTCTGGGGCTACTCGCTCATGGCCATCGGCATCGGCCGGATGCTGGGCTTCCACATCCCGGAGAACTTCCGCTGCCCGTATCTGGCGCTGAGCATGACGGAGTTCTGGCGGCGCTGGCACATCACGCTCGGCACGTGGTTCCGCGAGTATCTGTATATCCCGCTCGGCGGCAGCCGCTGCAGCCGCAAGCGCATGATCTTTAACCTGCTGGTCGTCTGGCTGGCGACCGGTCTCTGGCACGGCGCGCACCTGAACTTCCTGCTCTGGGGTCTGGGGCTGTTCGTGGTGCTGGTCGTGGAAAAGCTCTGGCTCAAGAAATATCTTGACCGCTGGCCGGTGCTCGGTCATCTGTATATGCTCGTGCTCATCCCGGTGTCGTGGGCGGTGTTCTCCGTGTCGGACTTCGGGCAGCTGGGTGCGTATTTCGGCCGCCTGTTCCCGCTGTTTTCGCGCACCGCGGCGGCGTATCCGCTCGATTTCCTCAAGTACGGCAAGACCTACGGCGTGTTCCTCATCCTCGGTCTGCTGTGCTCGACGTCGCTGCCGGCGTATCTGTACCGGCGGCTCAAGGGCACGTGGCTCGGCGCGATCATTCTGGCCGTGCTGTTCTGGCTGTGCCTGTTCTGCCTGAGCAAGGGCATGAACGACCCCTTTATGTACTTCCGATTCTAAGGAGCGTAGACGCATGAAACGCATCAAACCGCAACATTTCCTCATCCTGCTGCTGGTGGCCGCGCTTGCGGCGGCGCCGTTTCTCATCCGCGGCCTGATCGACCGCAGCAGCACCGGCAAGGAGCCGGTCGCCGCCGTCACCCCCACGCCGGAGGTCACGGCCGAGCCCACACCCACGCCCGAGCCGACGCCGCTGCACTTCACGACCGTGGACGCGTCCTATTTTGACGACGCGCTCTTCATCGGCGACTCGCGCACTGTCGGCATCGCCGAATACGGCAACCTGAAAAACGCGACCTATTTTGCCGACGTCGGTCTCAATGTCTACGTCGCGCAGACGAAGTCCATCCCGGTGAAAAATGTCGGCACGGTCACGCTGCCGCAGCTTTTGAGCCAGAAGACCTTCGGCAAGGTCTACATCATGCTCGGCATCAACGAGCTCGGCAACGATCTGGATGACATCGCGGCGAAGTTTTCCGCCCTGATCGACGCCGTGCGCGCCGCGCAGCCGAACGCCATCGTCTATGTCGAGGCAAACCTGCACGTCGGTCCGTCGCGCTCGAGCACGGACGCGACGTTCAATAACCCCCGCATCGACCGCCTCAACGAGAAGCTTGCCGCGCTGGCCGACGGGAAGGACATCTTCTACATCGACATCAACGAGGTGTTCGACGACGAAAACGGCAACCTGCGCGCCGATGCCAGCGGCGACAGCACCCATGTCTACGCAAAGTACGATCTGGACTGGTGCGACTGGCTGTGCACAAAGGCGATCGTCCGCTGAAAACGAAAAAAAGCCAGCCGGAAACCGTTCCGGCTGGTCTTTTTTTGTGACTGTGCGGTCACTGTGCTCTCTCGTGGTCCTCTCTCGACGCGATGTGTGTCAGCGCTTGAGGATGTACCACACAAATCCACCGCAGGCAAGGATCATACCACCGCCGACTGCTGCAAAGATCATGTGTCTGCCTCCTTTCCCCCGAAAGCTCCGGCCGGTGTCCGACCGGGGCGACAAAATTACTTACCTTGAAGTTACTTCATTATAAGATAAACAGGCGCTAATTTTCCGGAAAGGCGCGCCAAAAACGGCGCGCAGCCGTTAAGAAGGCGGAAAGAAATCGGCGCAGCGCTGCAAAGACAGTCGCGCGCGGGCGCACATTGTGCTATGCTGAGGCGGGAGCCGGAGCGATCCGGAAAGAGGGACAAAGAGGGGTGCTTATGAAAAAAGCGAGTAAGCGCGCGCCGCAGTGGCTGCGCGATCTGGGTGTTTTCATCCTTGTCATGGGCGGCGCGGTCGGCATCTGTATGCTGCTGTCGGCGTGCTATGACGACAACAATCCGTTTGCCACGTCGGTGTTCATCCTGGCGGTGGTGCTCGTTTCGCGCTTTACCAACGGCTATCTGCCCGGCGTGCTGGCGGCGGCGTTCGGTGTGGTGGGCGTGAACTATCTGTTCACCTACCCGTTTCACGAATTCAACCTCTCCATCGACGGCTATCCGCTGACGTTCGCGGTCATGCTGGTCGTGAGTGTGCTCGTGAGCACGCTCACCACGCAGATCAAGCGGCAGGAGCAGCTGCGCTATGAGGCGGAAAAGGACCGTATGCGCGTCAATCTCCTGCGCAGCGTCTCGCACGACATCCGCACGCCGCTCGCGGCGATCATGGGTCTGAGCGCGACGGTCGAGGAGAGCGAAACGCTCACCGACGAGGGGCGCGGTCTGGTCGAGGAGATCCGCCAGAACGCGCAGTGGCTGCTGCACCTGTCGGAAAACATCCTGTCCGTCACGCGCTTCAGCGAGGAGGGCGTCGTCATCGAGAAGTCGGACGAGGTCGTCGAGGAGATCGTCGGCAGCGCCATCCGGCGTTTCCGCAAAAACTGCGGCACGGACATCCCCATCGCGGTCACAAAGCCGGAGGAGATCCTGCTCGTGCCGATGGACGCCACGCTCATCGAGCAGGTGCTGCTGAACCTGCTGGAAAACGTCGCCCGGCACAGCCCGTCGGCGACGGAGATCTTCATCGAGATCCGCGACGAGGGCAGCCGCGTCTGGCTGACCGTGGCGGACAACGGCGATGGCATCCCGCCGCAGCTGCTCGGCGTGCTCTTTGACGGCTATCTGCCGCTCGGCGCGGTGGAAGCGTCCGACCGCAGCCGGCACATGGGCATCGGCCTGAGCGTCTGCCGCGCGATCGTGCGCGCACACGGCGGGGAGATCTATGCAAGAAATCGAGTTGGCGGCGGCGCGGAATTTCGCTTCTGGCTGCCGGCGGAGGAGGGACACACATGATCCGCAACAAAATCATCATCGTCGAGGACGATCCCGGCATCAGCAAATACCTGCAGGCGGCGCTGCGCGGTCACGATTACGAGCCGCTGCTCGCGTCTGACGGCAAGACGGCGCTGGAGATGGTCGCCTCGCACTGCCCGGATCTGCTGCTGCTGGATCTCGGTCTGCCGGATATGGACGGCAGTGAGATCATCCGCTCCGTCCGCTCGTGGAGCCGGATGCCGATCATCGTCATCTCGGCGCGCAGCGCGGAGCTTGACAAGGCCGCCGCGCTCGACATGGGGGCGGATGACTATCTCACCAAGCCCTTCGGCACGGTGGAGCTGCTGGCGCGCATCCGCACGGCGCTGCGCCACACGCGCACCGACGGCACGAGCGACGCGCTGGCCATGACGGGGGAGTACCGCGTGGGCGAGCTGTGCGTGGACTATAACAAGCACCGCGTCTATCTCGCCGGAGAGGACACGCACCTGACACCGAACGAGTATAAGATCGTCGCCTTGCTCGGCCGCCACGCCGGGCAGGTGCTCACGTATAAATCCATGATGAAAGAGCTCTGGGGTCCCGGCGTCGGCGGGGACAACAAGCTCCTGCGCGTGCACATGGCCAACATCCGCCGCAAGATCGAGCCGAACCCGGTCGAGCCGCAGTATATCTTCACCGAGGTCGGTGTCGGCTACCGTATGGCCGACAGCCACTGAGCCCATAGCGAGAAAAAACGCCCGGAGCACTGCTCCGGGCGTTTTGGTGTTTTGGGGTGCTTTAGTTTGCCGTGATCGTGATGCTGCGGGAGATGGACTTTGCCATGTCGTTGCCGCCGAGAATGTAAGCGGTCTGGCGGTACGTGCCGGGCTCGGTGGGCGCATTTTTGCTGATGTACAGCCTGTGCGTGGCCGTCCAGCCGACATAGCGGTAGTGCACGCCGTCCTGATTGTGGGCGGGGGTGTCACCGCGCATGAGCGTGGCACCGAGCTTCGCCAGCTCATCGGTGGTGAAGGTCGTCTGGTCGCTATTCCAGACCAGGCTTGCGCCGGTGGCGCGCATCTTCACGATGAGCGTGCTCGTGCCGACGCCGGTCTTGTAGTTCGGGTTGGACGTGATCGCCGTCGTGAGGTACATACCCGCGCGGTTCGGCGAGCCGATGGCCACGCGCGTGCTGTCAAACACGCCGGGGATCTTGTTGATCACCTTGAGCAGCTCCGTGAACGAGGAGATGTCGATTTTGAAGAGCTTCAGGAGCTCGGCGAGGTCATCTGCCGGCTTCTCAAGCTTCTGCAGCAGCGCGCAGCTCGCCGAGGGTCATGCCGTCGTTGAGGATTTCCGTGAGCGTCTTGCCGCAGAGGGGCTTGATGAACGGGTCGATTTGTTTCAGCACCTCCGGGGAGAGGATGCTCTCCGGCATCTGCAGGTAGATCGCGCCCTTGACGTTGCTGGTCAGACCGCTGTAGACCTTGAAGATGGTGAAGTCGTCCTCCGGCTTCGTGGTGACGTACTGATGCGTGGTCGGCGTCTCGTCATAGAAGATCGCGGCGGGCTTGACGTGCACGCGCACGAACGCCTTGTTCACCGTGAGCGTGCCCTCGACCGCGTCGCAGCCGTGGTAGTCGGCCGTGGTCGGGAAGCTTGCGCGGATCTGCTGGTTTTCGCCGGCGCCGATGCTCGGCGCGGTGTAGATGGTGACGCTGCCGCCCTCGACCGGGAACCAGAGTTCCGGGGAGAGTTTGTTCGTGCTTGTGTTCGGCAGGTAGCCTTTGGTCTTATATTCGATGACCATGCTCTTGGCTGCGGCTTCCTTGCTCACGGAGGTCTGCGACCAGTCGATGAGCTTGTCGAGGATCTGCGTGCGCATGGCGGCGGCGTCCTTCGTGTAGGTGAGGGAGACGCCCTTCTTGAGCATGATCTTCGCCTGCGTGCGCGCGTCTTTCAGCGTCACGGTGACGATGGTGTCCTGACCGTTTGCGGTGAGCTTGACGTTGTACGTGCCGACGGCGATGGCCGGGAATTCATACGGAAGGAGGCCGACTTTTTCCCTGCCGCCCTTGAGCGGTACATAGGCGGTGATTTTCGATGAAATCTTCGCCTTGGCCTCATAGGTCACGGTCACGGACGCGGCGTCCGCATCGGGCAGGACAGCGGCGACGATGGCGGCGCGCAGCGCGTCAAAGTCGATCTTGCCGTCGGCGGTATAGGTTATGTTGAGCGTGTAGGTGCCGGGCTTGCCCTCAGCCGTGTCGGCCGCAGGGCTCAGTGCGGCATCCGGCGCGGTGTCGGGCTCAGTGTCCGGCGCGGTGCTCGGGGCTGCGCTCGGCGCGGCGCCCGGCGTCACGGACGGGTCAGCGGCGTCCGGCGTCACGGACGGGGCTGCGGCGTCCGCCGCGGGAGAAGCCAGCTTCGTGAACGTGTAGACCGTGTGCGTCCCCTCAATGCGCACGGTGTAGCTCTGCGCGGCCGATTCGCTGTCGAGCGCGGGATAGCTCGCGTTGAGGCGGTCGCGGAAGAAGCTGCCGGTGGTGTCAAAACCGTTGACCGGCGTCCATTTGACGGCGCGGTCCGACAGGATGCTGGTCGCGCGGTACTCCCATTGCTGGCAGCCGACCTCGTCATAATTGCTCAGCAGGGTCTGGCTGAGCAGGTCGTTGACGTCTGCTCCGGCGGGGATGTAGGCCGCGCCGTTGTGCCCGGCCGGGACCGCGCTCGCGGCGGAGACCGGCAGCTGGAATGCGGCAAGCTGACCAAACAGCAGCACAGCCAGCAGCAGGGCAAGAATTCTGGTTGCGTGTTTGCGGAATGTCATTGTGAATGAACCTCCTATTCCGGTATTTCTGTGGGGTCGTGTCCGATGTGGGTTTCCGGACACATCTGCATTATAAGGTTCATTTCCGGCATTTTCAAGTCCTTTGGCAAAAATGTATCAATAAACTTAATATGTATAAAAATTTCATGTGCATTTATTTCATTGTGCACCCAATGAAAGAGAAAAACACCCGCCCGCTTTTGCGGACGGGTGTTCGGTGCGGCGTTTTTCACTTTCCCAGCGCGGCGTGCATTTTGCCCCAGATATCCTCCGTGAGCGCGTTGGTCGTGGTGGCCTTGACCGTCATGAAATGTTGCTGTCTATTGCACGAAGTTCCCGCGAGGAGAACGAACAATAGTAGGAATAGATTTGTTTTAATCATAGCGTTAATTTTATCAGCACAAATATAGTGAATATATTTATTAGTCAGTAGATAACCTTGTCTTTTAAGTG
>OGNF01000785.1_pt1 | contig 32812 bp, 28 predicted proteins | sample 1573321 | NCBI WGS metagenome assembly OGNF01 (sample SAMEA2581911, study PRJEB24529) | metagenome | biome: Human gut stool | place: China | collected 2011 | reverse complement strand
GCATCAAAAATCGGTCGCCCCTGCATTAACATTTTTTATGGGATGGGGTCTTAAAACAATTTAAATATGGGAATGATGATTGACATGACCACGGCACTCGTGTCGATGGCGGGTACGCTCGCACCATTAGTTGGAGGCGGGGCGCTCCTTTTCCTGCGGCAGAACCGCCGCATAAAGGATGCCGAGGCGCGCCTTGCCGAGGTGAATGTGGACAAGGCAAAAGTGGAGACCCGCGCCGACAACTGGCACATCTGGCGCGAGCAGAACGAGACTATCGTCTCGCTCAACAAGGCGCTCATAGAGCGCAACCGCGAACTGATAGCCTCCATGCGCGAGAAGGAGGACTCACATCAGGCCGACATCCGCGACTGGAAGGAGATGATTGCCCAACTTGCGGAGGCACGTCGCGAACGGGACTATTATTTTCAGTGGCGCTGCTATCGTGAGCAGGGCGACCGCCCGCAGGATTGCAAGCGTCGCAAGCCCAAGCAGAAGGTGCCGCTCCGGTATGCGCCGCTTACTGCCCTTAAACCGGAGGAGGAGACTTCCCCAAGCGCAAGCATCGCAGAGAATGCATCCACATCAATTAGTGAGGAAACGAAAGAGGAGGAATATGAAGGCTAAGGAGATTATAATTCACTGCTCGGCCACACCTGAGGGACGCGACTATACAGTGGCCGACATCACGCGCTGGCATCGTCAGCGCGGATTCCGCACTATAGGCTATCATTATGTGATTTACCGTGACGGAAGCGTGCATCAGGGACGCTCTGAGAATGAGATGGGTGCGCATTGTCTGGGGCATAATGCCACCTCTATCGGCATCTGCTATATCGGGGGACTGGCTACTGACGGTCGCACTCCCAAAGATACGCGCACTCCTGCCCAGCGCCAGGCGATGCATGCGCTCGTGGCTGATATCCGCAGGAGACTCGGTCCGCTGCCGGTGTATGGCCATCGCAACTTCGCAGCAAAGGCCTGCCCCTGCTTCGATGTTAATTTTGAATTTTGAATTTTATGGTAAGGATTTGCTTTTGGTTGGTTTTGGTGGCGGGATGTGTGGGGTGTGCGCGCACGCGGTATGTGCCGGTGCGGGAGGAGAGTGTCAGGGTCAGGACTGATACTGTATTCAGGTGGGTGCGGGATTCTTCTGTCACTGCTTCGGCGCTGCGCGAGAGGGAGCGTGTGGAGATTCGCGATTCGATCGCACCGGTGGTGGATTCCACGGGCATGGTGGTGGCTTACGACCGCTGGCACTGGCGCACCACCCTTAGCGACACACATGATGAAAAGAGCAGCCGGCGCAACCGCAATGACACTGCCTCTTCCACTATCATACGCACTGATACGGTGGTAAAGGAGGCAATGGCGAAGCCAAACGCGTCCGGCGATAGGGGGAACACGCGCGGTCTGCGCTGGTGGCAGAAAGTTCTGATGGCGTTAGGGGTGATCGCGCTGATTCGAGCGCTGATACGACTTATTATTTTCTGTCGGGGAAAATCTCTTCGGTTTCCCGGATAATCTGAATGGCCTTGGAATCGCCGGCTGCGGCAGCGCGGCGGTAATATTCCAGGGCTTTTTCATAATTATACGGTTTGCCGCGCCCTAAAGCATATGCCTCGCCAAGAAGGCGAAGTGTTTCCGGGTCATCGCCACCTAATTCCATAAGGAAAGCGCCGGAGACAGGGAGATTCTCACTATAGAATTTTTTTCCGAGCGTGGCTGCTTCCTCAGCGGGAAGTCGTTGCCAGGAGCGGCCCATCATATTGAGCAGACGGAGGTCGGCATCCTCCAGGCCGGCATTTGCAGCACTTTCGTAAAGGGAGGCAGCAGCAGCGGTGTCCCTCTCCACACCTTTTCCTTCTCGGTGAAGGTCGGCCAACAGGCTCAAGGCCGTAGGCACACCTCCCTGCGCGGCCTTTTCCAGATAGGGGAGAGCGCGCTGATGGTCAGAATCCCTGTGCACGAGCATAAAGGCCATATTTGCTGCGGCACGCGCATCGCCGGCATCGGCTGCTCGCGAAATCCAATAACGGGCGGAGTCGGGATTCTGCGTCACTCCGCGCCCTTCGCCATAGATATAGCCGAGATAATTGGCAGCGGCCGGATTGCCACGTTGCGCCGCTCCACGGAGCAGCGACAGCCAGCGCACAGTGTCGGCAGGTATGGAGTCGTAGCCGGTCTCATACACGCGCGAGAGCCTCCACATGGCCTCGGCATTCCCCTCGGCGGCACGTCCTTTCAGCTGCTCGAAACTGCGCCGCGCCTCCGGGCTCATTCCCCGGCCAAGAAGCACCGCGGCAAGCAGCAGACCGGCCAGCCACAATATGCGCCTCATTTCACACTCATCGTGACCAGAGGCACAAGCATCTCCTGAAGCGAAATGCCGCCATGCTGGAAGGTGCCCGTGTAATACTGCACGTAGTAGTTGTAATTATTCGGATAGGAGAAGAAGTCCTCATTCTGGGCGAAGATGAATGTGCTGGAGATGTTGGGAGCCGGAAGGCCGAAACGCTTCGGATTATGAATCTCGTATACCTGCTTGGGGTTATAGCTCAGGTTCTTGCCTACCTTATAGCGGAGGTTGGTGTTTGTGTTTCGGTCGCCCACCACCTTGATTGGATTATCCACGCGGATTGTGCCGTGGTCGGTGGTGAGCACCACCTCGTAACCCAAGTCGGCGAGGCGTGCGAAAATCTCCACGGCGCCGCTATGGCGGAACCACGACTCGGTGATCGACCGGTAGGCAGCATCGCTGTTGGCGAGCTCGCGGATCATCTTCGACTCTGTACGCGCATGGGAGAGCATATCGATGAAATTGAGCACCACCACATGCAGCGGCGTCTCACGGCTGCTGTTGAGTTTCTGAAGGAATTTCTCACAACCTGTGGAGTCGTTGAGCTTGGTATAAGTGAATTTCTCCTTGCGACGGAAACGGTCGAGCTGCGTCTGCACAAGTTCGCGCTCATAGATATTGAGTCCCTCGTCTTCATCCTCCTCCACCCAGTATTGCGGATACATCTTCTTGATGTCCTCGGGCATAAGGCCGGCGAAGATGGAATTGCGGGCATATTGCGTGGATGTGGGGAGAATCGTGGTGTAGAGCTCCTCTGTCACATTGAAATATTCCGAGAGCAGGGGCTGCACCACCTTCCATTGGTCGAGACGGAAATTATCTATGAGAAAGAAGCAGACTTTCCGGCCCTCGTCGAGCAGAGGGAACACACGGCGGCGGAACACTTCGTGGCTCATCAAGGGATGGTCGCCGCCCGTTACCCAGTCCTCGTAATTCCTGCGGATGAATTTGCAGAAATTGGAATTGGCATCGCGCTTCTGCATCAGGAGCATCTCCGACATCGCGCTGGCGGTGTCGGCAAGCTTCAGTTCCCAGCGCACAAGGCCGCGGTAGACCTCCATCCACTCCTCCACAGAGTCGGCGAAATTGATTTTCTGCGAGATGCGGGCGAATTCCTGCTGATAGTCGTTGGAGGCCTGCTCGGTGACAATCTCGCGGCTGTGGAGGTTTTTCTTTATGGAAAGAAGAATCTGGTTGGGGTTGACAGGCTTGATGAGATAGTCGGCAATCTGGTTGCCGATGGCCTGGTCCATGATATTTTCCTCCTCGGATTTTGTGACCATCACCACAGGAACCTCGGGATGCTCGCGGTTGATGCGGTCAAGCGTCTCGAGGCCCGAGATACCCGGCATGTTCTCGTCGAGAAGAATCAGTGAGAATCGTTCGGAAGCGAGTGCGTCAAGGGCGTCACGGCCATTGCTCACAGTGGTCACATCATAGCCCTTGGCCTTTAAAAACATTATATGTGGCTTCAGCAGATCTATTTCATCGTCGGCCCAGAGTATCTTGTCCATAGCGTTTATTCCTTGGGTTGGGATTCAGGTTGGGATTCGGTTTCCGGTTCGGTTGCTTCGGGATTGGTTTCCACAGGCATTTCTTCCGGAGACTCTTCGGGAGATTCCTCAGATGATTCCTCGGAATTTTCTTCCGGATTCTCCTCCGGATTTTCTTCCTTGACTTCCTCCGAGGCCTCCACCGGAATCTTCTCGGCAGCGCTTATCACATCGCTCTCTGTGGTTTCCACATCCTTAGCCTCCTCGAAGCGGAAGTACTCTTCAAAAGAACGCCCCTCGCGAAGAAGAAGTTCAAAGTTGGGCTTGCTGATCATAATCGGGCGCACGCCATCAGGGAGCGTGAAGTTCTTCTCGGCCATGATGCGGCGATAATGCTCGAGTTCGCGGGTGTTGCGGAATCCCTTGATTATAAGCAGGCCCACATTGCCGAAACTCATCGGTTCGAGGTCAAAGTCCTTCACCACAAACGAACTGAAGTTGAAGCGGGCCACTTCATAGAGCAACTGATTGGCATTCACCGAATCGCGCGGGAAGGCGAGCACAAGATACTGAGGCGAGTTCGGGTCGCGTTCGAAATTGGCCGGCTGGCCGTCGGATGCTACAGGCACGCTGTCGTTGCTCAGGCGCATATCCCAGAGCATACCGCGCGAATTGGAGATTCCGGCATGCGGTTTGCGGCCGGCCTTCAGACCCTTCACTATGCCTCCGGCCATCTCGGTCATATCGGTCTGCGGCCACTTCTCAAGTAGAGTGGTGAGCTGCTTCTGCATCTCCTCCGTATTGTTCTCTGTGAGATAGGAGAGCGCATTGATGAATACGAACTTCGGAAGAATCTTTGAGAGAGGATAGTCGCGTTCCATATCTTCGGTGAGACGGTGCACGGTGGCATTGTCGTTGTTGAGATAGGCGGTATAGGCACGGTCGTACATCTCCTCCTGCACCTCGTTCATACGGCGCAGATTGTCGAAATAGTTCGGATCGTTCATCGCTTTGCCGTAGGGGGAGTCGGGGAAATTGTCGATAAGCAGTTTACGCCAGCGCTCTGCCTCTGTCTTATTGTTCTGACGCACAGCCATAAGATACATATTATAGTAGACGTCGAGACGATAAACATTGTCGGGATAGCGCTCGAGCAGGCGGTTGAATTCCTTACGCGAGGCGGCATAGTCCTCGAGTTTATCCTTGAGGATCACGCCCATATTGTAGAGACCCTCCTGAATCACATCGTTGGCGGTCTTAATCTCCTCCTCGGTGCGGGGAATCTGCTTCATGTAATATTCTGCCTGATGGGGGTCGTTCTCAGCCTCGAGCTGCTTGGCAGCCTTCTCGCGCTCTTCGGGAGAAAGTGTGGAGTCGTTGGGCAGCCCTTCTTCCGTGCTCTCCTCCTCGTCGTCATAGTTGGCCTCGGGGCCGTCGTAGATGGAGAATGAGCTCTTGTCGCGTCGGCGCCAGTCGTCCTCAAGCTTACGCGCACCCCAGCGGCGCTGGAACTCGTTCTTGCCCTGGCTCTTCGACACATTATTGTAGAAATACCACGACTTGTCGCTGTTGGCCATAAAGGTGTTGGGCGAGTCATCGCGCTTGATGCCGTTGTCCTTCCCCTCCTGCTCGGCGAGATAAGCTTCGCGCTTGGCCTCCTCAGCCTCTTTTTTCTCCTTTTCTATCAATTCCTTGGCAAGACGCTCGCACACCTTTCTCTGTTCCTCGGGCGTCATCTTGGAGAGAGTGAGAAGGGAGTCCTGGAGATGCACGTTGCCTGCATATAGAGCCAGTTCATCGAGCACATCGCTGCGGCGCTTGAGTGTTTTATAGTCGGGATAATTCTCCGGCAACTGCGGGATAGCCTCTGAATAGCAGGGCTGTGCCTTCACATATTCCCCTTGCTGGAAATAGATATTTCCTAAGGCAAGCTGCGCCATGGCCTTGTCGATGCCATTGCGCGTGGATTTCGCCACAGCCTTAATATACCAGTCGGTAGCCTGCGTGGTGTCGCGTCGCGAAAGGTAGAGATTGCCTATGGCATAATATATCTGGTCGAGATATTCGGCGTTACGCGCGAAACGGGACATATTCTTGAGAGAGCGCACCTCGCCGCGGATGTCAGTGCCCTCAAACACTTCGGAGCGCTTGATACGGGCATTGAATTTGGCACGGTAAGCGAGACCATGCCCCGAACCGGCTTTTTTATATGCCGCGTAAGCCTTCTTCTTATCGCCCAGGCGGGAATATATCTGGCCAAGCAGGAAATAGAGGCGGTTGCGCTGAGTGCCGTGAGCATATTTCGCGGCTGTCAGGATAAAGGGTGCGGCCTCGTTCCAACGCTCGAGTTTCACAAGATAGTCGCCGTGGGCCAGATTATAGAGAATCTTAAGGTTTTTATTCACAAGGTCTTTCTCCTTCACGAGATGCATGGCATTCTCAGCCTCATAGTTCCAGCCGAGGGCGCAATAACTGAGCGCCTGCCAGAGGCGAGCCTCCGTCACCGTGTTGGGCAGCCATGTGAAATGCTTCGAGATATAGAAGAATGTGGCAGCGGCGCCAAGGAAGTCGCCGTTGTAATATTGAGCTTTACCCATCGTGATCCAGGCGTTATGGAGGAAGGGATTGAACTCGTCGCGGGCACGGAATGCCTTCTCCTTCGGGCTGTTTCCCTTCTTCTTAGGCTTCGTCTTGATGGAATGGAGCTGGATGGCCTTCTGCATCTTCTCGATGGTGCGCTTGAAGTCGCCGGTGGGCTGGGGACGCTTCTGGTCGGCACGCGCCTCGGCGGGATGAATCAACATCGTGCGGGTATAGTCGTCCTCATAGGCCTTCTCCATCTCCTGGAGTTGCTCGTCGTAGTGGGTCTTGCCGTTATAATATACGTTGTAGCGGGTGGTGAAAGCCTCCCACTGGCGCTTGGCGGGGGTGTTTTTCGGCTTGGAGGTCTTGCAGCCGGCAAGAAGCATGGAGCCGGCAAGCACAATTACAAACATAAGCAAGGGAAGCGCAACGCGTTTCATCACGCTGCACTTCCCTTTATTATCTATATTGCAATTTTCCCGTCGACGCATATTCTAATAACGCGACAAAGGGCTTTTAATTATTCGGCCTGGGCAAGTAGCAATTATTTTGCCACGAGGAGGTAATGGTTTTTCTTGCCCTTCTGCACATGGATATATTTACCGGAGATAAGGGCATCGGCACCGATGGTGGCTGCAGGGTCGGCCACTTTCTGCTTGTTGATGCTCAGGCCGCCACCCTGCACCATCTTGCGGGCCTCACCCTTGGAGGCGAACACGGGTGCTTTCACGGCCAGAAGGTCAAGAAGAGGAATGCCGGCCTCGAGTTCGGCGCGGGAGATCTCATACATGGGCACTCCTTCAAACACGTCGAGGAGCGTGCGCTCGTCGAGTGCCTTGAGCGCCTCGGAAGCCTGATTGGAGAAAAGAATCTGGGAGGCAGCCACGGCAGCTTCGTAATCCTTCTCACTGTGCACCATGCAGGTGAGTTCCTTGGCGAGACGCTTCTGCATGGGACGCAGGCCGGGGTTGGCCTCATGCTCGGCGGCAAGGGCCTTGATCTCCTCCTCTGTGAGGAAGGTAAAGATCTTGAGATATTTCTCGGCATCGGCATCGGAGACGTTGAGCCAGAACTGATAGAATTTGAAGGGGGATGTTCGGGCGGGGTCGAGCCATACGTTGCCCGACTCGGTCTTGCCGAATTTGCCTCCGTCGGCCTTGGTGATAAGGGGACATGTGAGAGCGAAGGCTTCGCCCCCTATTTTGCGGCGGATGAGTTCGGTGCCGGTGGTGATGTTGCCCCACTGGTCGGAACCGCCGAGCTGCAGTTTGCAGCCGCGTGTGGTATAGAGCGTGTAGAAGTCGAAAGCCTGCAGAAGCTGGTAGGTGAACTCCGTGAAACTCAGGCCGTCGCGGGCTTCGCCGTTGAGACGTTTCTTCACGCTGTCCTTGGCCATCATGTAGTTCACGGTGATGTGCTTGCCCACCTCACGGGCGAATTCAAGGAATGTCACATCCTTGGTCCAGTCGTAGTTGTTGACCATCTCGGCGCGGTTGGGGGCGTCGGAGTCGAAGTCAAGGAATTTGGCGAACTGTTTCTTGATAGCCTCCTGATTGTGGCGAAGTGTGGCCTCATCGAGGAGGTTGCGCTCGGCCGACTTGCCGGAGGGGTCGCCAATCATACCTGTGGCGCCTCCCACAAGACAGAGGGGCTTGTGGCCGCAACGCTGCAGGTGACGAAGCATCATCACTCCGCAGAGGTGGCCGATATGAAGGGAGTCGGCTGTGGGGTCGATGCCGAGGTAGGCCGTGGTCATCTCTTTCTGAAGCTGTTCCTCTGTGCCCGGCATCATGCTATGGATCATGCCGCGCCATGTCAATTCTTTTACAAAGTCCATTCTATTGTAGTGTTATTTATTTTCTGTTTTTTTGTTAAGTTGTTTTTCTTACGCCGATTTTACTCGTAGATGAAGTGCATCAACGATTCCCCTACGGCGCCGAGGGTCTCCTTCGATATTGCGGGGAGATCGTCGGCGACAGTGTGCCAGATGGGGTTGAATCCCTGTTCGGGGATATATTCTATGATGTCGATTGCGGGGATTCCCTGATTGATGAGTTGCACATGGTCGTCGGTGATTGCGCCCCCCATCCTTTGCGGGAAAATTTCGGCGTGTCCGGCGCGGGCTGCCGCTGCGCGAAAGCGGTCGTCGAGCACGGGCGCAGCCTGACGTGAGAAGTATTCCGCAGGGAATGTGGCATTCCGGCCACCCACCATGTCGAGGAGTACGGCTTCTGCCGGACGATAACCCTCCTTGATGGGATTATTGGCGAAGTATTGCGCACCGAGCGCCCAGGAGTCTTCATCGCCCTCCGTGCCATAGTCTTCGGCGTCTACGAAGAGGATATCTATTCCCTTGCCCGGATTCTGCGCTGCGAATGCGCGGGCGGCCTCAAGGAGGACAGCCACTCCGCTGGCGCCGTCGTTGGCTCCGGGCACCGGCTTTTTGTGATTGGCCGGGTCGGGGTCTTCATCGGCCCAGGGACGTGTGTCGTAATGGGCGAGAAGCAGCAGGCGGTTCTGCATGTCTGGGTTGAAACTGCCGAAGATGTTGCGGGCATGGAGTGTGGTGCCGTCGAAGGCCTTGAGGTCGGCCTTCTGCTCTATCACCTCAGCGCCGTGGCGCCGCAGTTCGGCCACAAGCCAATCGGCACACCGGCGGTGTGCCTCGCTATTGGGCACACGCGGCCCGAAGTCCATCTGACGTTTCAGATAGAGATAGGCACTGTCGGCGAAAAACGAAGGCACAGCTACGTTCTTCTCGGCCGCATCGGCATCAGCCGAAGAATCAGAAGCCGAGGCTGAGGCCGTACCTGCATTTGAGCCGCATCCCATCAGCGCCACCGCCAGCAAACTATATATCCACTTTTTCACCATTATTCCTTTGTGCTCTTAAAGCATTAAACTGCAAAGATACTAAATTTTCGCGTGAATCTTCCCACGCATTCCTTAAAAAAACACAATCGGCCATCAGCTCCCCTGCGTTCATATTTGTGGAATGTATATTGCGCAGTTTCTGATTTTATTGTATATTTGCAAGTGCAGACCCCAAAATTTTAATTATGAGCCTCAATGAAATACATAAATATCCTCTTAGCACTGCCGATTTCGAGAGAATCCGTACGGATGGATATCTCTATATCGACAAAACTGACTATGTCCATGCCCTTGTAAGCAACGGTATATTCTATTTTCTGTCTCGCCCCCGACGTTTTGGAAAAAGTCTGCTGCTCTCTACGCTGGAGGCATATTTCCTTGGCAAACGGCATCTGTTCAAGGGTCTTGCCCTGGACAGGCTACAACCCGGCGACTGGAACACATACCCTGTGCTGCGGCTTAACCTTTCAGGCAAAAGATATGCTGATGAGAACAGCCTCCTCAGCGAACTTGACATGCATCTGGAAAGATGGGAAAAGGAATATAGCATTACAAAACCCCGCAAGGATATTGATGAGCGGTTTGAGATTTTAATTCAGACGGTAGCCGACGTCAGCGGCAAGAAAGTCGTGGTTTTGGTGGATGAATACGACAGCCCTCTGTCTGATTCAATCGATAATAAAAAATTGCAGGACCATTACCGCGACCAACTTCATGGTTTTTATGCTGTTCTGAAAAAGACCGAACAGCATATACAGTTCTGTATGCTTACAGGAGTGACCAAGTTTGGTAAGGTGTCAGTGTTCAGCGGACTCAATAATCTTAAAGATATAACTATCCTGGATGCCTATGCCGGAATATGTGGCATCACTGAAGATGAGTTGCATTCGGATTTCAAATCCGGCGTGACACGCCTTGCAGAAAAGGAGGGTTGTTCTGTGGAAGAAGCGTTCGGACAGTTGAAATTCAATTACGACGGTTATCATTTTTCCAAGTCGCTTCTGGACATCTACAATCCCTTCAGCCTGATGAATGCGCTTGACAATTCCGAAATAGCCTCCTATTGGTGTGCTTCGGGTATGCCCACATTATTGTCCAAATCCTTGCGCAACGCCGATTATGACCTGAAACAACTCAACAACACCCAGGTCACCAAAGAAACTCTTGAGAATCTTTCCGTCTACCAGACGGATCCCGTGGCCCTTTTCTATCAAACAGGCTACCTTACTATCAAGGAATACGACGCCTTTACACAACTTTATACCTTAGGCTACCCGAACCGCGAGATAGAACGCGGAATCTTCAATAATGTCCTTAATCTGTACATACCTTCCACGCCTTATGCGGGTGCAGATATCAATAAGATGCGCGAGGCACTGCTTCGCGGAAATCCGGCAGACTTCGTGGCCAGACTGAAAACTTATCTGTCGGGTGTGCCATCACATTTGAGAATCAATGTTTCTAAGTATGAAAACTATTATCATACTATTTTCTATTGTATCGCTTCACTTATCGGACTGGATGTAAATGTAGAATACTACACTTCCCGTGGATTCATTGATATGCTTATAAGAACGTCAGAATATATCTATGTAATTGAACTTAAAGTAAACGGAAGCGCCACCCTCGCAATGCGGCAAATTGAAAAGATGGGCTATGCAGATCAATTCGCTGCAGATTCCCGTACAATTTATCTTATTGGCCTCGGTTTCTCCAAAAAGACGGCTTCCATCTCATCCTGTAAGATTGTAAATAAGAAGTAACCCTAAAAAATTAGAGGCTGTAAAGTAAAATCATCTTTACTATACAGTCTCGGGTTTTGATAAAAATAATCGTCATGCAGCGAAATCAACGCTCGCTGTTGTAACACTGTGCACAGCCTTCAAAATATGCCAGCACAAGCTTTTTAAAAAACTTTTTCATAGTTACTTCATTTTTATGACACCTGCCAGATGATAACCATCCGGCCGGCATCTGTGAAACTTAGATAACTGAAAAACTCAACAAGGGCGCAGATAAGCATATGGAATGCACCCGGGACGCTCCTCTGAGCGCCAACTACATTACTAAAACGAACCACTACCCAAAAATGTTGTAAAAATAATGTTATACAATATAATTTTTCAGCATATTTCTCCTGTTGATAAGTTGTAGATAAGCGGTAAATAAACTGTGGATTTCATGTCGGAAAGTCATTGATAAGTTATGACGGATTCGCTTGATTTTCTGCTAATTCTTTTTACCTCAATTTTTTATGGCTTTTCCAAATTTTCCGTTCATTTTTTATTTAGCCACTTATCACCACCCTTTTCTACCCTTTTCACCACTTTTTCTACAGCGAACCGGCCTATATTAACAAGGAATTTATTAACTTTGCACTTATCTACAGCATGTAGACAAACTATCGCATCGGTTTGAAAATCAATATTTCCTATTTTTCATACCTGTAGATAAAGGCTGTCCGGATTTCAATAACTCACTTTTCCAAATTTTATGGGAAAAAGTTATTAGGGGTTTTCTACAGGCTTTATTGATGTTGATTAGTTTTAATTTAATTATTTAATTATTTAATAATTTAATCTCATAATCAAATAAAATGGAAAGCACTGCTGACGACCGCAAGAGCAGATTGCAGGAAGAGATACTCCGGCTGAAGAAGGAGAAGAATGCGCTGATCATGGCGCATTACTATCAGCGCGACGAAATCCAGGAGATAGCCGACTTCATCGGCGACTCGCTGGCGCTTGCCCGCAAGGCCGCGGAAACGGATGCGCGGATGATAGTGATGTGTGGCGTGCATTTCATGGGAGAAACGGCGAAAATCCTCTGCCCCGACAAAAAGGTGGTGGTGCCGGATGAGAAGGCAGGTTGCTCGCTGGCCGACAGTTGCGACGCCGATGAATTCGAGAAGTTCGTAAAGGAGCATCCCGACCACACGGTGATAAGTTATGTCAACACCACCGCCCGTGTAAAAGCCCTTACCGACATCGTGGTCACCTCGGGCAATGCACGTGCCATAGTGGAGCATCTTCCCAAGGATGAGAAGATAATCTTCGGCCCTGACAAGAACCTGGGTGGATATATAAATACGGTGACAGGGCGCGACATGCTCCTCTGGCCGGGCGCATGCCATGTGCACGACCGCTTCTCTTTGGAGCGTATCCTTGAGATGAAGCGTGAGCACCCCGAAGCAAAGGTGCTTGTGCATCCTGAATGCCGCAAGCCTGTGCAGCTCATTGCCGACAAGGTGGGCAGCACCGCCGCCCTTCTCAATTTTGCCCGTGAGGATGACGCCAAGGAATATATTGTGGTCACAGAAAGTGGTATTCTCTTCGAGTTGCGCCGCAAATGTCCCGGAAAAACATTCCTCGCCGCTCCGCCGGAGGAGGCGGGATGTCAGTGCAACATGTGCGAATACATGAAGCTCAACACTCTCGAGAAAGTGCTGGCTGCGCTGCGCGATGAAAAGCCGGAGATTATAGTTGACCCGGAGATTGCTGAGAAGGCTGTGGTGCCCATCCGCCGGATGCTCTCCATGGCATAAGATAGGAGAGAAGGCAATGGATGGATGGGGAAAGGAAGCGTGATGACTGAAAGGAAAAAGAAAAATATATTGGAGCTCACCCGCTGTTCGCTGGAGCAGTATCGCAGCATGGAGAAACTGCCATTGTGCGTGATGGCCGACAATGTGAGGTCGATGCACAATGTTGGCTCCCTTTTCCGCACTTCCGATGCCTTTGCCGTGAAGGAGATAATATTGGGAGGCATCAGCGGTTGTCCTCCGCATCCCGAGATAAGCAAGACAGCCCTTGGCGCGGAAGAATCGGTGGCATGGCGCCATGTGGATGATTCCCTTGCCGGGACGCTACAGCTTCAGAAGGAAGGATGGAGGGTGTGCTGTCTGGAACAGACCCACAATAGCGTGCCGCTGCAGTGCTGGCATCCGCAGGAGGGGGAAAAGTATCTGCTTGTGGTGGGCAATGAGGTGGAGGGTGTGGACCAGAGGATTGTGGACTGTTGCGATGTGGTGCTCGAGATTCCACAGGAGGGCACGAAGCATTCCCTCAATGTGGCGGCATCCGCTGCCATTGCAATTTGGCATTTCTATGAAGCCCTCAAGGCTAATCCGATAGATGATAGGAAATGAAGATAAAGGATATAAAGAATCTGAAGAATATATATGATCCGTCCACAGTGTATGACGGATATTTCGAGACTTATTTTCTGCGTCCCTTCGTGCATCGCTACGCACATTTTCAGGGAGCGGAAACATGGACCACATGCCTATGGTCGCTTCTCACATGGTTCATCCTCACCCTTGGCATATTAGGAGCGCTTGCCGGACTTGTGGGTCTGCTCGGCCCTGAAGTGGGCTTCTCGATGCTTTATATATTGGGAGGCATATGGTGCGCGGCTTCTGTTTTGCCTATTATCGCGCTTATAAGCCGTGCATCTTCTTTCAGGGGAAAATATAATCCCCAGCCGAAACTGCTGGGGATTGATGTGATGGGATATGTGGTGTGTCTCCTCTTTTTCATTATCGGCCTTCTGATGATGATCACCACGCTCAATAGCGGCAACCTTAATCCCAATGCCGACTATGACCCGAATGCCGAGGACGTGAAGGTTACGGAAGATTCCGTGATTGAGGAGGCTATCTTCAATTATGAGCCGAACGCCGAACCCTCCACCGATACCACTGATATGAGCGACAGCCTGATGATGGAGGATGGCGAGGAAATGAGTCCTGACGAAAGTTTCGACCCGAGCATCCCGATCATACCTTCGGAATCGCCCGAAGTGGTGGATTCTCTGTAATTACACGTTGAAGCGGAAGTGCATGATGTCGCCGTCCTGCACTATATATTCCTTGCCTTCCACGCCCATTTTACCTGCGTCGCGTACGGCCGATTCCGAACCGAGCGTCACATAATCATCGTATTTGATCACTTCGGCGCGGATGAAACCCTTCTCGAAGTCGGAGTGGATGATACCGGCGGCCTGGGGAGCCTTTGTGCCGCGGATGAAGGTCCATGCCCTCACCTCATCGGGGCCGGCCGTGAAATAGGTCTGCAGGTCGAGCAGCGCGTAGGCTGCCCGTATCAGACGGTCCACGCCGCTTTTCTCCAGTCCCATTTCATTGAGAAATTCCTGGCGCTCCTCATATGTGTCGAGTTCGGCTATCTCGCTTTCGGTACGTGCGGCCACTATGAGTATCTGTGCGCCCTCATCCTTCACTGCTTCACGCACTGCCTCCACATATTTATTGCCATCCACAGCCGAGGCATCGTCGACATTGCAGATATACATCACAGGCTTTGAGGTGAGCAGGAAGAGTTCACGGGAGAATTTCTGGCGCTCCTTATCCTCAAACTGCACTGTGCGGGCTGCCTTTCCCTGTTCGAGAGCCGACTTATATTCATTGAGCACCTCGAGCTGCATCTTTGCCGTCTTGTCGGCGCCGGCCTTGGCTGCCTTCTCTGTTTTGGCAAGGCGTGCCTCCACTGTCTCGAGGTCCTTGAGCTGAAGTTCGTAATTGATTACTTCCATATCGCGCACCGGGTCAACGCTGCCGTCAACATGGGTGATGTTGTCGTCGTCAAAACAGCGGAGCACATGCAGAATGGCATCCGTTTCGCGGATATTGGCGAGAAATTTATTGCCGAGGCCCTCACCCTTGGAGGCACCCTTCACCAGACCTGCGATGTCGACAATCTCCACCGTGGCGGGCACCACGGAGCGTGGATTGCAAAGTTCCACAAGACGGGTAAGTCGGTCGTCGGGTACGGATATCACGCCCACATTGGGCTCTATTGTGCAGAATGGAAAATTTGCCGACTGCGCTTTCGCATTGCTCAGGCAATTGAAAAGAGTGGACTTTCCCACATTGGGCAAGCCCACGATTCCACATTTTAATGACATTTCTATTCTATTTTGTGGTTGCTGACTTGTGGATTTACACAGCAGTTAGTTTTTAGCGGCTGCATTACAAATCCGTTTGCAAAGTTAGCAATTTTTTTGAAGCCGTGCAAAGCGGAGCCCGCAGGCATGTACGGAGAGTTTACCAGGGAGCAGAGTTCACGCGGTCGTAGACATATTGCTCCACGCTTCCATTGCCCGTGCGCCATTGCAGGAAGAGGGTGTTGTTGCCATCCTTAAACCAGTAGTTGCACGTCAGAGGCGACGAATACTCATATTCTATGTTGATTTGATAGCGCGACGTGCCGGTGTTAGACTCCTGACTCCAGTAGTTGAGACGCTCGGTGCAGCGGCGGCCATTGTCGAAATAGAAGTAGTATCCGCGCGACCCGCCGTTGAAATATAGCCAGTTGCGGGCTCCGGGCTCTACATTGTAGCTGTTGTATTGCACAAGCTCCCAATAGCCGTTGAGGCGATAGTCGTTGAAGGTGTCCCAGCCATAGGGAGGATAGCCGTCGTCCCAGGGGTCATCGTCGCAGGAAGTGAACGCAGTGGATGCAATGATAGCCACCATTGCTAAAAATATGCTTTTAAGTAGATTCTTTTTCATAATTTTTTTTTAAAGTTTTAGAACAGCCTCACCGGCCAAAATAGATATCTTAAAGTAGCGGAGCGACTTCACTGCATATAAACCGCGTACAATACGGAGCGAAGCGGAGTATTGTGCGCGGGCCGTTAGAATTCCGTGAAGCAGAGGGGGAGGAGGGATGCTACGGAAGGGAGGATGGATATATGGTCGCGGCCGTAGAGAATCACCTCCATCGGGCCATATTTAGCTTCGTATTCAAGCAGGGCCTGGCGGCAGGCGCCGCAAGGACTGATGGGATTGTCCTGGAAACACTCCTCCCAGGTGGCGTCCTTGGGGGCATTGGCATTCGTCCAGGCAGCGATGGCTATCTTTTTCATAGGCACTCCGGGATGCAGGGCGCTGGCCTGGAAGCAGGCTGTGCGTTCGGCGCAGGTGCCCGATGAGAAGGCGGCGTTTTCCTGGTTGCTGCCACGCACTATCTCCCCATTTGCCATAAGGATGGCAGCACCTACATGGAATTTTGAATAGGGAGCGTAACTTGTGCGGGTCATCTCCTTGGCGCTCTCCACAAGGCGGCGGTCCTCCTCATTGAGTTCGTCGAAACTACATTCCTTTATCAGTGTAACAATCTCTCTATTTTTCATAACGTTGATATTTCTTAGTTTATGCTAACTTTTAAACGAATTTCAAGCACTCATAGTTTTGACCGTAATTATGGGCTAATGTAAAATTTTTTGAAAATTTTTAATGGGGTTGTAATTTTGCAGTTGGTTCATCGACTATAAGAATGTTGATTTTCAAGAAACAGATTAAGAAATGGATATAACTTTGGATTATTCAGGGGCGGGATTCTCTTTCATTCCCCGGGGAATGATAAGGAGATGCATCGCATTTTTAGCCAATGCCGTGAGCGCGCTGACCGGAGCGTCTCCCTCTCCGACAATCATAAAACAACGCTATGCCGAGGCAGTGGATGCTTATGGCGCACTGATCGACCGTCTATGTTTCGGATATGCGAAGACCACAGCCGACTTCGACGATCTCAAGTTGGATGTGCTTCTCAGTCTATGGGAATCGATGCCGCGCTTCAAGGAGGAATGCTCGATGAAGACATGGGTCTATCGTCTCACTCTCAATGTGTGCGTATCCTCATTGCGCAAGAACTATCGCAAGGTAACCACCGTGCAACTCACGGAGATGGCCGACATAGTGGACTATCAGCCCGACAAGAAGGAGATCTTCATGGAACTGCATGAGGCCATCGGACTGCTTAATCCCTTGGACAAGGCGATAATGATACTCTGGATTGAGGAGGAGAGATATGAGGGTATCGCTGAAATCACCGGTGTGACGAAAGCTAATGTGGCCACCCGCATCCACCGGGCGAAAGATAAACTGAAAACAATAATGGAAAAATAAAGGATAAAGATATGGAAGAATTAAAGGAATGTTGGAGCGGAGCGCGATTCCGTTCCGAAGCGAATGGAAAGAACGGTTCAAACATGACGCCTGACAGCAACCGTAGCACGGCACTCGAAACTTTGGCTTCTCACTATCGCAGATTCTCGACGATAGGACTGATCTTGGCGCTTTGCATGCCGATATGCACATGGGAAGCAATGCGGGATATAGAGGGAGTGCATATGGGATTCAAACTGGCATTAGTGACATATGGAGCGATTTACTGTCTTATAGCGTCAGTGATGGACAGATGGCTTTGTCGCGGAATAGAGGGTATAGATGTGGCGGAGATGCCGGTGTCGGAAGTCTGCCGTTTGACATTCTATTACCGCAAGAAGCACTATCAGTTTGTAGGCATACTGATTCCTTTAGCCCTATTGTTTTTAGCCGGTTTTAGCTGGGTATTGTCGGGCGACATGTGGTATATATATGGCATGGCCGCGGGGGCAGTGGTAGGCATATTGATAGGCACGCGCCAGTTTCGCCTCTTCATGTCCGAATACCGCGATATCCTGAAAGATTGATGATTGATGATTGATGATTGATGATTAGAGATGTCGGCATTGTGCGAGGTCGAAGATTGTGTGTCGCCGGCCCTCATGCGGCTTGTTTTGGCATGAGCCAGCAGCAGTGCGGGCAATGAATCCACACTTTGACGGAGATACTCCGCAATGCAACCGGGGATGCAGGGATGCTTCCGGCTTCCGATGTCGTGGCTTTCAGGAAACTTCTTGACGAGCGTGGCGGCGACGCTGTCGTACATGAACTCATTCATGACGGGACAGGGCGCGAAATTCCGAGACCTTACGACCCTGATCTTCAGAAGGAGCACTATAGCGGCAAAAAGAAGAAACATACCGTCAAGAACGCGGTAATCACCTGTATGGCAGGATTTATCCTTTTTGCAAGCCTCACTGTGGAGGGAAAGATGCACGACAAGCGTATCGCCGATGAAATGTATTCCTTCCCTTATGAATGCATCCTTCAGCAGGATACCGGAAGGGGTACAGTGCCGATAACGTCACCGTGGTACAGCCGACGAAGAAACCGAATGGAAAGGAACTTACCCAAAAGCAGAAGTCGGCCAACACTGAAATATCCCGGACACGCATCAAGGTCGAGCACGCAATCGGAGAAGCCAAAATCCTTCGAGTCGTGAAAGACGAGTGCAGACTTCGCAAGAATGACTTCGTCGGCAGGATTTTTCACCTTGCCGCCGGACTTCACAATTGGAGGTTCAATACTCGTGCGTAACATATAAGTTATTTAAACTCTATTCTTTATGATAGCTCACAATATTATCTTCCCTCCTTTTGATTTCCTATGATACTGACCCATTTGTATGGGGCTTGGATTGCCCGTCAATTTGTATGGATTTTTGTATGTATATAAAATCAAAACCGCTGCAAGGTGTTGACTTACAGCGGTTTTTTTTGATGGTTTGGCGGAGAGGACGAGATTCGAACTCGTGGTAGGATAATCTCCTACGTCAGTTTAGCAAACTGGTGGTTTCAGCCACTCACCCACCTCTCCTTCTTTTTCAAGCGCAAAGTTAATGCTTTTTTTCTTTCCCTCCAAATTTTTCTTCCGCTTTTTACTGCCGGTTTTTATTTCTTCGTCTGTACTTACACTTATTCCTATATCTCCTCTCTTCGTCTTGAAAATTTTTACGATGTTTTATATCGGTTTAACATCTTTGTCTACAGTTATTTACGAAATTTAAGAATAAAAATTATAAAAATGTTTTAAGAAAATTTGGCGGAATGAAAAAAATGTAGTAACTTTGCATCCGCAAACGGGGAACAACCCCTGCAAACAAAGAAATGACTCCGTGGCTCAGTTGGTAGAGCAAATGACTCTTAATCATTGGGTCGTGGGTTCGAGCCCCACCGGGGTCACTAATAAAAATCACCAAAAGTGAAAAATCACTGAAAATCAAGCATTTTCAGTGATTTTTATTTTTGCCTAAACCACAAAAAAGGGGTCATCGGATTTATATATGCCCGACTAAACCTAAACCAGTATATAGATGCTGGGCAAAAAGAAGGAAGGGTAGGCGTAATGGGAAGCCGAGTTGTGCCTGAAATGTTAAAGCCGTTTGTTTTTTGACCAGCTCGTACAGTTAAGAATCTATAAAAACACCCAACTTTACAGGATTTGGGTGTAAAATTGGGTGTAGATACAACAAAAGCCTGATTATCAGGCTTTATTGCGGAGAGAGAGGGATTCGAACCCCCGGAGCTGTGACACTCAACGGTTTTCAAGACCGCCGCAATCGACCACTCTGCCATCTCTCCTTTGCTGTCGCCCACTTTGCTCGCGTGAATGCGGGCGCTGCGTTTGTGGATGCAAATTTACTTATTTTTTTGGTGTTTTACAAATTTATTTTGGTTAATGATGAATTTTGGGGATAGGGTAGTCGCTCCGCGACTATTCCCTTGGTTATCTGCACTTAGTTTTTTGCACTTTTTTTTTGCTGCGCGACTTTCGTCAGCTGCGGTCGAGGAGGCGGAGGATGCGGCTGTCGGGGACTGCTTCGTTGCGTGCTATGCAGATGAAACGGAGTCTCATTGAAGCTGGTTGTTGAAGAAGATGGCCTCTTTCTGGTAGCGGGCCATGAGCACGCGGTCGGCCCAGTCGGTGCAGGGTGATACGCTGATTCCGAGGGCTTCCTGAAGAATGTAGTCGGTGATAGGAGCGCCGGCATATATGGAGCAGATCACTCCGCCGCCGAGACGTGGAATTACCTCATTGAGCAGGAATCGGTCGCGGGCGGTGTCGTGAAGGTATTGCACGGTGACGGGGCCGATGCAGCCGAAGTGTTTGATTACCTGGCGGCTCATGTCGATGAGCTCGGGGATGCGGCTGGTGATTGTTCGTGTCACTTCGCCTCCCATCACTTCGAGGCGCTCGCGTGGCACTGTGGCCAGGATGCGGCCGTCCTGCGCCACGTAGCAGTCGACGGTGTATTCTCTGAACTCCTCGATGAATTCCTGCAGCAGATACGACTCGATGTTTTCGAGGCGCATGAAGTCGTCCATGTTGTGGAACACCTTGATGCCGCGCGACGAGCCTCCTTTGCGGGGTTTGGCGATGAGCGGCATGTCGTTGTCGATGATGGTGTATGTCTTGGGGGTGGGGATTCCGGCTTCGCGGAACGCCTTGGCGGCCTCGATCTTGTCGCTGAAAATGGTGACTGTCTCGACGTCGGAAATCGGCACGAACACGTCGGGAAACTCGCGTTTGCATATGGAGGCGGTCTCCATGGCGCCGTTTACGATGGGGAGAATTATCTTTACGTCGTATTCTGCGATTACTCGGGCGAGGTCGGCGATTACGCCGGGGTCGGTGAAACTGAGGCCTTTCACCACGGTGCCTTCTACAGCGATAGGCACTTCGAGGTCGAGTTCATAGGCTACGATCCTGACGTCGTATCCGAGACGTTGACCGCTGCGTTTGAGGAGTTGGGCGAGCGATACCCGGCGGGAGCCGCCGAGGAGAAGCACTGTGATCGCAGGCCTTCGGGATGAGCTCATTGGGTAATTATTTTGAGTCGTTAAGGGAATTGGCAAGGGTGTCGATGAAGGTGTCGATGTGACGTCCCTTCTTGTCCTGGAATATTTCGGAGATGGTGAGGAAAATACCGGATTCCTCCACATTTCCGAATTCGGTGTTGACGGCAGTGCCGAACATGCGCATCGTGGGCGAGAGCGACATGTAGGCGTTGACAAGCGGGGGGATTTTTCTGCCGTGGGAGCGCACGAAAGAATTTAGGATCCGGAGGTCTTCCTTATAGTCGGCACCGCAGAACCGGGCCTGCACTTCGGGCGAAAGGGCTTTCGATGGCAATGGGGTGATGGGCTCCACGAGATGATCCGGGTCGGGGAAATGCTTGTGGAGGAAGCCAAGAATCATGTCGCGGCATTCGGTGCCGTAGGCGGGATACATGGTTACCTTTCCGAATAGGTGCTTGATCTGTGGGTATTTCACAGTCAAGGCTCCGAGGCCGTCCCAGAGGTTGTCGAGGGCATAGATGGCTTTAGGGCGCTGGCGGGTGTTCTGATAGTCGAGCACCACGAAAGAGCGGCCGAGCTCGAGGGTGTTGGGCAGATAGTCGTGCAGGAATTTATCGGAGAAGCGGAACATGTGGGAAGTGGCGATATGCGGCAAGCCTTTTTCGAATTTTATGTCTTCGCCGAGGATGAAGCGGTAACCGCCGATGATTTCGCGGTCGGCGGGATTCCACACGATCATCTGCCTGCAGGGTACGGGCATTGTGTCGAATTCATCGATGTCGCAGCTCAGGCCGGTGCCTCCTCCGGAGTCGCGGAAGGCGATTTCGCGGAGCCTTCCAATCTCTTTCATTGTATTGGGAGCATTGAAAGCGTCCACTACATAAATCTCATTGTCACCCTTGTTCGACTTACGCAGAAGCCGGTCGGGGGTGAGCTCCGCCATTATGAGGCTGGGGTCGATTTTGTCGATTACTGGCTGCATTCCGATGCAAAATTAACAATAAAATCTTAAATTTAAAAATTGGGTGTGGAGGCAGGAGGTGTGAGAGAGGTGCTAAAGGATATGGAGGGCACGGAGCTCGTCGAAGATTTCGCCACCGGAGAGTGTGCGGCGGCGGGCTATGGAGCGTGCGAAGCTGTCGATGGCCGGGTGGAGGCGCGGGTTGGCGAAAATGCGGCGCATTCCGGTGGCCGTGCGGCGATAGATGCTTTCCACCTCGTCGTCTTCAAGGGCACATGCCTCGCGGCCTTCAGTGGTGACGGCTTCGTGGAGGCTGTCCATCACCTCCTGCGGCGCGTCGTGGCCGAGGCGTACAAGGCTGCGCGCCAGCACATTGGAAATCACCATGGCGGTGGTGAGATGGAAGTTCCCAAGAAGATTGTGCCATGTGGCCTTGGGGGATATGGAGGGGCTTCCACAGAAGTAATATTCGTGCGAGAATGTTACCATCGGCCCGTCGGAGTCGATGGAAATCAGCGCCACCTTGTCGATGGCATCGAGGGCGGCTGCTGAGATTGCCATGCCGGCGAGGCCATAGAGGCGGTCGTCGTCGTTGGCATATTCGAGTGTGAGATTTTCAATAGACATCTTATATAATGAAGTCGTTTAAACTAATTTACGGTTAAGATTATTATATAATCTTTCAGAATTGAAACGCATTGGGAGCGCACATAGTTCTATAGTAAGTTCTTGTAAAGACTCTTTCCTAAAAATTAATTCCGGCCCCGATTGCGAAGGATAATCCCTGCATGGGGAGGGAGAGCATGGCGGGGTCGCGCCGGTTGAGGAGGTTGTCGCCACGCAGCCATATGGAGAAGCGAGGCGTGAAGGAATAGGCCACGTTGGCGCCGAGCAGGGAGATGTCGGGAAGTCGGACGCCGAGAATGCTTCTCACGGCGCGAAGCTGCCAGTCTACACCTAATCGTAGCGAGCGCCAGGGGTTGGACTCGGCGCGGGCATTGAGGGTCCATCTTGGACGGTCGAAACCGTTGAAGTATCCTTTTTCGCCGTGCTGGGGCTGGTAGCGCGCCTCGGCGGAGAGATTGAGGCAGGCGGCGGGATTGTATGCGAGGTTGAGGCCAAGGCTGAAGCCGTGGATCTTATAAGTATCGAGGGGAGAGGTGGCGGCGAGGGATAGGTCGCCGTTGAGCCAGGGCATGAACCATCCGCCGGTAAACTGGTCGCGGGCAATGCGGTAGGCGAAGTCGAGGCCGGCGGATAACCCGCGGAACGGGCCGAACGATGCTCCGAGGCTGCCGTCGAGCGGGGCATATACGGGACGGGTGGAGAGGAGTGCGGGGATGCCGTAGAAATCGAGTTGGGAGAGGGCTGCGAGCGTATGGAGCGTAGAGCCTCCGAGCAGCCGCACATATAGCGAGGCGGGGCCTGCGGCGTATTCGGCGCTTACGGAGGGGGCTATATGGAAGGTGGAATAGCGGCGGGAGGGGATTTCGCTGAAGAGGGATGTGCCGGCATTGAACGCGAGGTCTATACGGGCGCCGATGCGGATGTTGAGGCGCTGGCGGGCGAAGCGGTAGTATGGGGTAAGGGTGAGCATTCCGTAGCTTTTCCCGTTGGCATAGCAGAGGAGGTCGGCGTCGAGGTCGATTCCGGCGCTGCTGCTGCGAGAGGTGGGGAAGGCGAAGGATGCGTCGAGGAAAACGTTGGTTTCGCGAGTGCCTCTGATGTCATCGCTGCCTGGAAGGGGCAGGGCGCGGTAGCCGAAATATCGGGCGCCGAGGGTGGCGCTGTATGAGATGTCGTCGATCACGGCGGGTGAGCTCCATTTGAAGCGAGCCGTGAAGTCGTTGAGGGTCTGGGTGGGGGCTTTCAAGGCGGCGTCAGGAGCGGCCTGGGCGGGATTGAAGCCGTAATAGTTGAATAGGGAGAGATGATATTGGAGCGTGGCGTCGAGTCGACCTTTGCCCGAGAAATCGTGGGAGGAATATAGGGCGAGGGATTCGTCGTAAAGATAGCGGCGCACGTCGCGCACGGCATCGGCGAGACGGGGATGGAAGAGGGAGGTGGAATTATGCTGGAGGCGCACGCCGAGCGTGGTGGCTTCAGAGTCGATAATCCTGTATCCGGCGCTGAGGGAGGCATTGAGGAAAGAGCCTAATGAAAGGTCGGCATATCCCCGGGAGGTGTCGTAATTGCGGGAGGTGCGCCATCCGGTGGCGGGCATCGGGATGGCCTGCGGATGGAAATTGGCGTGCACGCCGGTTTCGGAGAATGGGAGCGGAGTGGCCGAGAAGCGGAATTTCTGCTGCGGGGGAAAGATGGCCACGCGCTCTCGGGGAATCACCTCGGGCACATATTTGCCTTCTACCTCGATGGTCTGGTCGTATTGGGCGAATGCGCCGAGGGAAGTCAGAGTAGCGATGGCGCAGATAATGAGAGTCCTTATGCTGTGTTTCATCAGAGGAGTCATTTAAGGGATTTGAGGCGGGAGGATATGCGTGCCGGGATGTCGTCGCCGGAGGCTGGATAATTCTCGCGCAGGGAGGTGAGATATTCGCGGGCGAGATATTTTTTGTCCTGGGCGGCATATATGTCGGCGAGAACTATGAAACCGCGTGCGAGCCAGTATTCGTGGGGTGTACCTGTTTCGGTAAACTGAGTGGCGGCGGCTTCGGCCTCGTTGAGGCGCTTTTTCTTGAGGAGGATTTCGGCGCGGGCCACAGCGGCTTTCGCACCCGAGAGTGAGGAGGGTGTGGCGGCGAGACGGGCGTAGATGTCGAGAGCCTTGTCGGCGCGACCGGTGGCGGCGAGGGCATCGGCCTCGAGCAGGTCGATGTCGGCGAGTTCGTCGGGGTCAAGGTCGCCGCTATGACGGATCTTGTCGGTAACCTCGAGGAGGTCGGCGAATTTGCCGGCGGCGTGCATTGTGGATGCTATGCGGATAAGTTCGTCGGTGGAGAGGTTGGAGGCTGTGGAGAGACGTTTCTTATAGGCATCGGCGGCCTGGGCGGTGCGTCCTGTTTCTTCATATGTGGCGGCGAGCTCGAGGAGGGCGTCGGCGAGCCAGCGCGACTGCGGGAAATCCTTTTCGAGACGGTTGAGGTCGCGGATTTTCGCATTTGTGTCGCCGGTGAGGCCGTTGGTCACGGCGCGGCGGTAGAGGGCGAAGTCGGCATCGAAAGCGCCGGCGTCGATGGCCTTGGAGTAGAGGTCGCGGGCTTCGCGGTAGTTGCTCGAATAATACAGGCAGTCGGCACGGCGGAGGGTGGCGTCGTCGAGGAGGCGCTGCGGGAGAGCGGGGCGGGCCTCGAGGGCTCGGGCGAAGTCGCGGGCGGCTTCGGGCCAGCGCTGCAGCTTATAGTCGCAATAAGCTAAATTATAGAGTGCGAGCGGGCGGCTTTCGGAGCGGGGCGCCATGGCTATGAAATCGCGGAAAGCGGCGGCTGCGCGGGAGAATTCACCCTTTGAATAGAGTGCTTCGCCAAGCCAGAGGGAGGCTTCGGCGGCCACGTCGCGGGCGGCATCGCTCTCGGCTGCCGGGCGCAGATAGCGGATAGCGTCGGCATAGCGGCCCGAAGTGACGGCCTCCACGCCTAACTCGTAGAGTGTTTTCTGCTTGAGGGCAAGCACCTGCGCCGATGGATGGCGGATTGACTCGATATTGGCCAGAGCGCGGGTAAAGTCGCGGTCGTTGTAATAAGCGGCGGCGAGGTATTCCTCCACTTTCGGGGTGAATTCGGAGTCGGGGAAACGCTTCACGAATCGTTCGAGCAAATCGGACGAGCGGGCGAAGGGCACTGTGGCGCCTCTTGTGATGGCGGCGGCGTAATTATATAGAGCTGTTTCCGACACGGCTGCGTCGGCGTCGAGTTTTGCGGCTTTCTCGAAAGAGATGGCGGCTGTGGAAGGATTGTTCTGACGCAGGGCACACTGGCCGAGATAGAGCCATGCGCTCTGGCCTATGCGGTCCTGACGGTCGGTAAGGGTGGCGAAAAGAGAGGATGCTCGGGAGATGTCGCCGTCGGCATAGTCGAGGCAGGCGAGTGCATAGACGGCGTCGGGATTGGCGCCGCTGTTCTCGCTGGCGGGATCTGTGCCGATGAGGCGGAAATATTCCTCGAGGTTGCGGCGGGCCATGGGCTCCTTACCGGTCTTGAAATAGGAGAGGCCGATGATTCGGCGCATCTCGGGAAGGAGTTCGGGCTCGGAATGGTCCATGTCGAGGAGATTCTTGGCGCGGGAGATTACGGCGGCATAGTCGCCTCTGGAGTATTCAATCTGCGCCATATAGCAGCCGGGGTCGAGACCCTGCACGCCGTCGGGTACGAGGCGGAATTTGTCGTAGGCACGAGAGAAATTGCCGTCGATATAGTCGAGATAAGCGTCGTAGAATCTTACGGCGTCGGCATACTGGCGTGCTTGGCGGAGGCGTGAGAGCAGGGCGCGTGCCTCGCGGTAATGGCCGGTGCGGATTGAGGAGAGCATAGTGCGGTAGATGCAGTTGTCGCGGAGGCCGGCGTCGAGGCGGTCGGGGTTTACGAGGCGATAGGCTTCGAGGGCTTCGGGCCATTGATGGGCGAAGAAGTGGAAGTCGGCGATGGCGAGTGCTGCCTTTGGGGCTAGGGGGGAGGCGGGATAGTCGCGGCGGAACTGCAGGAGCAGGTAGAGACATTTGGCGTCGCCGCGTTGATAGTAGGCGTCGGCGAGGAGGAAGGTGCATTCGATGGCCTGCTTTTCCGACACGGGCATCCCGGCCGTGAGGATGAAGTTCACCTGGTCGGCCACGCCGGCGAAATTGCCGATGTTGCGGAGCTCGCGGGCGCGGAGAAGATAGCCATCGGCTGTTGGGCTGATGAACTGTGGGGCGGTGAGATTCTGGGCGGCGGCAAAAAATGTGCCGCAAAGGGAAGCGGCGGAAAGGATAATGAGGGCGGCAAGCGCCGGTTTATGTCGGAATTGGGGCATCGTTCTGAAAAAAGTTGGCGCACAGAGTCGTCCCTAAGGAGACAGCCCTGTGCGCATGGTATGGTCGATGATTATTCTTTATCGGCGTCGGGAGCCTTGTCGATCAGGTCGAGGAACTGGTCGAGCTTCGGAGTGATGATGATCTCGGTGCGGCGGTTGCGCTGGCGGCCGAGTTCGGTGTCATTGTCGGCGATGGGGTTGTATTCGCCACGGCCAGCGGCTGTCATGCGGGCCGGGTTCACGCCAAAGTCGTTCTGGAGCACCTGAACCACAGAGGAGGCGCGCAGGTCGGAGAGGTCCCAGTTGTTGCGGATGTTGGGACGCGAGATGGGCACATTGTCGGTGTTGCCCTCCACGAGCACGTCGTAGTCGTTATAGTCCTTGATAATCTTGGCAATCTTTGAGAGGGTCTCCATGGCGCGGGGACTTACCTCATACGAACCGGATTTGAAGAGCATATTGTCGGCCAGAGAGATATAAACCACCCCCTTGAGCACCTTGATGTCCACTTCCTTGAGTTCGTCAGTGGTGAGTGAGCGGGTGAGTTTGTTGGTAAGGGCGATGTTGAGGGAGTCGGACTTCGACTTGGCGGAGATGAGCTCCTTGATGTATTTGTTGGAGGCGTTGATTTCGTCTACGAGCTTGGAGATGTTGATGGAACCCTGCTGGGAATTCTCGAGGCTCTGACGGAGAGTGTTCTGCAGTTCGGAGAGTTGGTTTTTGAGGTCGGTGTTCTGGTTTTTGAGGTCCTTGATCATGTATTCCATACCCTTGGAGTTGGAATTACACTGGAGGAGGTTGTCGCGGGTGGTTTGATACTCAGACTGGAGCTGGGCATATTTCTTGTTTGACACGCAACTGCCGAGCGTAAGGGCGGCGGCGATGAAGGAGAGAATCAATACGGATTTCTTCATAATGTTAATGAATTAGCATGAAAAATGAGGTCTTGTGAAGGACCGGAGAAGAGGAAGGCATAAGTCGGAACCAGCGCCCTCCCCATATAGAACGCAAATTTAGCAAAAATAGTTGAAATCAGAAAATCAAGGCGCGAGAGCAATGTCGAATGTTGAATGTGGAAGTTTGAATTGTTGGACACGAATGAAATTTTTTTCGATGGTGCGCACAAAGGATGCGCATCGGTGTTATTACTTTGCAGGCAGATTTGAAAAACTCTACACGATTCATGATATACGATACATCTGTATCTGAAATTCACGATATAAAAAGACACGCTATGGATAAGGATATGATTTTTTTCTCTACCGACGGTCAGGGACTCACCTCCACCTCGGCCAACCATATAGCCAATCTCGCCAAGGAGATGATCCGTGGGCTGGAAGAGTCGCTTAGTTCGCTGACGCTCTATTCCACTTCTGTTTCGCTCATCGGTTCGGAAACGTCCGACCTCCTCGCGCAGGGTGTGGGCGACAGCGAGCTGAATGACGTGCAGCGCAAGCTTCATGCCATTGCAAAGGCCAAGTCGCTGATTGCCTGGCTCCGCGAGGCTATCAAGGCCAAGGAACGAATGCTCAAGGAGGTGGAATCAATGTCAACCGACGACTATATCAAACTCAAGGGATTGGAACCGATAAAGTTTCCCGCTCGTGGAGAGGCGCTTACCGAAGATGACTACTATGCCACTCTGTCGCTTGACGAGCGCAACCGCTATTATGAACTTGAGACTCTCTCTGCCGTGCTGGGGAAGGCGATTCATCCCGATGGTGCTTTTGCCAATGCCCGCGACAATCTCATCCGCCGAATGCGTAATCCGCGCGATGTGAGAGGGGATGGCCGCGACACCCTTATCTATACATATATTCCCACAGTTGACCCGCAGGAGGTGGAGTCGCTCTATTTCAAGCTCCAGAAACAATACCGCGAGGCTCAGTCGCATCTCAACGCCATCAAGTTTGAGTGTCAGAAAGCTGTGAAGGAGTCGGAAGTGGCGGTGGCCACGGAATATGCCCGCAAGCTCGACGAGGTAGACAATTATGCGAAGCGCATCGCTGCCGATAGGGCCGCATATATAAAGGAGCGGGTACGCGAGATTGGCAACTACAAGATTCTGATTCCCCAGTCGTTGCAGGAAATCTACGATGAGGTGTCGCACCTTGGAAAGAAATAGGATTTGGAGAATCGGGGGGCGGTAAGATGCCGGGTAGTCCGTTGGTCGACGCTCGGGTCTGCATGCCGTGCGACCGGCGCAATCATAAATGAAACGTTTCCGGCTCGTGAAGACGTGCCGGAAATGTATGACAATTTTTCAATGTAGGACTGATGAGAGTCCAGTTAGGAAAACAGAAGATGTCCGGGCTGCAAGACAGGTGGGGGATTGGGGGTTGATGTTGATTTTGTTTTCGATGCAGCCGCCGGGTTTTAGATCTGGTTTGCGATTTCGATTGTGTTTGCGCCGGGTCGCCGGCATCTGTCCCCGAGGCTGTGTCGTAATTAAGGCTTTTGACACAGCCTCTTTTGTGTAATTGGATTTGGTTGGAAAGGATGCGTTATTTGCCCATTGATATGCATATAATCTTACATTACTGCCGCAAAACAGATTATTTCTTTTGAATACAAAATGATTTTGCTTAATTTTGCAGTCAAAGTTTGATATCATAAACATTTTTCTATGGATCTGCAATTAAAATCTATACACGATTTACACGATTACACATTTATCATACCACCTTTTCAGCGTGGGTATCGTTGGGATTATGAGCAAGTAGAAGCCCTGCTTGAAGACCTATATGATTACTGTATAAATAATAACGGCGACTATTACTGTCTGCAACCTGTAGTTGTTGTTCCCAAGCCACAAAATGGAAAAGATGTAAAGGATTGCAAGACGTTTGAGGTGATTGACGGGCAGCAACGCCTCACCACCATATATTTGATTTTATCTTGTATAGAGTATCGGTTGGGTTCTGCTAATATATTCCAACTTAAAATGCCTATGCGTGAACGACAGGAAGAATATCTATCTGATAAAAAATTCAAAACAGACAACACTACGAGCAATCTATATATCGATAATTTCTATGTAAAGAAGGCCTATGATACGATAAATAAAATCATAGAAAATGACAACGCACGTAGAGGACGTCTGGCTAACATCCTTGAAGAAATGCTTTACACTGATCCATCTTTTTCTCGAGGAAAGGTCGCAAAAGTGATATGGTATCCGATTGACAGTTCAGGCTCATATCAGTCATTTATCCGTCTTAACAACGGAAAAATTTCTTTAACTTCGGCAGACCTTGTAAAAGCACTACTTCTGCAATCGGACTGTTACGGTGAATTGTCAGATAAGGCAAAAGAACTCTCAGACAATCGGTCGCATGAATGGAATTTCATGGAACAGCGGCTTCGAGAAGAATCATATCGTGGATTCCTCGGAATAAAACTTGACAATAATATGTCTCTGATGGATGTTGTGCTGAATTTCGTTGCAGATAAACTTAACGATAATTTGGATAAAAGGCACGTCCGAAGAGACGTGGGACCTCGCATGCGCGACTATTTCAATTTCAATGTAATTGCTCACTATATAAAAAATGGTGTAGATAAGGTTGGAAAGGAAGAAAGATTGCCTGCCAGAATGAGGATGGTAGATGAGGTATGGAGAGAGATTGTTGACGTTTTTAACCAACTGCGCAACTGGCATGACGACAGAATTATATTCCACTATATCGGTCTCTATTCGCTTCTGACAAAAGAGGATGGTTCTTTACTCATATCGAAGATATGGGGAATAAAGAATAAATCTAACACAAAAGATGAGTTCAAGAAAAATTTACGGCAGGCTGTGTGGAAGAGGATTGCCGTAAGAACTGCTAAGGATGAGAATGGAAAGGATTTGCCGGAAGCACAACAAGGGCTTAATTCGCCTGAACTTACGTATAAGAAGAATCCCAAGGGTATAGAAAGAATTCTGATTGCACATAATGTGTGGACTATCTTAAAGGATAATGATCATCTTCGCCGGTTTCCCTTCCTGAAATTCCGTAATCAAAATCCTACGAGCCTGGAACACATCCATCCACAAAATATTGAAGAGTGTGAACGGTTTGAAGATTATGAAGCATGGTTTGATTCCGATGCAATTGACAGATTGATTGAGAAAGAAGATAATAAGCAAGAACTGATAAACGCAAAGGGGGAGCTTAAAACCATATTTGACGAGTTGTCGCCACTTGAAAAAAATAAAAGAGACGATGAATTCTCAAAAAGATTGGAGGAGATACGTGAACATACAAGAACTATTGACCGGGTGCTGATGAAAATGGCTGAGATTAGCGAACCGGAACTACACCATATAAAAAACATGGCATTGGTGGACCAGGCTACTAACAGCGCCCTTCAGAATTATTTGCTTGATGCGAAACGTAAAATCCTCAATGACAGAATTACAAGAGTTGAAAACCCCGTATATATTCCCCAGGCTACTCTAAATGTATTTGCCAAGCACTACAGTGCCGGAAATGTGAAGGAAATGAGATTCTGGGGATTTGAGGATCGAAATAATTATTTAGCCGATATCCAAAAAGCCTATGATTATTTCCGGGATAGTGAAAATAAAGATGTACTCACTGAAAAACATTGATAACCACTATGTCTGCAAAATATTCACAATATAAGTCTACTCCCACACGGATCCCTACCATACAGCGCGATTATGTGCAGGGATCAGATGCCAATGCTGAAAAACGCGATGCTTTTGTAAGAGGCATCCTTACATCCTTGTTGCCTGTTAATAAAAGTTCATTTCCCATCGACTTTATCTATGGGAGTAAACAACAATGTGCAGACGGGAGCGAGGAGTTCCTTCCAATCGACGGACAACAACGTCTTACCACTCTTACACTCCTGGGATGGTTATTGTCTCAGCGTGTTCCTGAAGAGAACTACAATGTAGGTAAGATGTCATACAAAAATCGAATCACAAGCGATATGTTTTGTCAACACTTATTGGAAGAAAAACTACCATCCAACCGACCATGTGATTTTGTATCAGTTTCGCATTATATCAAGACTGTCCCGATGTGGTTTGCCGAGCAATGGCTTAATGACCCAACAATATGTGCCATGCTTGAACTTCTGGATTACATGGATTCCCTTCTTGACAGTCCGGAATTCAATCCTTACATCTGCGATATGGCCAATCGTTTCTTTAATGAGGATAATTGTCCCATAGAGTTCGAAATGCTTGACATGGATGAATACAAACTTACTGAAGATCTTTATATAAAAATGAATTCGCGTGGGAAAGAACTCACCGAATTTGAAATATTCAAGGCAGAATTTGGGAAGTTTTTAAAAGATAAATTTGGTGATGTATTATACCAATACGGTAAAATAGAGAATAATACAGTTACCATACCGCAATATTTTGAGTATGCTGTTGAGCATCAATGGACTGATCTCTTTTGGCCGTATGCATTAGAAAACTATCAGCCGGGTGAGGATGACAGAGGTGCATATCCAACAATCGACGAATATTTCATGCGTTTCCTGCTTCATTTCACGGAGATGCTGTTTTCGGAGATGCATGATATTTCCGGAGAGAGTAAATGGATGAAACAGCGTTGGCCGGAAAGAGATAGCAATAAGGAACTGCCTGATCCTCTGGAAATGTTTTCGGGAAAGAATAATAGATGGTTGAAGCGTAATATCTTCAGGACATATAGATATAAAGATAATGTAGTTGAATTGTTCCGGCATCTTGATATATGGGCTGCCCTGCAAAATTCTGATAATAATATAACCGGATTCTTCGAAAGCCTATTATATATAGGCCAAGTAGATGATGGAAGTGGCCGAGTTAACATATTCGAAATCAGCTCCGATCCAGAATTTAATCATTCCGATTTATTCAGGGGATTGCTAACTCGTCCGGCGAATTCAGGTCTTCAGACTTGGTTCAGATATCTTCTGCATGGAATCACAAAAGCCAAAATCAGATATGAAAATGATAAGAATAGCCTGATTGACTTTGTGCGTATCTATTGGGGGCTTCTGCAGAATATCAATCAGAGGAATAATACCATTAGTGTCCACTAAAAAATCATAAGAGTACTTTGAAATTATTGAAAATCAATT
>OGNF01000775.1_pt1 | contig 33136 bp, 30 predicted proteins | sample 1573321 | NCBI WGS metagenome assembly OGNF01 (sample SAMEA2581911, study PRJEB24529) | metagenome | biome: Human gut stool | place: China | collected 2011 | reverse complement strand
CGGCCTTTTGTCTCAGTCGCATAGCCCGCTATGCTCCTTCGCCTGCAAGACCGAACCTGAGGCACATCTGCGACCCCTGCGTTAACATTTTTTGTGGGATGGGGTCTTAATTGGGATGGATTCATTGCTGAAAAATCATCCCGATTTCGCCAATTTTTCAAGTTTTTTACGTTATATTCACAGCCGCCTCTCTCCAATGCAGTCATCTTTAAGTAGATTCATCCCTCTTGCCGGGAGAGCTCAATAATCAAAATTGCTATAAATGACAGATTTCGATATCAAGGGAATAATACGTTTCCTGCGCTCATTGCGCCGGCACAACGACAGAATATGGTTTAATGAGAACAAGGAGAAATATCTCGGTGTCAAGGCTGAGACGGAGCATCTCACAGGGCTTCTTCTGCAACGCATTGCGGAATTCGAACCTGAGGCCACTCGTCTCTCCCCATCCGATTGTCTCTACAGAATCCATCGTGACACCCGCTTTTCACTCGACAAGACGCCCTATAAGACTCATATAGGCATCTATCTCAATCCTCCGGGTGGAAAGAAGAGCCCGCGCTGCGGATATTATCTCCATCTCGAACCGGACAGTTGTTTTGTGGCCGGAGGAGCATGGTGTCCGGAAACGCCGGTGCTCAAGAGAATTCGTCAGGATATTTACGACAATGTGGAGGAGTATCGGGAGATTATTCAGAATCCATCGTTTACTAGATTCTATCCGAGTCCGGGTGACGACCTTCTGAAAACAGCCCCGAAAGGTTTTCCGAAAGACTGGGAATATATCGACCTCCTCAAGCCTCGCGCCTACACTGCCTATTCACATTTGAGCGATGACGATATGCGTCCTGACGGGTTTGTGGACCGGGTGGTGGAACGCATGCAGGCTCTCAAACCTCTCAACGATTTTCTGAATTATTCTATCGAGCCGCCGCAGGAATAGACAGCCTTTGAAGACATAACCCCGTGGAATAATAACCCTCCCGTGCCTTTAGAAAGCGAGGGAGGAGTTATTTTATCGGGATAGATGCTTATCTCACATCTTCTTCATCTCCTTTGCCCAGGAGTCTTTCAGTCCGATTGTCTTATTGAATACGGGATGTTCCTTGGTGGAGTCCTGGTCCACTACATAGTATCCCAGGCGTTGGAACTGATAATGGTCTCCGACCTTGATGCGTTCGGCAAGCCATGGTTCGATCATTGCGTTTTCGCGCACCTTGAGGGAGTCGGGATTCAACAGGTCACGGAAATCACCATCCTCAGCACTTGGGTTCTCCACGGAAAAGAGACGGTCGTAGTCGCGAATTTCGGCAGGAGTGGCCGTGGGCACCGACACCCAATGAAGCGTGCCTTTTACCCTGCGGTCGGCGCCGGGAAGGCCGCTGCGCGTCTCTGGATCATATGTGCAATGGATTGTGGTGACATTTCCCTCTGCATCTTTGTCGACGCCAGTGCAGTTCACGATATATGCACCCTTTAGACGCACCTCCTTGCCCGGGCTCATGCGGAAGAATTTTTTAGGAGGATTCTCCATGAAGTCCTCGCGCTCAATCCAGAGCTCGCGGGTGAAGGGCATCTCGTGCTTTCCTTCTGCGGGATTCTCGGGATTATTGTCGAGTGTGAAGATCTCTGTCTTTCCTTCGGGATAATTGTCTATCACGAGTTTCACCGGATTCTGCACCACGCTCACGCGGGTGGCAGTCTTGTTGAGATCCTCTCTCACGCTGTGTTCGAGAAGTTCGATATGATTGAGGGCCTCAAACTTGGTGTAACCGATGCGACGCACGAAATCCTTGATGGATGAGGGGGTGTAGCCACGGCGACGGAGGCCGCGGAGGGTAGGCATGCGCGGATCGTCCCAGCCGTTCACAAGACCCTCTTTAACGAGCTGCAGCAGTTTGCGCTTGCTCATCACGGTGTAGGTCAGGTTCAGGCGGTTGAATTCAATCTGTCGCGGGCAGTAGCTTTCATCGGCAAGTTCTTTTACGAAATATTCATAGAGCGGGCGGTGAGGCACAAACTCGAGCGTGCAGATTGAATGGGTCACACCCTCGAAATAGTCGCTCTGACCATGGGCGAAGTCGTACATGGGATATACCTTCCATGTGTCGCCTGTGCGCCAGTGGGGAGTCTTGATGATGCGATACATTATGGGGTCGCGGAAATGCATGTTGTCGCTTGCCATGTCGATTTTGGCACGAAGCACCATCGATCCTTCCTCGAATTCACCTTTGTTCATGCGCTGGAAGAGATCGAGATTCTCCTCGATGGGACGGTCGCGGTAGGGGCTGTTAGTGCCAGGTTGTGTGGGTGTGCCCTTCTGCTGTGCGATCTCCTCGCTGGTCTGCTCATCCACATAGGCTTTCCCTTCGCGGATCAGGCGCAGTGCAAGGTCGTATAACTGTGGGAAATAGTCGCTGGCATAATAGAGGCGGTCGCCCCAGTCGTAGCCAAGCCAGTGGATATCCTCCTTGATGGCGTTGACATATTCCATATCCTCCTTCTGGGGATTGGTATCGTCGAAGCGAAGGTTGCACGTGCCTCCGAATTTCTCGGCAGCGCCGAAGTCCATGATGAAGGCCTTGGCGTGACCAATGTGGAGGTAGCCGTTAGGTTCCGGTGGAAAACGAGTGTTCAGGCGTCCGCCGTTCTTGCCGGCTGCCAGGTCGTTGGCAATCTCCTGCTCCACAAAATTGAGTCCCTCTTTCTCCTCGGGACTCTCAATCTCAGTGTTCTTGATATCGTTCATATAGGATGAATTTCCTTTATTTTTTGCGAGATAGGGTCTAAAATGCAAAATTAATCATTTTCCTTAAAATCTGAAAGTGAATATCTTTGAAATATGCAGTGCAGTCGCTCCGCGACTGAATTCAAAATTCAACATTAAAAAAAGAGGACCCCGAAATTGTCGGAGTCCCTTGATTTCTTCATCAGATTCTAAGGTGGGCCTTTTCGCCCGGTGATTATGGTTAGTTTAAAACCATGTTGCCGAATCTGCAACCGTTAACGGATACGTAGCTGTTGGCGAATTGGCGGATAAAACTCAGAGTGCTCGACTTTGGTTTTTTCATCTCTTTTACTCTTGTGTTTGATTCTGATGACATGGATGAGGAATCATTTGCCATAGGCATCGGTTTTGATAAGTTACATCTATATAACGCACTCTTACCGAATTATATTATTGTGTTCGTATTTTTTTATGCCATAATGATTGATGATTCCCCGGAAAGGGGGAGAAGCCATATAAAAAGCAATGGTGCCCGCAGGGATATTGCAGGCACCATTGTGATAAGGTTGCTGTCTTGACTTAGACCCCATCCCATAAAAAAATGTTAATGCAGGGGCGACCGATTTTTGATGCAGCTCAGCAAGTTGAAGAGGGAGCGATGCGTGCATCGTGACTGAAATTACGCCTGTCTCGCAACTGCACCTCATATTCGGTCTTGCAGGCGAATATGAGGTGCAGCTGCGACCCCTGCGTTAACATTTTTTGTGGGATGGGGTCTTAGATATGCACAATATGAATCTTGTTCGGGGCAAATTTGCAAGCGAATACCCGAAGGATTATATCGTGAGGATGATATCTTTCTCGTTGGCGATGCGGCGAAGATTAAGTATAGCATATCTCATGCGGCCGAGGGCTGTGTTGATGCTCACGCCAGTGGCTTCTGCTATCTCCTTGAAACTGAGGTTTTGATAGTATCTCATTTTCAGCACTTCGCGCTGGAGTTCGGGGAGTTCCTCGATGAGATATTTCACATCGTTGCGAATCTGATTGTGCACCATCACATCTTCGATGGTATCTTCGCAAAGCTCCTTGCGATTGAGCACATCGATTTCGTCGAGGTCGGCACTCTGATGGTTTTCCGATTTTTCCTGACGGTAGTAATCGATTATCAGATTATGCGCAATCCTGGAAATCCACGCGGGGAATTTACCATTCTCCGTATAACGTCCTTGACGAATCGTCTGGATGGCCTTCACAAACGTATCCTGAAAGATATCGTTGGCTATGTCCTCGTTCTTGATGATTCGAAGGATATAATTGAAAATTCTGTCTTGGTGACGACGGAGGAGCACATCGAATGCCTCGTTTTCCCCCTCCGCATATGCCCTGACCAATTGCTCGTCGGTCAGAGTAGTGTAGTTTGCCATTCTGAATCTGTTGTTGATTAAGTAAAATTTTTCGATAGGCAGCGGATTTTAATTTGTGTGTCAGGTGTTTATAATGATGTCGATAAGAGTTTCTGTTTATTATTGTGCAAAGATATATCCAATTATGTCAAATTCCAAAAAAAATCAGAAAAAAATACGCTAAAAAAAGTTAAACATACAATAATTCGCCCCAAAATCAGTAACCCCCCCAGCCCTAAAGTCGGACAAGTCGGACCTGTCAGACAAGTCGGATAAGTCCGATCGATAGGTCCGACCCAATCCTCAATCCTCAATCCTCAAGAGTCTGAGTGCAGTCCAGCGGTTGCTCACCAGACGACCGGTCTCCTTGAGGCCATATCCGGCGGCTGCTTCCTCAATCATCGGCACATCCTCCTCATAGAATCCGCTCAGCAGCATTGTGCCTCCCTTCTTGAGGCGCGAAGCATAAGAAGCGATGTCGTTGAGGATTATGTTCCGGTTGATGTTGGCGAAGAGATAGTCGGTAGGCGCAATATTCTCAAGTGCCGATGCGTCTCCATGTATGAGGTTGATATCCACATTGTTGAGGCGTGCATTTTCCACTGCGTTGTCGTAGGCGGGTTTGTCGATCTCGATTCCGAAGGTGTCGGCTGCGCCTCTCATCTTGGCAAGAATGGCAAGGATGCCGGTGCCGGTCCCCATATCAATCACACTTTTACCCTTCATGTCAGATGCGAGGATATGGCTCACCATCTGCGATGTGGTGTCATGGTGTCCGGTTCCGAATGCCATCTTAGGGTCGATGAGAATGTCATATCTGGCATTAGGCACATCCTTATGGAAAGATGAATGGATCACGCATTCGTTGCCGATCAGGATTGGTTTGAAGTAATGTTTTTCCCATTCCTCATTCCAGTCCTGTCCCTTCACAATTGTGCTCTCAATCCGGAAATCCACGGGTATCGGGAAATCTGCAAGAGTGTCTTTGACAATTTTGTCAATCCGGCTATCGCTGTCATTTTCGGCTTTACCGTCGGCTTCTATATTATTATAGGAGTCAGCCTTTATATATGCGGTGAGGCCTCGGTCGTCAGGCTCAAACGATTCAAAACCGGCGTCGGCAAGAAATGCAGCGGCGAGGTCGGTGATATCCTGATTGCAGGGAGTGCAGTCAATTCTTACGGAATAGTAATCATTCATGGTGCGAACATTTATGCGACTCCAAAATTACGAAATATCGGCGAAACTGCCAAAAATGAAACTGGCTGATACCCGTCGGAGCAACAATAAGGCCATGCCTTGCGGCACAGCCTCTCGAGGACGAGCGGAAGAGTCAATGACAACTCCGATATCGTTATTTCTGTGGGTTAAGTATGACGCCGAAATTATTTAATGTATTGATTAGTCAACGCATCTTTTGGCGTCTTTTCGGCGCTTTGTGCGACTCCGCTCAGTCACGATGCCCGCATCGCTCCTTCTCGGACTCACACAAATCACTCGAAAATACACTCAAAATAAGCATTAACTAATTTGCGGGTCATACTTATCGCTTGTGGATACTGTTATTTTTTTCTTAAGCTTCCAATTATCTTAAATATTTTCTTGCCTGTGCCCACAATTGAGATCCCGGCCAGCACGGCGTCGATGAGCGGAAGGTGCAACATGAGTTTGCCGGCCATAGTGCCAACTGTGGCCACTTTCGAGAGAGTGCTGTTGTCTCCCTCTTTTTCTTTGCTTGCAAATGGATTGCGCAATTTGCGAAGCGACTGGTTTACCTTCTCTTTGCTGAATTCCTTGCGGAGCGCCATCAATGCGCGTTGATAGCGGATCTCTTCTATGGTGTATCCCGCGAATGCCTCAGCCTTCTCAAGGGCAGTCTCAGCGGCATCCGGTTTGGCTGATTTCTTTTTCATCTTTTCAGAATTTAAATGATAATGGATAATGTGCTGTCCGTTAGTTTAATGCTTTTTGTCGAAAAAGATGCGGGTGAGCATCTTGGCGATAGGATTAAGCAGGATGGGACGCCGGAAAAAGTAAAGAAGCAATAGAAGAAGCAATCCGCAGCCGGCCGATGCGAGATAGGCGAGGGCCGGACACATTATCACCTTAAAGAGCTCGGCAATCACGAAGGCAAGCATTACGAGTACCACCAGTCCGAGCAACAGGCATATGAATCCTATTATCAGTGTGGAAAGCAACATGGTGAGCTTCTCGGCAAAGGTGAGTTTTGCGTATTCAATCTCAAGTTCAAGCCAATTCCGCGATTCTTTGATCAGGTCGCGGATATCGTCAACGAATTTCAGTTTCATAGTCATAAATTTTGGGATATGCCGGGGAGCACTCCGGTAAGATAATAGAAGAATGTGGACTTGGAGGCAATGTAAGTGCCTGCAAAGCCCACATTCTTTATGATAAGTTCAGATATTACTGTTCTGCGCCAGCGAGTTCGGCCACGAGGGCGTCAACTTCGTCGTCAGAGAGTTTATAGCCATGCTTGCGCAGGATGGCTGCTATTTTGCCGCGCACTTCCTCTCCCTTGGCAGGAGCAAAGAGAAGAGCGGCTCCGCATCCCACGATTGCGCCGCCCACAAAGGCGGATATTAATGTAAGGGCTTTCATGTTGCGTTTCCTTTTTAGATATGCTTCTCAATCTGGTCCTCGATCTCGTCAACAAGTTCCTCCATCTTGTTCTTCTTCAGGCAAATGCCTTTCTCTTTAAGAACATCGATGATTTTCTTGCGGGTGTCCTCTCCCTTTTCGGGGGCGAGAAGAAGTCCTACTGCTGCGCCTGCTACGGCACCACCAATCACTGAAAGAATTACGTGTAGAGGTTTCATTTTTTATGGTTTTTATAGAGTTTGAATTTTCTTTTCAGCTGTGCAATCCGTCCGGACATGGGCGTATGACTGTCACAGTTATATTAACTTAACAATTTTTAGGCCAAAAAGGATAATTACAAATGCGATTTTTTATGTCAATCTTCTTGTCATCATTGCAGAGGAGTGCAAATCAGCGTATTATCTCTGAGCCATCATTGCCTGCGAGCATTCGGCCTGATAAGCCATCAGTCCGCGCTGTGAGAGTTCCACCATGCGCATCTCGCCGTCGGCGCCGATCATCTTCACATGTGAGTCATCGATGAATGTCATGAAGGGAACGTTTTCTCCTTCTGCATTCTCGAATGCCCAGGTCTGTGTCTCTTCGATAAAGTTGAGGCGTGTCTTCTGACCGGTAGGCTCGAAGGTGATGGTATATCCTTTGCCGTCGCAGTCGATGAGATAGCGGCCCTGCTCGGTGTCTACGGCCTTGGTGCTGGCTGTGAGTGGATTGTTGCCGCTCCAGAATTCGATTGAGTTCACTACAAGGATGTCGGCCAAGGCTGTCACCTCATATACCGGAAGAATCCAGAAGGCGAAAAACACAAGTTCGTTGACGAATTTGCTGCCTATCGACTTGTTCCAGCTCAACACCTTGTTGGTCAGTCCGAACGATCCGATGCAAGAGGTGAAGGTAAGCGACGCGCCGGCAAGCATCACGGCTGCTGTGGCTATCTTTATTTTTTTCATTTTGATATAGTGTTTTTTTTCCTGAAAAATTATTTGGGGAGTGCGAAGTGTCGTTGTTGCCTTCTCCATATAACAATTTCCGAAATTAATAAAAAGTTTTTGATTATTCAACCTTTCGGGCGCTTTTTCTTGCTGCCGAGGTCGGGAGGGGGACCAAAGGAGGAGGAATAGCCGTCGTTATGGCCGATGATTCCCGGTGTTATCTCTGTGGCGAGACGCATAATATGTCGGCTTGTGCCGGCATTCAGTGAGTCAATCACCCCCATCAGATGTTTTGAGCGTCGACGGTCTTCGATCGATATCCCCGATTCGTCGAAAAGCGAAGGTGACGCCACGCCGGCCCGTATGATTCCGTTAAGCACCACACCTCCTCTTTTATAACCAAATTCAGGACGATAGATTTTTTCGAGAAGCATCTCGGCGGCATTGGAAATAATCGCCGCGTCGCTCGCCGGCGGGTCAAAGTGCATGGTGAGGTAGGGATTGTAGGTTCCTTGCTCTGTATGGAAGCGGTTGGTGGTAAGGAACACTCCGATTTCCCGGGCCTCTCCTCCCATGATGCGCAGACGTTTCGACACATGTGCGCTGTAGATGGCTATTCGGGCGCGGAGAAGTTCAAGGTCGTAGACATCTTCGGGGAAGGTGCGGGTCTCGCTGATTGATTCCTGAAGCACAGCATCGACATGGCTGAGTTCGATGCAGGATTCCCCGTGCAGCTCCATCCACGACCTTTCGCCATTGACGCCCAACTTCCCGCGCACCCATGCGCGCGGCCGAGAAGCGAAGTCGCCTACAGTATAGATACCACAGCTGTAAAGTCTTTTGCTTAGACGACGGCCAATTCCCCAAAGGTCGCCTATAGGCATCTGCTGAAGGATTGCTGTTATCTGGTCGGGATCGCGGAGCACGCGCACGCTCTGTCCAGCTTTTTTGCCTGTCTCAGTGGCGATTTTGGCAAGAGTCTTGGTCGCGGCGAAGCCAATTGTCACCGGTATGTGGCATTCCTCCATGCACGCGCGGCGGATCTCCTCGCCGATGACAGGCAGCACCTCCTCTGGGATACCATCCATCAGGAGAAACGACTCGTCAACACTATAGTCGAGGGTGCGCGGGGCATAGCGGCGAAGAATCTCGTGGATACGCAGGCTTATCTCGCGATAAAGGATATGATTGCCGGAAAGTGCGATTACCTGCCCACTGGCAAGCATGTCGCGAATCTCGAACGCGGGTTGACCCATGCGCACTCCGAGACATTTCGACTCATTGCTGCGTGCCACCACACAGCCGTCGTTATTGCTAAGCACCACGACTGCTTTCCCCTCGAGCGAAGGGTCGATGCTGCGCTCGCAGCTCACGAAGAAATTGTTGCAGTCGGCCAGTCCTATCATCAATCATCAATCGAATATATTCCGTTTTTAAGAGAGATGTGCCCTTCGTTGCAGAGAAAGGAGAGGGTTTCAGAGAGCACTTTCGGCGCGGCAGGTACATTCTTCTCCAGAATCCTGACGTCGGAGGATCCGTGGCTTTTGAGAAACTCGAGCACACGAGCCATCACATATTCAGGGTCGTCCTGACGCTGTTTGCGTCTTTCGCGACATGTGTCGCAACGCCCGCAGCGAGTCTCCGCTTTTTCTCCGAAATAGGCAAGCATTATATTTTCCCGGCATGCCTTTTTATCGAATGCGTAGTAAATCATTGCTTCAGTGCGTGCCTCCATAATCTTCTTGCGCTCCTCATATATCTTGCGGCCTATCTCCACATAACGTGGCTCCTCGCGCGAGGTGGGCACATACATGAGCGACGACCTGCTGCGTGGCACGAATGATATCACTTTTGCCCGCGACAGCTCGAGAAGACCGTCGTAAATCTCTTTCTCGCTCTTCCCTGAGGAGTGTGCAAGACTTCCCTCGCTTATATACACATAATCAGTGAAGAGCCCTGTATAATTGCGGAGCAGGAGCTCAAGCACGCGTTCGGCATTGGGACTAATCTCGTGAAGGCTGTACAGTTCATCGCGGGTGGCGGTCACAATCACGCGGCTCTTCCGGTCGGTTTCCTCCATGAATTCGAGATAGCCTGCCTGTCCTAATAGATGAAGTGCCGAGAGACACTGGCGTTGCTGATGGCCGAACACATAGCAGAATTTTTCGAAGTCAAACTCATGAAGAGTGTCGTAACCGGAGCCTACAGCAAGGTTGATGAAATTGCAGGCGTGTTCATAAACCTCGAGTATTTTCTCGCGCGAAGGAAATGCTTCCGACACACGCCGGCGTAGCACCCCCTGGTCCGACTGCCTGACGAGCAGCACGGCATAGGAGGGCAGGCCGTCGCGCCCTGCTCGACCGGCCTCCTGGTAATATTCCTCGAGAGAAGGGGGGATGTCGTAATGCACCACCACGCGCACATCCGGTTTGTCGATGCCCATGCCAAATGCGTTCGTGGCTACCATCACCCGTGTGGCGCCGCTTTGCCATGCATTCTGACGCTCCTCCTTCACTTCAAATTCGAGGCCGGCATGATAATATGTGGCCGAGATGCCGCACGACTCCAGGTATTCGGCAATCTCGTGCGTGCGCCGGCGGCTTCTCACATATACGATCGAACTGCCCCGGGTGCGGCTCAGGATATGGAACACCTCATATATTTTTGTGTCGGCATGGCGCACGATATAGCTGATGTTGCTGCGGGAGAAACTGGTGCGGAAAATCGCAGGGTCGTTCATCTCGAGTTGGCGGCAGATATCCTGAGCCACGGAGGGAGTGGCTGTGGCCGTAAGCGCCAGCACCGGCACTCCCGGCAGAAGTTTGCGCAGCGACCGGATGTTGAGGTAGGCCGGACGGAAATCATACCCCCACTGCGAGATGCAATGGGCCTCGTCGACCACGATGAGACTCACGTCGAGCTGGCGCAGTTCGCCGATGAATCGCTCGTTGCGGAGTCGTTCGGGGGAAATGTATACGAATTTGGCTCCTCCATTGAGCATCTTCTCGCGGGCGATGTTCACCTCTCGCATCTTCATGCCAGAATGGAAGAACACCGCCTTGATGCGACGTTTCCGAAGATTGTCCACCTGGTCTTTCATCAGCGAGATCAGCGGCGTCACCACAATCGTGATGCCGGGCAACATCATGCCCGGCACCTGGAATGTGATAGACTTGCCGCCACCCGTAGGCATGAGTCCCAATGTGTCATTCCCGGCCAGAACAGAGCGGATTATATCCTCCTGCAGCGGTCGGAAACTGTCGTAGCCCCAGTATTTCTTAAGAGTTTGAAGCATTCGAGGGTCGGATGTCGCGTATCATCAGTTGCACGGTCTCATGGCCGCCGGCCCGCTTGCTTTGCTCCACGGTGTAGCAGATGTCGATAGGCTTGTGGGCATGGATGTGCTCGAAATATTGCGACATGTTGAAGGCGATTGCATTGATCACATGGCTCGTGCTATTGTCCTCCAACTCCAGCTTGATGTGCTCCAGATTCTTGCCCACGAGCTTGCTTGTGCCGAAGTCGAATACATTCCGCGTGCGGAACACCGGCTTCTGGTTGCCCGGCCCGTAAGGATTGAACTTCTTGAGATACTGGATGAGTTCCGGAGTGATGTCGGCAAATTCGATGTCGGCGTCAATGTCGAGATGAGGCTCAAGCTGGTTGGGCAGAATGTGCTTTGCCACATACTCTTCGAAACGGCGGCTGAATTCGGGAATGTTCTCCTCGCGGAGGGTGAGGCCTACGGCGTAGGGATGCCCTCCGAAGTTTTCCAGCAAGTCGCGAGTGGAGTTGACGGCTGCGTAAATGTCGAAACCCTGCACAGAGCGCGACGAACCGGTGGCCATGCCGTTGGAATAGGTAAGCACCACGGCGGGCTTATAGTAAAGTTCCGTGAGGCGCGAGGCCACGATGCCGATAATTCCCTTGTGCCAGTTTTTATTGTATATCACGATGGTACGCTTGCCGTTCACAATCTCCACATTCTTTTCAATCTGGGCGTTGGCCTCCTCGGTGATCTTCTTGTCGAGTTCCTTGCGGTCCCTGTTGTATTGGTCGATATCCTTTCCCTTTTCGAAAGCCTCGTGAAGGTCGCGGCACACGAGCAGGTCTACGGCCTCCATACCGCTCTGCATCCTGCCTGACGCATTGATGCGCGGCCCTATCTTGAATATCACTTCGCTGATGGTGATGTCCTTGTTGGTGAGTTTGCAGAGGCGGATGATGCTTCTCAGCCCGAGATTGGGATTGGAGTTGAGGCGTCGGAGGCCGTGATAGGCCATGATGCGGTTTTCCCCCACGATGGGCACGATGTCGCTGGCTATTGACACTGCCACAAGGTCGAGCATCGATTCCAGTTCGTTGTGATTGCTCAGTCCGTTGCTTATGGCGAATGCCTGCATGAACTTGAATCCAACTCCGCAGCCGCTCAGGTATGGGCAGGGGTAGGTGGATCCGAGCATCTTCGGATTCAGGATGGCCACAGCCGGGGGAAGCACCTCGTCGGGCATGTGATGGTCGCAGATGATGAAGTCGATTCCCTTACGCTTGGCGTATTCGATCTCTTCGATGGCCTTGATGCCGCAGTCGAGCACGATGATGAGCTTCACGTCATTCTCGGCGGCATAGTCGATGCTTTTGAGTGAGATGCCATATCCCTCGTCGTCGCGGGTGGGGATGTAATATTCGATGTTCGAATAATAATTCTGGAGATATTTATATACGAGTGCCACCGCAGTGGTGCCGTCAACATCGTAATCTCCATATACCATGATCCGCTCCTTGGCGCCCATCGCCTTGTTGAGGCGATTCACAGCCTTGTCCATGTCGTTGAGCAGGAAGGGGTCGTGCAGGTCGGAAATCTGGGGCGAGAAAAATGCATCCGCCTCCTCCGGACTCGACACGCCTCGGCGCACAAGCAACTCGGCGATGGCCGGCAGACCCCCGCAGCGGGGAAGAAGCTGTTCGGCCTCCTCCTTCTGCTGGTGTGTCAGCGGCTGGTAATTCCATTTCGTAATCATATATAGTGTCGTTTTTTTTTCTTCATGGCACCCCAATCCCGGTTCCCCGGCTTCCCTTTTCCCTGCAAACCTGCATCCCGCAGCTGCCTGATGCGGCGATTCTGTATGCTTTCCCTCTAACAATCCTTTTTAACTTGCAAATGTAACAAAAAAATCTCATATTTTAAAATTTAATTGAATGGCCGGGAAATTGTTGTAAAAATAGGGGCTCATGGGCGCAGGCATATGCGGATTTTTCATTAATTTTGCAGATTAAGCGCATTATATCGGATAGTTTGAATCCGGTTTTCAGCGCCCAGGTAATTTTAATATGGATTCCACATTTGAGAAAGATATAGATATCGATGGCCTGCGGCTTCATTATGAGGAGAGCGGGCCGGAGGCGGGTCGCCCTGTAGTGCTGATGCACGGCTGGGGTTGCGACCATACCACTGTGCGCAGCATTGCCGCCGTGCTCGCTCCCGGGATGCATGTTTACAACCTTGACCTCCCCGGCCATGGTCTCACTCCCGAACCCCCGGAGGTTTGGGGCGTTCCGGAATATACAGACTTCGTGGAGAAATTTATCGACCGTCTCGGCCTGCACGACCCTGTGCTTATCGGCCACTCTTTCGGCGGCAGGATTTCTCTGTTGCTTGGCTCGAGGCGCCCTCTGTCGAAGATCGTGCTTGTTGATGCGGCAGGCATCAAACCGAAGCGAAGCCTCAAGTATTATATAAAGGTGTATTCCTTCAAGGCAGCCAAGAAGATTCTCCCTTTGATTCTCGGCAAGAAAAGGGGAGAGGCGGCCATCAACGCCTGGCGCGGCAAAGCCGGTTCGGACGACTATCGCAATTCCTCCCCGTTGATGAGGGCAGTGATGACCAAGAGCATCAACCTCGACCTCAAGTATGTGATGCCTTCTATCAAGGCTTCCACACTGCTGATCTGGGGTGAGAACGACACTGCCACGCCTCTCTCCGATGCAAAGTATATGGAAAAGCATATCCCCAATGCGGGTCTCGTATGCTTCCCCGATTGCGGCCACTACAGCTTCCTCGACAATCCGGGCGGTTTCCGCGCTGTGATGCGGAATTTCTTCCAGTATGAACTCGCTGAAGATGGTCGTAAAAATTGAGACAAAGTGTAGGATAAGGCATATTTAATATTATAGAAACCCAAAACTCAGATAGAAGATGAGTATATATCTTTTAGTAATCTATGTGATCTGCGGCGTCTATATGGTGCTGAATTTCAAGTACGATATCCAGATGTTCCAGCAGAATAGTTATAGGGCCGACAGGTTCTGGAAATGGCTGAAGCCGAACATGGGAAGCGCATGGCGTCTGGTCGACGTGGCATGTCTCTTCCTGATGTTCGCAGTCCTTCTCAATTATAAGTTGGCAGCGATGGCAGTGGCTCTTGTATGCCTCGCCAAAATTGCCCTCATTCTGCGGCGCAAGTATAAGAAGCCTCTGGTGTTTACACGCCGCGTGTGGCGACTGTACAGTCTCACCGCAGTCCTTGCAGTGGCTGCCGAGACGGTCGCAGCCATCTGCACGGCAAATACAGCTGTGGAATATGGCGGATATCCAGGCGCCACGATCACCATCGGCACCCTGCTTCTGCTCACAATATTCTCCTGGGCGGTGATGCTTCTTGCGCATTTCATCCTCGTGCCGGTGGAGAAAATGATTCAGCAGCGCTACATCAATGATGCCAAACGCATCCTGCGCTCGATGCCCGACCTTACGGTGATCGGTATCACAGGCAGCTATGGCAAGACAAGCACAAAGCATTATCTCACGCATATCCTCAGTGAAGACTATGACGTGCTTATGACTCCCGGTTCTTTCAATACCCCAATGGGGGTGGTGAGGACTGTGCGCGAATATCTCAAGCCTTACAATCAGATTTTCGTATGCGAGATGGGTGCCAAGCAGAAGGGCGACATCAAGGAGATATGCGATATCGTGCACCCCAAGATTGGCATCATCACCGCTGTGGGACCGATGCACCTCGAGTCGTTCAAGACAATTGAGAATGTATGCGCCACAAAATTTGAACTTGCCGATGCACTCCCCTCCGAGGGTCTTGCGGTGGTCAATAACGACTTCGACCAGTGCGCAGCCCGAAAGGTGGAGAATGCAGAAATCCTGCGATATGGAATCTCGAATCCCGACGGATGCCAGTATAAGGCGGTAAATGTGAAATACACTCCGCTGGGCACCGCTTTCACGGTTACCGGTCCTGATGGCTTGAGTTTCGATATAGAGACTCGCCTCTTGGGAGAATGCAATGTATCCGACCTGCTGGCTGCGATTGTCACGGCCCTGCGCCTTGGCGTTTCCCCTGAGAAGATTCGCTACGCCGTGGCCACCATCCAGCCCGTAGAACACCGCCTCAGCATCAAGCAGACCCCCGGCGGCGTAACCATCATCGACGACGCTTTCAACTCCAATCCCGCCGGCTCGAAGATGGCGGTCGACGTACTTGCCCATTTCAAGGATGGGCAGCGCATCATTGTTACTCCGGGCATGATCGAACTCGGTAGCCAGCAGGAGGAATTGAACCGAGAATTCGGTCGTTATATCGGCGAGAATCTGGATATAGCCATTGTGGTAGGTGAGTATAATCGTGATGCAATAGCAGGCGGCATCCGCGCCACAGATTTCAACACCGACCACCTTTACATCGCCGCCAGCTTCAACGAGGCGCAGAAAATCCTCGCCGGCATCTTGAAGAGCGGTGACACCGTCCTCTACGAAAACGACCTCCCGGACACCTTTAAATAATTTTGAATTTTGAATTTTTGCAGAATTTGGGATTAATTTTGAATGTTGAATTTTAGTCGCGGAGCGACTGCACTGCATATTAACCGGGTACAACGCGGAGCGAAGCGAAGAGTTGTGCCCGGTTGAAGTCTGCCTGCCATCCCCTGTCGCGGAACGACTGCACTATAAGGACTATGGATTCCGTTACTAACAGCCCAGAGCATTTTATTTTCTTCCCAAAAAAAGTTCACAAAAAAAGTGCAAAAAATTTTGAAATAAAAAAAAGAATCCTTAACTTTGCATCGCAAATGGGGCATTAGCTCATCTGGCTAGAGCGTTTGACTGGCAGTCAAGAGGTGACGAGTTCGAGTCTCGTATGCTCCACAAATCGACTAATCGACATTGAAACGAAATTGGCTGATGACAGTCACAGGGCGGGTAATTCAGATTATCCGCCTAATTTGTTGAATCCCGGTTAGTTTCAATGACTTCTGTAATTATCTTGATAACATGAATCCCGCAGAACTGAAAAACAAGTTTAAGGCCCTCTGGAAAGACACATTCCGCGATTCCGATGCTTATGTTTCCCTCGTGTTTGACTCCTATTTCAATCCCGATTTAGTGGCTTATGAGGAGATGAGCGGCGATATTGTGGCCGCACTGCTTGGTGTCCCTTACGAATTCGGTAACGCCGACCGACGAATCCGGGGTCTCTATCTTTGCGGACTCGCCACTAAGCCACAGTTCCGTTCCCGTGGAATCATGACTCGACTCCTCGCTTCCATCAATGAAAAAGCCGCCCGACTCGGCTTTGCTTTCACATTTCTTATACCGGCCGACAAGGGTCTCAGGAAATATTATCACGACCGCGATTATGTGAATGCTTTCTATAGAGTTTCCGATAATTATACATCTATTCATGATTTCAATCGCGAATATGAGTCCATCCTGATGGAGCAGAAGGAGAAGGTGGCGGAGCTGAAAAGGCGTTATTTCGCAAGCCTCACCACCGGCACAATCAATCGCGAACATCCCGATAATGCCACCTCGAAACATGTGGCTGCCCTCATTCGCCGGATTGAAAATGAGCAGGGCGATTGCCGTCTCTATCATTCCGACCGCGATATAGAAATCCTCATCAAGGAAAACATGGTGAGCAATGGAGATGTCATCTATGTGCGAAATTCCGGCGGCGACCTCACGGCGGCTGCCTTTGTGGATCCGCACGACCGCAGTGAGGTGAAGGTGCTCAATATCTATTTCGCCGATCTGGCAAGCCGATATAAAGTGCTGGGCGGGGTAAAGGCCGCCTATCCCGATGCTGCCATGAGTGTCCTTGTATCATCAGTGGATATGGACAGAAAGGCTCTCTGGCAACGCACCTACGCCGGCACGATGCCTGAGAATGCAAAGGTGTCGGAGGTGTCGGTGGCCGAACGTGTCTATTCGCTGGCCGCTCACTCAAAAGTATACGGAATGGCACGCATTCTTAATCTTCACGAGATTTTAAAATTCCAGGCATCCATTCGAAACGATGTGAAATATTCGATTCTCGTGAAAGGGGAGGACTCCTACATCGTAAACCAGATTAATGTGGCCGACGGCAAGATAAAGGTCAAAAAACTCACCTACGACGAACTTACGCCTTCGCAGGCGATGTATGTGATGTCGCAAAGGGATGTGAGCGAGATCCTGTTCCGTCTGCGCGACGCAGACAGCATAATCACCGAGGCGCTGGGAATTCCTTCTATCAATGCCTCCGCCTGTCTCCTCCTTGACTGACCCTGGATCAGATAGCCGCAAGCGGCTATTTGCATAAAACGAATGTTTGAGCGTCATTGCGCTTGAGCAGTCTGTGCGAGTAGGGAAGTGGGAATCCCGCTAATTGCCTGATTCAACAATTTATATCCTAATTATATGCCATTCTTAACCCACTGAGAATTGAACGACAGTCAATATTCGAGTATTCGTGCGTGAATTTTCAATTGTCAATTCAATTTTGCAAATTTAAAATGCGATCTCAAAATAGAGCCAATGGATGATGGAGCAGTGCAATTTACAAATTGGTCAAATTGGGACATTGTCTATTAACTTATTCTGCCGTCCCACCTCTATTTGCAAATCTAAATAAACAAATATAAATTTGCAGATTGCATTTCTAAACCCATTTACAATATTCGTTTACGGATAAAAACCATCTTAAAGACAATCTATTCCGCAAACAGCACTTCCCATATGCAAATTCCCCGTTAGTTAACTGTTTCGTATTCAAAACTCACCCATTAACATTCTTTTACATTCAAATTATACTGCTGATAAATAATTATTTATGATTAATCATTAAAGTATATTCTCTAATTCTATGGTAATTTCCGGTGATTCTCATTCGCAACTAAGACGTTATAATATAAATGTCTAAATTATAGTTGATTGTTGACGTATATTCAAATTTACTTTAAATTTTAATCCTCTCATTTGTGAATTGACATGACACTTCCGGTATTGCTGGTTAACGGATTTGAATGTGTAAATGGGAATTTAAATTTTGCAGTTTGCAAAATTAATATTACATTTGCATCTGTGATTTGAGATTCTTAATTTTTATATGGACAACGACAGTATAGCAATTCGTCTAAAAGGCTTCATAGATTCGCAGGGACTCACCAACTCTCAGTTTGCCGACACATGCCAGATTCCCCGCCCGAGCCTTTCACAGCTTCTTACAGGCCGAAACAAAAAAATTAGTGATGTGATAGTCGGGCAGATTCATCATGCGTATCCTGAGCTCTCTGTTTTGTGGCTTATGTTTGGTGAAGGCGAAATGCTGATGAAGAATGTAAATGGAGCCTCCGGAAACGATGCATCTCAAAATCCTGAGGGAATTCTCTCTAATTTGTTTGAGGGGGACTCGTCAGAAAATAAATATGGGAATCTCAATGGGGTTAATTTGGCTCAAAATGGCACGCAATCCCCTGTAAGCAGTGTCGTTAACCCTGATATTAAAATCGCGGAACTGAAGCGTGAAATAGAAAAAATGGCGAAAAATCCGCGGAAAGTGTCGCATATTACGGTCTATTACGACGATTCTACCTTCGAGACGTTCTATCCACGCAGATAACAGTTATAGTGCAGTCGCTCCGCGACTGGTGTTGTAGGGATATACACTTACCGCGCACAGCACTTCGCCTCGCTTCGTGCTGTACGCGGTTAATTTGCAGTGTAGTCGCTCCGCGACTTTTACCCTTAATATGCAGGGAAGTCGCTCCGCGGCTTTTTCAATTATTTTGTGCTGGGTTTTCCTCTTCTGTGGGCGCTATCAACTTATAGCCCTTGCCGTGGATATTGATAATCTCTATCTGCGGGTCGTTGCGGAGCAGTTTGCGAAGCTTGGTGATATATACATCCATGCTTCTTGCGTTGAAATAATTGTCGTCAATCCATATCGACTTCAACGCATAATTGCGCTCCAGAATTTCATTGATATGCTGACAGAGCAGCGACAGAAGTTCCGACTCCTTCGTGGTAAGTTTCTGGGTTGTCCCGTCGCAGGTGAGGGTCTGCTTCTGGGTGTCGAATGTATATTTACCAATAATATATACAGTAACCTCACGTTCCTTTTTACCCTTTACGCGGCGCAGGATAGCACTGATGCGCGACACAAGCACCTCCATCGAGAAAGGTTTCACGATATAGTCGTCGGCTCCGAGCTTGAATCCCTGGAGCACGTCTTCGTTAAGATTCTTGGCCGTCAGGAATATGATAGGCACTTCAGAATTAAGGTTGCGGATCTCCTGGGCAAGTGTAAAACCATCCTTTTTGGGCATCATCACATCGAGCACGCAGAGGTCGTATTTGCCTTTCAGGAACGCCTTATATCCCTTGTCTCCGTCCTCGCAGAGGTCTGCGTTGAAGCCCTTCGCCTGAAGGAATTCCCTGAGCAGCATGCCCAGGTTTTCATCGTCCTCGCAGAGCAGGATTTTTAATTTGTCGTCCATATTTATAGAGTTTTTTGTATTATCTTCTACATTTATAACAATCATTCACACAAGATTCCGTATGACTATTTAAATAAACTCATTTTATGTGAAAGGTCATGACGGAATTATCTATTTTTTACGAGTGGAAGACGGATGATAAAGGTGCTTCCTTTGTCGAATTCGCTCTCCACATGTATGTCGCCGCCAAAGGCTGTGATCATTTTCTTCACATAAGCCAGACCGAGTCCGAATCCCTTCACATTGTGAAGGTTGCCTGTTGATACACGGAAAAACTTATCGAAGATGCGTTTCTGGTCATCCTTCTTGATGCCGATGCCATTGTCGGCCACGCGGATTTCAATGCGGTTGTCGCTGATATCGCGGGTTGAGACCTCGAGTTCTGGGTTACGCTCCTCCTTCATGTATTTGAGGGCATTGTCGAGAAGGTTGAAGATCACGTTGGTAAATTGAAGTTCATCCACCATCACTTCGGCATTCTTAGCCTCAAGACGCGGGGTGAGTGTACCTCCCTGCTTCTCCACCTTCAGCTTGAACGTGTTCACCACATTCTGGATGATGGAGTTGGCATCCACCTCGCTCAGTTTGATGGTTGCCGAACTGTTGTCGAACACCGACAGTTGAAGCACCTTCTCCACCTGGAAGCGCAGTCGCTTCGACTCCTCCACAATCACATCGGAAAGATGCTTGAGCGACGATTCCGATTTGCGTATCGATGGGTCGGCGAGCATCTGTCCGGCGAGCGATATCGTGGAGATCGGGGTCTTGAGTTCGTGGGTCATATTGTTGATGAAGTCTGTCTTCATCTCCGTGAGTTTCTTCTGGCGGAATGCCAGAATCACGGTATAGAGGAACACCACCAGCAGGATCAGCGTAAATGCGAGCGATGGAATGATGAAGCGAACATTGGAGAAGATGTAATTCTTCTTTGTGGGGAACTCCACCGTCAGGCGGTACTGGGTGTCTGTGTTGCTGAAAAGCTGTATGCTGTAAGTATCCTTTTCGTTGGCATGTCCGAAGCCGTTGGTGCTGTAGAGTTCCTTGTCGCGGCTGTTGAAGATCGCGAAAGTGAAGGGCACGTTGAGGCCGTTGTTATGCAGTTCTTTTGTGAGCCGGTCACGGATTATGGTGGAATCGGCGCGTTCCATGGCCGGGCGGCTTCCCGATTCGCGAAGGATGGTGAGGATCACGTCGCTCAGAAGGCCGCGCTGGTAAAGATATTGGTTGCGGATGGTCTCCTGCATCAGGCTGTAGCGCGAACCGATGTTCTGCACTGCCTGGTTGGAATACGATGGGAAGGCCTGCTTTTTGGTAGAAATCTCTTCATTGAGCTTATACTCAGAGGCGGGATAACCGGTCTCCTCTGTGTCGTCATAGTTGCCGAAACTGTCGTAGAATCCCGACTCGAGGATATTGACGTCCTGTTCTATAAAATGGAGTGTCTCCTGCTTTTCGAGATATTGCGATGTGGCTGAGAGCGAGCGCATCACTCCTTCCGTGAATTGCGCGTCGCGCATCTTTACCATATTCTCCAGATACATGATCTGGAAATATAGCAGGGCAAGGAATGTGATCGACATCACTATGGTGAGCAGCCAGATAAGTGATTTTTTCATGTTTGGTGAATGTGTAGGGTGTAGGGATTGCACTCGGATAGGGGTGTGTGATAATGGTCACATGGTGTTTCGCATGTGTAGATACCCTATCTTTCTAACAAAACAATCTTTCTCTTACTCCAAATTTTAACACTTCGGTGCAAATTTAACAATTAAATGTGAAAATCCCAAAAATTTTCACATTTCAATCGCGCGTATTTAAGTTTTGCATTTGCTGTTGCCCGAATATATGCAATTATGGAGTGGAATAGGCGTTAAATAGGTATGATTATTAGAAGGTTTGGTATTTATGCAGTGTGTGCTGCATTTGCTTGTTCTTTTTTCTCCTGCGGCGAAGACGATGATCCGTCTAATTCCGGGTCAGACCCCGTTGTGGGCGATGCTGCAAGGACAATGCTTGTTTATGCCGTGAATCACAGCAACCTTGGATACGACTTCAAGTCCGACTCCAAGGAGATGCTTGCTGCAATGAGCAAGGTTGACAGCGATAAGTATCGTCTGTTGGTTTATCGCACGGATTCAGAGAAGGAGTGCTCTTTATGCGAGGCACGCCGTCAGAGCGACGGTAGTTTTGCGTTCATTACTCTCAAGAAATATCCTCGGGATGTCACATCCACTGATCCGGAGAGAATTAAAAAGGTGATTGATGATGCACTTTCACTATATCCGGCTGCGCGTCATGATTTGATGTTCTGGGGACACGGCATGTCGTGGGTACCCTCCTTTACCAATCATGATCCCGGCCAGACAGTTTCGGAAGGTAAAGGCCGGAATGCAGTGATGCATTCGTATGGAGGCGAATATGGCGAGGGCGGCAAGACGAAGTGGACAGAGATTCACGACCTGGCCGCAGCAGTGCCCGACCATCGTTTTGAGACCATCTGGTTCGACTGCTGCTACATGTCGGGCATCGAGACCATCTATGAGTTTCGCAACAAGTGCGCCACATTCGTGGCCTACCCCACAGAGGTGTGGCAGTATGGGCTCCCTTACGATAAGGTGCTTCCCTGGCTGATGCAGGAGACACCGGATGTGACCGAGGGATGCCGCACGCTATATAATTATTATATGAATATGCCGAGCGCCGAGCAGAGGGTTACGGTGACGCAACTGGACATGAGCTCCATTGAACGCCTTGCTGAAGCCACAGCGGCTATCTATACCTCTACGAGGGGTTACTGGCCTGATGGAAAGGATATGGTGAATTATTCGCGCAACTATAAATATCCATTCTATGACTTCCGGCAGACCGTAAGGCTGAAGGCTGCCTTGCAGCAGCTTGATGCGGAACTGGAGCGCTTCGAGAAGGCGTATGAGGATGCAGTGGTGTATCATGCTGCCTCTCCAAAGAATTTCGCGGATGTGAAATGGAACCTTGACGACGTGTCGGGCATCAGCACCCACATCCCTACCGGCAAGAACACCCCCGAAGAGGAATTCTATTGCACCCTGTCATGGACAAAGCGAGTTTCTAAGTAATTTTGAATTTTGAATTTTAAGTGTTGAGTTATATGCTTTATTCAAAATAGAATAAAATCCCATAGAAGATAAAGTAAGGGCGGCATCAAAAGATGTCGCCCTTGATATTGCAGGTAAGTATTCTCCTTACGGGAAAATGCTTATTTGTTCACCTGGAATTTGTTCCAGCCGTCCTTGAGGTAAGCGATGGTCTGCTCTGCGGCAGCCACGCCAGCGTTGAAGTTGGCCTCTGCTGTCTGGGCACCCATCTTCTTGGGAGTGAAGAATACGCGTGCGCCAAACTTCTTCTCGAATTCCTCGGCGGTGTCGGGTTTGATGTCGGAGATGTAGCGGAGGTCGGGACGCTCCTCGAGAGCCTTCATAAGGCCGGGTTCGTCGATCACCTCTTTGCGGGCTGTGTTGATAAGCACGCCGCCCTTGGGCATCTTCATCATCAGGTCGTAACCGATGGAATTACGTGTCTCGGCTGTTGCGGGGATGTGGAGCGAAACAAATTCATTCTCCGAGAAGAGTTCCTCAGGAGTATGAACAGGCTTAACGCCTTCGCCTTCCATCACTGCATCGGGCACGAATTTGTCGAGAGCCTCGATGTTCATGCCGAAGCCTTTGGCGATGCGGGCCACGTTGCGGCCTACCTGACCGAAAGCATAGATGCCGAGCGATTTGCCCTTGAGCTCTGTGCCGGCCTTGCCGTTATACTGGTTGCGGCACATCATCACTGCCATACCGAACACGAGTTCAGCCACGGCGTTGGAGTTCTGGCCGGGAGTGTTCATCACGCAGATGCCATGCTTTGTGGCAGCCTCGAGGTCGATGTTGTCGAAGCCGGCGCCGGCGCGTACGATTACTTTCAGGTTGGGAGCTGCGTCCATCACGTCGCCGTCGATTTTGTCACTGCGCACGATCAGGCCGTTGGCATTCTTCACAGCCTCGAGAAGGTCGGCGCGTGTGCCACCCTCTACCACCTCGAGCTCATTGCCCGATGCGTTCACCACATTCTCAATAGCCTTTACGGCTGCGGGAGCAAAAGGTTTCTCCGTAAATACAAGGATTTTCATCGTGAAAATTCGTTTTTTTGAAATGTGAGTGATTAGTGTTTAGCTTCGAATTCCTTCATGCAGTCCACGAGGGCGATTACGCTCTCCTTGGGAAGTGCGTTGTAGAGGGAAGCGCGGAAACCTCCTACGCTGCGGTGGCCCTTGATGCCCACCATACCCTTGGAAGTAGCGAACTCCAGGAAGTCCTTCTCCAGGTCGGCGTATTCGGGATTCATCACGAAGCATACGTTCATGATAGAGCGGTCCTCTGTGGCCACTGTGCCGCGGAAGAGTTTGTTGCGGTCGATCTCATCGTAGAGGATGGTAGCCTTCTCGATGTCGCGACGTTCCATCTCCTTAACGCCACCCTGCTCCTTATAATAACGGAGTGTCATGAGTGCGGAGTAGATGGGGAGCACAGGAGGAGTATTGAACATCGAGCCCTTCTTGATGTGTGTGCGGTAGTCGAGCATTGTAGGAATCTCGCGGGATACGTGGCCGAGTGCGGACTCTTTCACGATGGCGATTGTAACGCCCGAAGGAGCGAGGTTCTTCTGTGCGCCGGCGTATACTGCATCATATTTTGTGATATCAAACTCGCGGGAGAAGATATCGGAGCTCATGTCGCAGACCATCGGGATGGGGGAGTCGTAGTCCTTACGAGTCTCTGTTCCGTAGATGGTGTTGTTTGATGTATAGTGGAAATAGTCGGCGTCTGTAGGAATTACGAAATCCTTGGGGATGTATGTGAATTTCTTGTCTTCGCTGGATGCCACAACCTCTACTTCGCCGAAGATCTTGGCCTCTTTGATGGCGTTGGTTGCCCATGTGCCGGTGTTGATGTAAGCGGCTTTCTTGTTGAGCAGGTTGAAGGGGATCATGCAGAACTGGAGGCTTGCACCGCCGCCAAGGAAGAGCACATGATAGCCCTCGGGAATGTGGAGAAGTTCTTTGGTAAGCGCTACGGCCTCGTCAACTACAGCCTGGAACTGCTTGCTGCGGTGGGAGATCTCAAGGATGGAGAGACCCATGTCGGCGAAATCGAGCACTGCTTCTGCAGTCTTCTGGATTGTGTAGGGGGTCAGGATGCTCGGACCCGCATAGAAATTGTGTTTCTTCATGACTTTTGGATATTTTTTTTCGACGCCATTGCCATCTGTGATGACGGCTTTGGCGACTCGGTTAGTATTTTTTGCAAAGATAGTCCTAAATTTCCATTTGCCAAAATTATTTTAAGAATCTTTGCTCAAATATCTCAGTCAATCACGCTCTTCCCCCTTCTTCCATAAAGTTTCTTTACATTTTTTGCGATAAGGGGTCTATATTTCCCCCGATTTTTTTGTGGCTCATTATTTTTTTATTAATTTCGCCCTTAATCGCGTCTGCGTATATAATTGGAGTGTATGCAGGCTTCAATTAGAGCACGCTCTTACGCATTTTAGAAGATTACTAAAACCTAATACCATAATAAAGACACATTGTTATGACGGATAAAAAGCAGCAGGCACTCGATTACCACATGGCGGGCCGTCCCGGCAAAATCGAGGTGATCCCTACAAAGCCTTATGACAGCCAGGATTATCTTTCGCTGGCTTATTCCCCCGGCGTTGCCTATCCTTGCCTCGACATCGAGGAGCATCCTGAGGATGCATATAAATACACCAACCGCGGCAACCTCGTGGGAGTGGTTTCCAACGGCACCGCAGTGCTCGGTCTCGGCAATATCGGTGCCCTAGCCGGCAAACCCGTGATGGAGGGCAAGGCTCTTCTCTTCAAGATATTTGCCGGAATCGATGCTTTCGACATCGAGGTGGATGAAACAGATCCCGACCGCATGGTTGAGGTGGTGAAGGCTCTCGTGCCCACATTCGGGGGCATTAACCTTGAGGACATCAAGGCTCCTGAAAGTTTTAAGATTGAGACGCGCCTTAAAGAGGAGTGCGACATTCCTATCATGCACGACGACCAGCACGGCACTGCCATCATATCCGGCGCCGCCCTCCTCAACGCCCTCGAGGTGCAGGGTAAGAAGATTGAGGATGTGAAACTCGTGGTCAATGGTGCCGGTGGTGCCGCCGTGAGCTGCACATCTATTTATGTCCGCCTTGGCGTGCGCAAGGAGAATGTGGTTATGCTCGACTCCAAGGGAGTGGTCCGTGCCGACCGCACTGACATCAACGAACAGAAGCGTCAGTTTGCCACTACCCGCGACATCCGCACCCTCGAGGAGGCCATCGTTGGCGCCGACGTGTTCCTCGGCCTCAGCGTTGCCGACGTGCTCACCCCCAAGATGGTGAAAACAATGGCCCCCAATCCCATCGTGTTCGCCCTCGCAAACCCCGACCCGGAGATTGCATACGAAAAGGCTATGGCAGCCCGCCCAGACATCGTGATGGCCACAGGTCGCAGCGACTATCCCAACCAGGTGAACAATGTTCTCGGCTTCCCCTATATCTTCCGCGGCGCCCTCGATAGCCACGCCACAAAGATCAACGAGGACATGAAGATCGCGGCCGTATATGCCATCGCAAAATTGGCTCATGAGCGTGTGCCCGAGCGTGTGCTCAAAATCTATGGCCTCGACTCGCTTGAATTCGGCAAGGACTATATCCTTCCCAAGCCCTTCGACCCGCGCCTGCTCTATACTGTAGCACCCGCCGTGGCCCGTGCCGCAGCGGAATCGGGTGTGGCAAAGAGCCCAATCTCCGACTTTGATGCCTACGACCGCCATCTCCATCGCATCATGGCGAAAGTGAGCTTCAAAAGATAAAAATTGAGCTTTCCAAATCTTTAAGTTTCCAGGCGGGTTCTGCTTAAATCATATGCAGAATCCGCTTTTTGGTATGATGCGACTGCACTTATATTCATTTTATATTAAAAATGCACTCTCCGCGTTTAGAATCTCCCGTTTTTTTGCTATATTTGCATTTTAATAGTAGTTAAGAACGTATAATGATTCCATATAATACCGACATGCAGCCTGTGCGCCTGCAGGAATTCGGGCGCAATCTGCAGAACCTTGTGGACTATTGTGTCGGGATTCCCGACCGCGAAGAGCGCACTGCCTGCGCTCATGCAATCGTAAAGGCAATGGTCACTCTTCACCCCGATGTGGTGATTGACAAAAAGGATTATTCGAAAGCCTGGGATATCCTGAACATAATGTCTGGTTTTCGGCTCGACGTGGATTTCCCTTGCGAAGTGATAAGCGAGGAGCGTCTGAGCCCCAAGCCCGAGCGCATTCCCTATGGCTCGCGCCATATTAAATTCCGCCATTACGGAAAGAACATCGAAAAGATGATCGATGTCGTTTCCGACATGGAGGAAGGTGAGGAGCGCGACCTGCTCATCTCCCTCATTGCGCACCACATGAAGAAACTTATGCTTCAGCATAACAAGGAGGGGGTAGACGATGCCAAGGTGCTCCGCGACCTCTGCCTCTATTCCGGCGGCCGCATCGACCTTGACCCCGAGACATATCTTCTGCATGAAATCAGAGAAGCCGCCCCTGTGAAGCAGCAGGGAGGCAAAAAACGCCGCAAAAAATGAGCAGCTTCATAGTGGAGGGCGGCCATTCCCTGAATGGCGAGATTACAATCAAGGGCGCCAAAAACGAGGCGCTCGAGGTGATATGCGCCACGCTCCTCACGCCCGAAAAGGTGACCATATCCAATATTCCTCAGATCTCCGACGTGCGCAATCTTATATGCCTTCTCGAGGAAATGGGCGTGAAAGTGAAATATAACACCCCGTCGGAATGCGAATTCCAGGCCGACGATGTGAATCTCGATTATATCAGGAGCGAGCGCTACCGCAAGATGGCTGCCTCGCTGCGCGGTTCGGTGATGCTGCTCGGTCCGCTCGTGGCCCGCTTCGGTATCGCCATTCTTCCCAAGCCGGGTGGCGACAAGATCGGGCGCCGACGCCTCGACACCCATCTTATCGGCCTCCAGAAACTCGGTGCTGAATTCGACTATGACTCCGACCTGCGCACATATATGATTACTGCGCCTCAAGGTCTGCATGGAAAATACATGCTTCTCGACGAGGCGAGCATCACCGGCACAGCCAATATTGTGATGGCCGCCGTGCTTGCAGAAGGGGAGACCATAATATATAATGCAGCCTGCGAACCATACATCCAGCAGCTTTGCCGCATGCTCGTGATGATGGGTGCACGCATCGAAGGAATCGGCTCCAACCTCCTCCGCATCCAGGGCGTAGATGTTCTTGGAGGCGCCAGCCACCGTCTCCTTGCCGATATGATTGAGGTGGGAAGTTTCATTGGCATGGCCGCAATGACCGGCAGCAACCTCCTCCTCAAGGATGCCGACACCGAGTATCTCGGCATGCTCCCTGAGGCGTTCAGACGTCTGGGCGTAAATGTGGAGATCATTGGGAATGACATCCGCGTGGACCAGCGCGAGATATATGAGGTGGAGAAATATATCGACGGCTCCGTGATGACAATTGCCGACGCCCCATGGCCGGGAATCTCCCCCGACCTCATCAGTATCATGCTCGTGGTGGCAACTCAGGCCCGTGGCAGTGTGCTGATTCATCAGAAGATGTTCGAAAGCAGGCTCTTCTTCGTGGACAAACTCCTCGACATGGGAGCCCGCATAATCCTCTGCGACCCGCATCGCGCCGTAGTGATCGGTGCTGAGAAATTCAACTGCCTGCGTGCCACCAACATGGTCTCCCCCGATATCCGCGCCGGAATCGCGATGCTGATCGCCGCTATGGCCGCCAAAGGTAAAAGCCGCATCCAGAATATCCGCCAGATCGACCGTGGATACGAAAACATTGATGGCCGACTCAACAAATTGGGCGCCAAAATCATTAGAATAGATGAATGAGGTTGCCTTCCGGCATCCCCATTCCCTTATAACCCAAAATAAATCTCCAATGATTAAGGAGGATGAGATAATAGAGATAGGCAAGTTTCAGAAAACGCACGCGCTGCAGGGTGAACTTAACGCGCTGCTTGATGTAGACCTTGACTTCGCTGAGGAGGATCACCCGCTGATTGTGGAGATCGACGGTATCTATGTGCCATTTTTCATCGAGTCGATGCGTCCCAAGGGGAGCGAGAGTTTTCTGGTAAAGCTCCGTGGCGTCGATTTCCAGGAAGAAGCCGCGAAGATGGTCAACAAAATCATCTACGCAATGCGCCGCGATCTGCTCGAATATTACGACACCGGCGAAGAGGAGATTGTCGACGAGTCAGACCTTATCGGCTATGAGGTGATTGACGAACACGCCGGTCCTCTCGGCCATCTCAAGGAGATCAACGACCTCACGCAAAATGTGCTGCTCGTGATCGATACCCCCGACGGACAGGAGATTTTTGTTCCCTTTGTGGACGAATTCGTGAAAAACATCAACCCCGACAGGCGTGTGCTGGAACTCTCGCTTCCCGAAGGCCTTGTCGACTTAAATAAGAAAAGCGATGAGTGAAGAGACAAGATATGACGAGGATGACGCCATCCGCTTCATCCGCGCCACTCTCCCCGAGAATGTAAGTGCAGAATATGGCGACGACGATATCCTTTATGTGATCGACCTCATCTGGGAATGGTATGAGAGGAACGGCTATACCCAGATTGAGTCGGACGTTACAGATTCCGAGTTTGAGCACGAGGTCGACATCACTGCCTATGTGCAGGATCAGTTGCGCCGCGACAAGGATTTTCTCATCGACCCCGCTAATGTGGGCTATATAGTGAAAGGAGAATTGCAATATGAGGAATCAATCGACGACTTTGTGTAAGGCCGCGCTGGCTATCGCCCTGCTTGCCGCGCCATTCACCATGCCAGTTCCTGCATGGGCTCAGAAGGTGGAAACCGCCGACGCGCATCAGAACCGCGTGGAGGATCTCGACGAACTCACCCTCTCGCAAATGATCAATAGCGTGCCGCTTGATAAGAAGAGTTCCGACCTTATCCGTAAATTCCAGGACAAGGAGGGTCGCAACCGTCTCCATGGCAGGGAATACAATGAGAAAAACGGCTGCACCGTGGAAACCTATCGCAATAAGGAGGTGCTTCTGATCACAATCCCTGCATCCAAGATATTTGCCCCCAACTCCACGGAGATTCGCCCCGAAGCGCGTGCACTGCTCGCTCCCCTCAAGCGCTATCTCAAAGACCCCGACATGTATCGCGTGCTGATGGTGATGCATACCGACAACACCGGCTCCGAGGAATATCGCGACAATCTCACTGAGGACCGCTCCACAGCACTCTTCGAATGGTATCAGAACGAAGGCGCCGACACACGCTATCTGTTCCCATATGCCATGGGAGATGAAATGCCCCTCGTGGAAAACAATTCCATGGATAACCGTGCGAAAAACCGCCGTCTGGAGGTATATCTCGTGCCCGGACAGAAAATGCTCTCCGAGGCAAAGAAAGGCAGAATAGTATTCTGAATTTAACCCGCAAAAATATTTTCTAATTGTGTCCTGACAGAATCGTGTTCTAACTATGAATAATAATTTCAAGATCCGCTTGCTGATGCGTGGGCTGATAATTATTGGCTGTGTGGTTGCGATGTCTCCATTCGCCTCATGTCGCAAGGAAAACAACAGTGTGAATGTAGATGAGCAGCAGGAGCAGGTGGTTCCTGAAGACGCTGTGCCTCTTCCGGTGAAAAACCATAAAGACACCACCAAGGAGGACGAGAAGATTGAGGTGCCTAAGTTTGACGATTCCTCCGAGGCCATGCAGTATATGAAGGCTTCGCCCGACGCCGACAAGTATCTTTCTGGAGTTCTCCCGCTTGTGGCCCAGGGTTCGCCGAGTTATGCCAAGCGTCTTCTGGAGAATGAATATTCCAAATTCATAGTGGTCGACAAGGGTCGCATGCGCGTGATTCTCTACGATAAATATGGCCGCGAACTGAAGAGTTATAAAATGGCCTGCGCCCGCAATTTCGGCACAAAGCATAAGCGTGCCGATTCGCGCACTCCGGAGGGCTTTTTCTCCGTGCAGGGCATCTACGACAGCACCGACTGGCTCTTCACCGACGACAATGGCCGCACCTCCAAGAAGAAGGGCCAGTTCGGTCCCCGTTTCATCCGCATCAGCACCCCGGTGTCATCGCAGATAGGCATCCACGGCACCTGCGCCCCCTGGTCGATAGGAAGCCGAGCAAGCCATGGCTGCATCCGAATCACCAACGAGCAGATTCTGGAACTCGTCGGCCTCGTGGAGGTGGGTATGCCGGTGATTGTGATTCCCGGCAAACGCGACCGCAAGGTAAACCGTCAGGAGGGTCACAATGTGCCCTTCTTCGCCACATCCTATGAGGGCGCGCAGAGCGTCAAGGATGAGCTGGAGAAGATTAAAAAGAACATAGGCATGGATGAAAAGAGCGAGGCTTCTGCCGCTCAAACAGCAGTGGCCGCTGACTCCGCAGCAGTAAAGGATGTCGAATCATCGCCCAAGGAATCTGAGAGTGTCAAGCCGGATTCCGTGACACAAAACAATGAATATTTCTTATGATATCAGATAGCAAAGGGTGCAGATCACGTCGCATGCCCGCCGAATGGGAATCGTGCGAGGGAATTCTTCTTGCTCTCCCGCACTCGGCTTCCGACTGGGCGCCGATTCTTCAGGATGCAATAGACCAGTACCGCCGCCTTATAAAAGCTTTTGTGGAAGCGGGGGAGAAGTGCGTGGTGCTTGCCAATGATGCCGCGCAGGCCAGGATTGACCTTGAGGGAATTCCCATGGAGCATGTCACCATCGTAGAAATGCCCATCAACGATACCTGGACTCGCGATTACGGCCCTATCGCCGCGATGCGCGACGAACGCCTACGCGCCATCGACTTTGGTTTTAACGGATGGGGACTCAAATTCCCGGCATTCAACGACAATCTTGTCAACCTCCGCATGCGCGAGCGATTTATGGTGATGCCAGACACATATCGCAATTGCCGCAGTTTCATTCTCGAAGGAGGCTCAATCGACACCGACGGTCAGGGCACTTTGCTCACCACTTCCCATTGTCTGCTTTCTCCCAATCGCAACGGCAGTATGTCGAAAAGCGAGATTGCAGGAGTGCTTGAGTCGGAACTCGGAGCGGAACATATCCTCTGGCTTGATTATGGAGCGCTCGAGGGAGACGACACCGACTCCCATATCGACACTCTTTGTCGAATGGCCCCAGGCAACTGTATCCTCTTTACCGGCTGCCGCGACATGGACGACCCTCATTTCGAGGATTTGCTCAAGATGCGCGCGCAGCTCACAGCCTTCCGCAATATGCAGGGAGAACCGTTCAATCTTATTGAACTTCCACTACCCGCGCCGCAATACGATGAAGATGGCAGTCGCCTGCCGGCCACATATGCCAATTATCTCGTCACCGAGCGCAACCTCTTCATGCCCGTATACTCCATGCCTCTTTCCGCCAAGGATATTCTGGCAATCAACACGGTGAAAATCGCATTCCCGGAGCATCAGGTGATTCCTGTAGACTGCCGTGTGCTGCTTCGCCAGCACGGTTCCCTCCATTGCTCCACAATGCAATTGCCTGCCAATCTTCTTAACTCCACTGTCTATGAACACTGAAAAACGCCGGCTGCAGGTAGGAATAGTGCAGCACTCGTTTACCGATGATATTGACGCCAACCGCGCCCGCAACCTAGCCGCCATCGAGAGCCTTGCCGCTGATGGCGCCCAGTTGGTGGTGCTCTCTGAATTGCATGACTCCCTCTATTTCTGCCAGACGGAAGATGTGGATAATTTCAACCTCGCCGAGGAGATTCCGAGCAGTTTCACCGACTTCTACGCCGATGCCGCCGCCGCCAATGAAGTGGTGATTGTGACAAGCCTGTTTGAGCGCCGTGCGCCTGGCCTTTATCACAACACGGCCATTGTGTTTGACACTGACGGATCCATGGCCGGAAAGTACCGTAAAATGCACATTCCCGATGATCCCGGTTTCTATGAGAAATTCTATTTCGCGCCTGGCGACCTCGGTTTTGAGCCGATTCAGACCTCTTTAGGTAAGTTAGGGGTGCTTGTATGCTGGGATCAGTGGTATCCCGAAGCAGCGCGCCTTATGGCTCTGAAAGGGGCAGAACTTCTGATCTATCCTACTGCCATCGGTTGGAATCCCGACGATGATGCTGACGAGAAAGAGCGTCAGCTCGACGCGTGGATCACCGTCCAGCGGTCGCATGCCGTTGCCAATGGGGTGCCTGTGGTAAGCGTAAACCGCTGTGGATTTGAGGAAGACCCATCATCTCAGACATCCGGCATTGATTTCTGGGGTTCGAGTTTTGTTGCCGGTCCGCAAGGGGAGGTCCTGTTCATGACCCCCACGAATACAGCCGCTGAGCAAGTGGTGGAAGTGGATCTCTCGCGCTCTGAAAATGTGCGTCGTTGGTGGCCCTACCTTCGCGACCGCCGCATTGACGCCTACGCCGGCCTCACCTCCCGCTTCCTCGACTAAGACCCCATCCCACAAAAAATGTTAACGCAGGGGAGGGCACTGAAAAAGTCCTCTGCTGGCCGAAATCCTAAAATCAATCTGCACA
>OGNF01000772.1_pt1 | contig 33304 bp, 25 predicted proteins | sample 1573321 | NCBI WGS metagenome assembly OGNF01 (sample SAMEA2581911, study PRJEB24529) | metagenome | biome: Human gut stool | place: China | collected 2011 | reverse complement strand
GCCGCTAGCGTTCATCCTGAGCCAGGATCAAACTCTCCGCTGTTTATGTTGCTTTTATTCTTTTCTCAGAAATCGACAACACGTCGCAGCTCGCTGAGGTTCGTCGTCCCGGCCCGGCCTATTTGGTCGGAATTGAAGGTGAGAGTCTCTGACGGGACTCCCAGGTTCCTTGTTCCTTGCTTGCCTTTCGTATGGCTATCCTGTCGCAATCTGTCATTGTTCTCCGCAACCGAACCGTGGCGCATGGCACCGTGACTGCGATTGCGAGTGCAAAGTTACTGCTTCTGAATGCCCTTGTCAAGACCCCATAGGAACCAGAAAGGGACATCCCACGACTTGTTAGCCATCTAACAGTCGAATTTTCAATGCTTTAGCAGTGTTTGTTAATTTTTGTTAATTTTTCACCGCCCTGTTTTTCTCCTGTGAGACTGACGCAGTAAAAGCGGCACGCCCCGGGGCGTGCCGCTTTCGTCGTGATGCTGCCAAGTGGTTATCGTACGACCACCTTTTCGGTTACGGAGCCAATTCTCACTATATAGAAGTCCGGAGCGATGTCAATGCGGTTTGTCCCTGCGACAATGGCCTTACGGGCCACGATGGCGCCCTGGAGGCTATAGACTTCGGCCATGGTATCCTGCGGGGCGGATATGATGACCGCCCCCTCGGCGCCCCGTACCTGGACATCTTCTCCGGAGTGCATCGCGGCACTGCCGGTGGCGTCGATGGTCACGGGCATGGACTCGCCGCGGTCGTACACGGCGGTCACCTTGTAGGCAAGGGCTCCGTCAGGCTTGGTCGCCTTGAAAGATGTGGCGGCTATCGGGGTCGGGGTGAGCAACTTGTCGTCGACGTATACGTTGTATCCGACGAGTGTGCCCGGGCCCTTGCCTGCGGGGATGTAGCTTATGTCGTCCACGCATAAGAGTGGCGACGCGGGGCCGGAGGAGCCTGGTCCCACGTGGTTTGCGTGGATGGCGAAGTACCTGGCGCCTTCGGGCAGCGTGTAACTGAATTTCTTCCAAGTGCTGCTATAGCTGCCGTCGGCGAGTACACGGAAGTCGGCGGTGTCGCGTCCCGTGGTCGAATACATCACCTGCCAGATGGTCTTGAAGTTGAAGTATCCGAGCACGTACATTTCGATGGCCTGTTCGCATCCGTTGAGTTCGGGAGAGATCAGCCAGTCGTCCGCTGGTTTGCCGTCGTTGGTGTATAGGCTGGAGGCGAACTTGGATCCGCCGCCGGGACGGGCGAAGAGGAATGTCGATGTGAATGTGGGATACTTGGCGACGTCCATGACGAAAAATGCCTGGGGACCCGTGACGGGCAGTTTCTCGTTGTTGATGGAGAAGCCGCCGACATTGCGTCCGTCTCCGTCGATGTTGAGCCACTGGCCGAAGTTCCCGGAGAAGGAAGTGTAATCCTCGAATCCCTCTGACACCTTCTGCGCGGGCATGCGGTCCATGTCGGGGGCATTCCAAGTGATGTCGATGGAGGATGCGGAGTGCGAGGCGAGCGCCGTGACGGCAGGCAGCGGCGACCGGACGGCCGTCACGGTGAAAGCTTCGGTTGCGTTGTTGGCGGGGTCGGAGTCACCGTCCATGGACAGGCGCATGGAGAAGGTGAACAGCGAGTCGGCGCTCATTGGGCTGATGCTGTGGCATAAATGGACTTTCTGCGAAGCGAACGGCGCCATGGGAGACATCTCCCGGGTGGAGACAACGGCTCCGTTGCGCAAGAGTTCGATCGTGTAAGGAGCCGACGGGGCAGCCGAATAGTTCGTCACGACGGCGCTCACGGAATCTATGGTGCCGAGCTGCACGTTGTCGAGCTTTTCTATTGCGGCGATGCCGAGGTCGGCGGCCGGGGCGTCGCCGACACGCAGGTTGTCGATGTAGAACCGTGCGCCGTCCTCCTTGAAGAGGACGCGCAGGGTCAGCTGCGGGAGCTTTCCCCTGAAGCCCGAAAGGTCGGCCGAGACGGCATTCCATCCCAAGTCGGGGAGCTGCCTGAGGTCGATGGTCTTGATGACGTGTGCCACGGAATCGGTGGTTGCGGCTATCTGCAGCTCCACTGCCGGCTGTCCGGGCGTCTTGTACAGCTGCATGGACACGTAGGGATGAGCGAACTTTGCCACATCGATATAGTTTGTTGAAACCAGCCCGATGTTGTCCTTGCTTCCGAGGACAGCCAGGAAACCGTTGTCATTGTCACAGGATCCGATGCCGGGGATGGCCTCGTCGGTGCTGACGACCCACGAGAGAGGGGACGTGCCTGCCTGGTATCCGGTGAACAGGGGCTCCACAGTCTTGCCTCCGGCGAATGACTCGGCCATGTTTGCCGATATGGGGTCGCCGAGGAACACGCGGTTTGACGAGTTGCACACGGCACCCTCGCCGGCCACATTGGAGGCATAGACCTGCACCGAGAACATGCTGTAGCCCTCGCCGGTATAGTTGATGTCGCACGAGCATTCCTTGGTTGCGCTCTGGAGCACAGTCGTATTGCCGGCGTAGTCGCGCAGTAGGACACGGTACGTGAGCGTGGATGCGTCTATGGGCAGGTTGCCGGCATCGAGCGTGGGCGGCTCCCATGCCACGGACGCCTTGCGGTGGTCGGCGTAGTCGGGGGTAATGATGGCCACGTCCGGCTTCCTGGGCTTCTGCTGGCCCACGTACACGCTCTTGCTGACGCGCGAACTGTTGCCAAACTTATTGGTGGCCATGACGCCGTATGTATACGACTTGTGGTTGTCGGGCACCGTATCAACGTAGGTTATGGAGGCCTGCCCCGGCTGTGGCACGAACGTCTTGTAGACTGCGTTAGCGCGGTAGAGGGTCATTTTGGTGATTTCGGACACGGGATTTCCCTTCTTGTCCTTGGTCGGCACAGTGAGCTTTAGCGTCACGTAGGGTTCCTTGCCGGGGTCGGCCACGGCCGTGATGGCCGGATTGGCCGGGACGCTGTCGGCGGCCGCGTAGCGGGAGGACTGCGTGGGAGCGCCCTGAGCCGCCACTGCCACAGGCGTGGCGACGCCGAGCAGGGCCATGCCGGCGAAGAGCAAGTGGAGCGTTCTGAATCTATTCATACAGTTATGTTTATGAAGGTGAGTCTGTGTGGTCGACTCGGCGAAACAGCCTTGCGACCGATGGCAAAGTTAGACGTAAAATAAATCTCCGCAACATGTTTTTCTTAAACCCGTTTAAGAACTGCCGGACACGACAACCGTTTGCAGCCATTTTATATTATATTTGCACAACTGTAAGCATAGAAAACACCCAAACACCCCGAACACCGCCATGAAAAACAACGTAGCCGAAGACGAATGGACACTTCGCGAAATCATACTCCGTCAATACCCACGGTGCTCGAACCAGGCTCTCATGGCCCTCGAGCAGGCCGCCACTGCGTGGACATGCCGCAAGAAAGAAGTGATAGTCGAGCAAGGTCAGCTGTGCCCGGAATGGATTTTCGTAGCCAAAGGGCTGCATCGCATCATGTTCATGAAGAATGGCAAGGTGGACACTCTTTTCTTCGACGGAGGCGGTGCCATCTTCACCTCCTTCCACAGTATCATCGCGGGCAAGGCTGGGATTTTCCGCCTTGAAGCCCTTTCCGACAGCTACGGCTGGAAAATCGAGCACAGAAATTGGCTCAGGCTCCAGGAGAGGCATCCCGACCTCATGCGCGTGGAGCTCCACTGCCTGCGCCACCAGTTCTACAGCCTCGAGGACTACTACCTGCGCCGGGCGCTATCCACACCCCGGGAGCGCTATGACACTTTCTGGAGCAAGCGAAGCAAAATCCTGGAGTATCTTTCGCCCTACGTCCTGAGCCGTCACATACCGTTGAAGGTGATAGCGCAGTACCTCAGCATGACTCCCCAGATGCTTTCCATACTGCGCCGTCGGGAGATGGAGGCGTACAAGATTAAGTCCGCAGACAAGCTTTCCGACGCCGACGGCCGCCAGGAGGGAGAGAATGCGGAATAATAATGCTCACGGCATTCGGAAAAAGTCGGCCGCGCCAACGTAAAACTGGCGCGGCCGATGTCATTCGGAATGATATCCCTATTGATGCGTGGCCATCATCGGATTACGGTCTTGACAGCGCGAGTGCGGCCGGAGGCGGTGGTGGAGACGGCGATGACGGTGGTGCCCGGAGCCGGAGCGGCGATAGTGCGTCCGTCGGTGGTGTAGTAGCGGGTAGCGACTACGGGGTCGGCGAGGTCGGCGATGTCCATGACGGCAGAAGTGGCTGTCTTGTAGAGTGGATAGACGTTGAAGTAGGTGCCGTTGCGTAGGGTGAGGACGTCGCTGCCCATCTCGTTGTGCATGCGTAGGCGGTTGTCACCCAGATAGAAGACGGTGCCGTAGGCGAGACTGCCGGTCAGTGGCATGACAGTGTTGAAGGGAGCGGACTCGCGCTGGGTGATGAGGCGGATGCTTTCGCCGGCGGGAAGGCGGAAGAATGTGCAGGCGGCAGCCTGTACGTCGGGATTCTGCGCCAGCACTGCGGGCATGGGATAGTAGTTCTGCCGGAATACGAAGTAGTTGCGCAGAGAGTCAATCTCGTTGCCCGAGGTGAGATCGGAAGTGGAGAGGCCGTGCCAGGAGGATTCGTCCTTGCAGTTGGTCTGGAATCCTATCACGAGGGCCTGGACGCTGAGAGTGGTGTCGGCGTAATTGGCGGCCATGACGCCCGTCTTGAGATCGTTAGTGCCGGTGCTGAAGTAGCGCCAGCCGAGCATGGAGCCGATATCCTTGACGGCGGTGGCTTCGTTGGCGGTGCGGGTGTAGACCTGTCCGGCGTTGAAAGTATGGTGGATGGAGGAGAGGTATCCGCCGGAGTTGGAGCTTTGGCCGGCTATGCCGCCTACGCCGTCGATGGATGTGACTTTGGCGGAGGCGTCGATGAAGACGGGCCCGTAGTTGGCGGAGGATTCGATGGTGCCGTTGTTCTGGCCCACGATTCCTGCCACGCGTGCCAGGGAGGAGGCGTCCACGTCGGCGTCACCGAGGTGGCGGGAGGTGACGGAACCGGTGTTGGCGCAGTTCTGTACCACGGCATCCTTATGCTTCATCCATCCGGCTATGCCGCCTGCATAGTCGTAGTTGGTGAGCAGGGATCCGGAGAATACGCAGTTTTCGATTCGGGCGGGGGTGTCGAAGGTGCCGGAGGCGTTGGGGGTGGCGCCGAAGATGCCGCCGGCCCAGCGATTATATGCGGTGACGGAGGCTGCGGAGCGGCAGTTCATGATGACGGCGTAGCCTACGTTCTGTCCGGCTATGGAGCCGGTGTTGTTGTAACCGGTGACGGAGCAGGAGGCGTCGAGGACGAGGTCGCGGATCTGTGCTCCCTCGCCGAGGGCGCAGAATAAGCCGGTGTTGTGGGCGGAGCCTCCGGCGCGGTCGAGCGACTTGCCGTCGGCGGCGCGGCGCACGTTGTCGATCTTGAGGTTCTTGATGGTGTGGCCGTGGCCATATAGGACGCCGTCGAAGTGCCAGGTGTAGGGTATGGAAGCGGCTACGGGGAGGGCGTTGCCGGGCATATAGGCGACGCCGTGGAAGGTGGTGTCGTTCTCGAAGTCCACGTCCTGGTCGAGGGAGAAGAAGCGCCCGGGGAAGCCATAGCGGGTGCTGGCGATGATGTTGTGCAGAGTCTTGAAGTCAGCTTTTGTGCGGAGCATGAAGGGAGAGGAGTCAGTGCCGTTGCCGCTGAAGGGTACGGTGAAGGTGGTGAACACCACCTGGCGCTTGAACGAGCCGTTGGTAAGCTCTACTGCAACGGCGCCCATGCCGGCGCCGGGGTTGGGAGTAAGCGTGCGACCGCTGATGATGAAGAGCGAGTTGCCCTCGGGCAGGCTCATGCTGAGGCCGGATGCGGAGTTTAGCGTGGCTGCCGAGCTGACCCAGTTGGCGTCCTGGCCCTCGGGCAGCTGGATGAAGGTGGCGGCGGCGACGAGCACGTCGGAGTTGTTCACCAGTGCCTGCGGCAGCGGATAGCGACCCTCGGCGAAGGACCAGGTGTTGAGCAGGTCGAGGGTGGCGGAGCCGGTAAGGGCGGTGGTGGTGACGGGCACTATGCCCTCCATGCCGGCGGTGACGCCGTTGGCGGCCAGCTGGGTAGTACTGATCATCTGGTTGTCGTAGAGGCAGGCGGAGAAGTTGGTCATCCTGGTGGCGGCGGAAGTGACGGTGTTGCCCATGATGGCGCCGCACAAGAAGTTGTTGCCTCCGCTTACTGAGCCGGCGTTGAGGCAGCGCGTCAGCGAGCCTACTTCGCTGCTCACTGTCATGTATCCGACTATGCCGCCGGCCTGGTCTTTCTCGCAGGTTACGGTGCCGAAATTGACGCAGTCGGTCACGGTGGCGGCGGAGCAGTTGCCCAGGATGCCGCCGGCGTTTTTCTGAGTGTTGGGCTGCGTGACGATGTTGAAGTTATAGGCGGTGACGGTGCCTGTGTTGGCGCAGTTGGCCACTGTGCCGAAAGAGCTGTAGCCGACAATGCCGCCGACATCGCTGTTGTTGCTGCGCACGTAGCCGACGTTGAGGCATCCCGACACAGTGGCGGGCTTTCCCGTCTTCGTGGATGTCACCACGCCGGCAATGCCGCCTACCCTGATGCCGTAGGCGGTTGCGGAGCCGTAGTTGGTGCAGTTTTCGACCGTTGCGCCGGCCGCCACCTCACCTGCTATGCCACCCACGTACGTGGCGCCGGTGAAAGAGCAGGAGGCGTCAATGATGACGTTGCGCACCACGGCGCCCTCCGATAGGCGTCCGAACAGCCCGACCCACTTGCGTGAACCGTTGGCGGGGAAGGTCACGAGCGCCTTGCCGTTGCCGTCGAACTTGATGCCGTCGACGGTCAGGTTCCTGACGCGGTGTCCGTCACCGTCGAATATGCCGGCGAAGTTATATCCGGCGTTGGAAGCAGCCGCTGCCGGAGCGGTGGCGATGCCGTAGAAGTCGGAGACTCCCGCCATGTCGATGTCGGCGGTCATCTTGAAGTAGACGCCCTTGTAGTGGGGCGCGGTAGCTACGGTTGCGGGATTGCACTTGTTGGCCAGTTCGAGCAGGTCGACGGCTGTGCCGATGAGATAAGGGTCGGTCTCGGTGCCGCTTCCCTGCAGCGACAGTGCCGGGTCTTCGGCTCTCAGCGCGAAGCCGACGAGCAGCATCGCGACGAATAAGTAAAGTTTTCGCATATTTTGCGGGTGTTGAAGTTAGCTGACCGCAAAGGTAACAAGTTTTTTTCGAATCAAACAGAAATCCTGCGCAAATTTTTTTCAAAAATTTTTCAGTGAGAGAAGATACGGTGCAGGAAACGCTTGCGGGCTTCGAGACGAAATAGCTGCCGGAAGGTCTGCGTTATGAGTCGTGTGTTGTGTGCCGGGAGCTGAGGGAATGAACGTAGTATGGCACGCAGCAGGTCGCGACGGTGCGTCAGGCGCATGAGGTTCGTGGATCGCTGGGAGAGGGTGGGCAGCTTGCCGGATGGCAGTATGCGGGAGCGATTGAGGTCGATGACGGCGTAGCGGCGCAGCGGGTCGCAGGCGGAGGCATCGGCCAGGAGGATGTTGGTGAGGTTGAGGTCTCCGTGGAGCAGGCCGCGCTGCTGGAGCTCGTAGACGAAGCGGCTGAGCAGTGCAACTTCGTGCGAATCGTAGTCGGGGCGCCGGAGCGTCGTCAAGTCGGGAGCGTAGAGCGGGAGGGAGATGAAGTAAGAATCGTGCAGGAGCGGTCCGCGCCTGATGTCGATGTATGCCAGGGGCTCGGGGGTGCGGATTCCGCGCCGCAGGTACTCGTGTGCATATTCGTAGGCGCGCCGGGCCTTGGAAGTGCGGCCCAGGTAGAGCAGAGAGCGGGCGAAGCTCAGGCGCCGGTAACGCTTGACAATCAGCTCGCGGCCATCAATCCGGAATGATTTGAGAGTGTTACGTCCGGTGTAGATGACGCGCCTGCCCGTCTCGAAGCTGGCAGGCAGGGCGGAGATGAAGGCTGAGAGCTGAGGGCTGAGAGCCGAAAGACCGCTGCGATAAAGCTGGGAGTGCGATTGACACGTCATAGTCAGCGAATGTTGACGACGGTGATTCCGGCTCCGCCGAGGCGGACATCCTCGTCGCGGAAGGTGGCGACGGCAGTGTTGGACTGGAGCATCTGGCGAATGGCCTGGCGCAGGGCGCCGGTGCCGGTGCCGTGGAGAATCCGCACGGGCGACGCCTGGAACTGGATGGCGTCGTCGAGGAAATATGTCACGGCCTGCAGTGCCTCGTCGGCACGCATGCCGCGCACGTCTATCTCTCGCTTGAAGTCAAGCTGGCGGCGGCGGGAGTCCTCGCTGGTAGTGGCGCTGATGGTGGGCACGGTGTCCTCTTTCTTCGGCGCTTTGACACGGGTGAGCGTGTCGAGGGGCATAGTGGTGCGCAGAGCGCCGAGGGCCACTTCGGCCTTCTTGCCGCTTATGGCCAGGATGCGCCCGGGGATGTTGGACGAGGGGATGCGAACGTAGTCGCCGACGGCGAGTGGAGACTCGTAGTGACGCACAGCCCGTGCGTCCGTTGAAGTGTTCGACCGGCGGTTGTCCGGACGCACAGGCCGTGCGTCCCTACGTGAACGGCGCGGAATGTCGAGAAGAGGGTCGGCAGTGCCTCCGTGGTGCGTTGTTTCGGCAACCTTGCGGCGGTACTCTTCGAGTTCGCGGCGCACCTGCCGGGTCTTCTCCTTCTCGGCCTGGGAGGCGCGGATCTCGCGGATGGTGTTCTCGATGCGGGCATTGGCTCCCTCGAGCACGGCGCGGGCCTCGGTGCGGGCCTGGTGGATGATCTCGGCGCGGCGCTCCTTGATCTGGTCGGCACGGGCCTGTAGCTCGTCGGCCATGCGGTCGAGCTTGCGCTCTTTCTCCTTGATGCCCAGGCGCTTGTCGGCCCAGTACTTCTTGTCTCGGGCCAGGTCGAGCAGGTACTTGTCGATGTTGACGTAGTCGGAGCCCGCGATGTCCTTGGCCTGGGCAATGACGTCAACGGGAATGCCGCTCTTTCGGGCTATGTCAAGGGCGAAAGAGGAACCGGGGGTGCCGACGCTCAGCTGGAACAGCGGCTGGAGGTGCTGCCGGTCGTAAAGCATGGCGGCGTTGACCAGGCCGGGGGTCTCGTTGGCGAAGGTCTTGAGGTTCTGGTAGTGGGTGGTGACGACACCGAAGGCTTTCTCCTGGTTGAGCTTGCTCAGGATGGCCTGTGCGATGGCGCCGCCGATCTGAGGCTCGGTGCCAGAACCCATCTCGTCGGCCAGGAAGAGGGTGTCGGGACCCGACTTGGTCAGGAACACACGCATGTTGCGCAGATGGGACGAGTAGGTCGAGAGGTCGTTCTCGATGGACTGCTCGTCGCCGATGTCGATAAGGATCTTGGCGAAGATGCCCATGTGGGAGTTGGAGTAGAGGGTTGGCAGCAGGCCGCACTGCATCATGTACTGCACGATGGCGATGGTCTTGAGCGTGACGGACTTGCCGCCGGCGTTGGGCCCGGAGATGACGATGATACGGGTGTCGGCGTCGGTGCGGAGGGTGAGGGGCACCACCTCGCGCCCCTGGCGGCGCAAGCTTAACAGCAGGCCGGGGTGCACGGCGTGGTACCAATCGATCTCTGGCTGCTTGGAGATATGTGGCATCTCGGCGTCGAGCTCATTGGCCAGCATGGCCTTGGCACGGATGAAGTCGATGAGCCCCACCTGGTCGGCGGCATCCTCCATGTCGGGCAGGAAAGGTCGCATCTCGGCGCTGAGGCGCGTGAGGATTTCGATGATTTCCTTCTGCTCGTCGCGGTGCAGGGAGCGTAGGGTGTTGTTGGCCTCGGTGACCTGGGCCGGCTCGATGTAGTAGGTTCGGCCGGTGGCGGACTGGTCGTAGACGATGCCGGGGATGGCCTTCTTGTTGGAGGCGGAGACGGGTATGACAAGGTGTCCGTCGCGCATGGCGGGGGCGGCATCGGCGGCGATGAGGCCCTGGCGCACGGCGGAGTCCATGACGCGGCGCAGAAGGCCCTGCATGGAGGCTGTCGTAGAGGCTATGCGGCGACGGATGTCGGCCAGCTCGGGAGAGGCGTTGTCGCGCACCTGGCCGAAAGAGCTGACCACGGCCTGGATGGCCTCGAGAGGCTCGCCCAGGTCGGGGATGTTGCGGAAGCGGCGGGTGAGCTCGGGGCGGGAATGGTCTTCGTCGTCGGCGAAGAAGCGGCGGAGCGCCCCGGCGGTGTGCAGGAAGGCGGCGAGATCGGCGAAGCGCTCGGCGCTGATGTGGCTGCCCATGGCCTTGAGCATGGCGATGCTCTCGGACGGGCTGGCCACGGCCTGCAAAGGCAGCGCCCCCCCGGCCACAATGCCCTTCATCTCGTTGACGCGGCGCAGCACAGGCACCAGGCGCGAGTAGTCGGTCATCATCTCCATGGCCTGGCAATGGAGACGACCCATGTCGCTCAGGCACCGTGCCTGAATCATGGCGCGAAGCGGCGCAAAGCCTATCTTTGTCTCGAAATCCTGCGGGTAAACCAAGCGGATTATAAATTAAAATTCAACAATTGAAAATTGAGGGCGAGCCAGGCGCCGACTGAAGCTCGGCGGCAATTGCGAAGTAAATGCACGGGCTTGTAGCGAGCGGCTTTATATCAGCTCTCGGCTCTCAGCTGGGCGTTGGCGGCGGCGAGGTCATCGGGGGTGTCGATGCCGATGGAAGAAGCCTGCTCGGAGATGGCCACACGTATGGTGTAGCCGGCCTGGAGCCAGCGGAGCTGCTCCAGCGACTCGGCCTTCTCCAGCCACGACTGCGGCAGAGCGGCGACCTCCTTCAGCACCTCGGAGCGATAGGCGTACATGCCGATGTGGGTGAAGTACTGGGTGGTGGCGAGCCATTCCTTCCACTCCACCGAGCGGGTGTAGGGGACGATGGAACGGGAGAAGTACAGGGCACGCAGGGAGTCGTCGAAGACCACCTTGACGAGGTTTGGGCTGAACAGCGCCTCGAAGCCGAGGGCCGGGTCGAAGCGTTGCACCAGGGTGGCAATCTGCGTCGTCGGGTCGTCGAAGCAGTCGGCGAGGGCGCGGATCTGTTCGGGATCCACGAAGGGCTCGTCGCCCTGCAGGTTGATGACCACGTCGGGCTTGTCGGTCAGCTTGCCGAGGGCCTCGCAGAGGCGGTCGGTGCCGGAGCGGTGCGAGGAGGCGGTCATGATGACCCGGCCTCCGAAGCCATGCACACAGTCGCGGATGCGGGCGTCGTCGGTGGCCACATACACGGGCAGCCCGGTACGCGAGGCGTTCTCCACGACGTGCTGGATGACGGGCTTGTCGCCGAGCCTGGCCAGAGGTTTGCCGGGGAAGCGCGTGGAGGCGTAGCGAGCCGGTATGATGATGGTGAATTTCTTCATGTCTTCTTTATTTCTTCGGACAAGTCGGACTGGTCAGACTTGTCCGACCGGCCCATGTCATGGATGGCCTTTATGGTGCCCTTGAGCCATCCGGGCACGATGGCGGCGCCGATGGCCAGGTAGACGTAGTAGGAGATGAGGCGCCAGCAGATGGCCATGACCAGGGCCAGGCCGGCAGTGGGTATCAGGTTGCCGTAGTATTCGGTGAAGAGCCACTCGCTCAGTCCCGAGCCGCCTGGTGTGGGGCTTACCATGAGCACCACCCACACCACGAACTGACGCGCCAGTATCAGCCACTGGTCGGCGAAGTTGAGGGTGCCGGGCAGGAAGGCCATGAAGATGGCGTTCACCACCAGGTAGCGGGAGGTCCAGGAGAGGGCCGTGCCGCCGAAGACCTCAAGCCAGAAGCCGAAGCGCTTCTGCCGCAGCTCCACGCTCGTGGCCACCATGTTGTCACCTAATGCCGCCACCTGCGGCTGCCAGCGGCGCAGGAATTTTATCGAGAAGAGCTTCACCATCACCTTGCGGATGGCGCTGGGCTTGACGATGATGCCCAGGAAGAGGAGCAGCGTCCACACGAAGATGCCCGCGTAGACGAGCCAGAAAGTCAGCTTGATGCCGTGGCCGAAGGCCGCCGAGCCGCAGTTGAAGATCTCGCCGACCGGCGTGAACAGGATGACAATCGGGCACGAAATCACGAAGAACAGCTCGTCGAGGAAGAGGGTGGTGATCATCAGCGTAGTGGCGCGGCCCAGCTCTATGCCCTCGCGGTTGAGGAATATCATGCCCAGCGACGAGCCGCCCACGGCAGAGGGCGTGATGCACGACGTGAACTCGCAGAGAAAGTCGACCTTGAATGCCTGTATCCAGCGCAGCTTGTGGCCCGTCAGGGCGCGGAACCGCCAGCTCAGCCCGACGTCGCGACCGATCATGAACACCCAGGCGACGAGCAGGAAAAGGACGGTGTGGGCCGTGACGCGGATGGAGTGGAGGACCTGTCCCAGGTCCTCCTTGCGGGCGTCGTGCACGAACATCAGCGCCACCACGCCCAGGCCGATGAGCACCGGCAGTATGACCTTCCAGGCGGAAAAGGTCTTCTTCTCCGCGTTCTGCGGCAGCTGAGGGGGCGTGGGAGTGGAGTCCATGTCAGTGTCGTCAGTGTCGGTAGGTTTTCAGAAGGACGTTATAGCGGTCCAGGACCTCCTCCACCACGTCGTCCCAGTTGCGGATGAGGGTGGCACGGGCCCCCTTGCCGGCGCGGGCTATGCGGGCGCGGTCGGAGTTCAAGGCCAGGATGAGATCGGCGTACGAACGGCCGGACTTCTCGCACAGGAAGCCGTTGGCGCCGTCGTCGATAACCTCCGATGCGGTGGAGCCGCGCAGGATGACGGCGGGCGTCTCGAAAGCGGCCGCCTCGCGCACCACCAGCGGCGCGTTGTCATAGAAAGAGGGGAAGAGGAACAGGTCCGACACGCAGTAGAAGTCGCACAGACGTCGGCGATCGGACACCAGGCCGTGCACCGTGACGCAGTCCGTCAGCCCGCCGCGCCGAACACGGTTGCGCAGCTCGTCCATGGCATAGCCGTTGCCCACGAAGTTCATGCGGAAGGGAATCTTGTCCTTGAGCAGCTCCAGGGCGTCAATGATGGTGCCGAGGCCCTTCTCCCGGATATGCTGGCCCACGAACAGGAGCTGCAGGGCGCCGTCGTCGGGGATGCCAAGGCGCGCCATGGCCCGGTGCCTCACGTCGGCGTCGTAGGGCTCGTCGGCCATGTCGTTGCCGTTCTCCACCACCGTCAGCGGGCCGCGGTAGCCATACTCGCGCACCGTCTCCTCCACCTGCGCCTGGGGTATCCACACCTCGTCGCAGGCGTTGAAGAAGTTCAGGATGCGCCGCATGATGATCGGCACCATCCACGGCACACGGTGAAATGAATGCTCCAGGTCGGCCTTGTACTTGCTGTGGAAAGTACCGATGAGGGGCACGTGCTGGTGCTTCTTGACGTACACCGCCAGGCGTCCCGACGAGAAGGGACAGTGCGAATGGAGGATGCGGAAAGGCACCCGCCGCAGCCGCGCCCAGATGAACGGATCCAGCTTGGGGTACCCGTAGCGGTACGGCTTGCGGTTCCAAATAGGAAGCGAGAAGTACTTCACCGCCGGGCAGCCAACCTGGATTGACTGCGGGTTCCAGGGCGTCACCACGCACGTGTCGAGGCCGCTGGCCACGAACCGGCTGACATAGTTCTGCACCGTCAGCGTGACCCCGTCGAGAATGGGCGGGAAGCTGTCGTTGAAGATACCGTAATAGGGCCCTGGCCCCTTGAGCTGCGTGAATAGCGCCATAATTTTTTACAAAATTAACAAAAAGCCCCGTACCGCCCAAATCCATCCGCCCCTACTCTCTAAAAACCCGCTTTCCGGCTTCCCGGTTTAAAGCTGCCTCCCCAAGAGCTCTTTCCCCGTCTTTAGGACAAAACATCAGTTTTTGAAAAATAATTTTAATTTATCACCTCCTTTAACATTCTATTTACCACCCACTTCACCCGTACAATGAACCCGCACAAGCCTAAAAATACAGCTGTCAGCCTAAGAGCCTCTTGACACATCAAAAATTTTTATTAATTTTACCGCCGAGTTTTAAGAAAAACAACCCGAAGAGTGTCCTTATGCATGAGTTCCTAAGGACCGACCTTCAAAAAACACAATAAACATGAAAACATTCAAACACTTAGGCATGCTGGTCATGTTGGCGTTCGTCTTCGCCGCCATGACGGCATGCAGCGACAACGACGAACCGAAGCCGGATCCCAACCAGGACGACCAAGACCTCATCTCGATACCGTACATCGTCTCCAAGCAGCCTCTATGTGGACTCCCAGATCCCTATGGAGTGAACATGTACATCACCTTCATGAGCTCCAACAAACACGAGTGGCTGAAGGACACCCCCTGGTTCGAGAACAAGTTCAAGACCAGCGACTGGTACTTCGAGTTCAACGGCAAGCAGTACCGCTACGGCGACGTGGTCGACACACTTGGCAACACAAAACCGATACAGATGGTGGGACTGATGAACGCAGATAAGTTCACAATCCGCCCGGTAGACATTGACTGGGAAAAACTGAAAGAAAGTCCCATCCGATACTCCTACAAATTTATGTGGCCCTCCAGGAACATCGGCCACACAATCGAAGTCTACGCTGTCTACAACCAGAACTTCGAGAAAGATAAAGCTGAAAAGCTCGCCTCTCTCGGAGAGGATGAAGTTGGAACCGTGGAACTCTACAAGATAGGGTTCTGGATAGACGGCAAGCCGATGGAGTCCCCCTGGAAACAGTCAGGTATCTTCACCATATACATCGAGGAATAGCCCCGAAGACGACACCACTACAACGTGGGTGATTCGTCATAAAATTCGTCATAAAAAGAGTAACAAAATGAACAGATTCACTAAACATTGGGGAGCGATAATTCTGTCGCTAATGCTTGCCGTTGCCATGGCAGCGTGCAGCGACAACGACGATCCCCAGCCTCAGCCCAATCCCGACAGCGAAAATCTTATCTCTGTCAAGTACATTGTTTGTCATCCTGGAACAGTGGCCGGTGACCGGATTCTCAACGGAGTGAACATGTACATTAATTTCATGAGCGGCAACAACCATGAGTGGTTAAGGGATACTCCGTGGTTCGAAAACAAGTTCAAGACAAGCGACTGGTACTTTGAAGTCAACGGCAAACAGTACCGTTACGGCGATGTCATGGATTTGCCCGGCAACACCACCCCGATTCAATTGTCAGGATACCGTGCCATAGACAAATACATGATAATGCCGGCAGACATCCCTTGGGAACAGCTCAAGGAAGGTCCGTTGACCTACACATACAAGTTTGTCTGGCCCTCCCGAAACATCAACCACACCATCAAGATTTACGCGGTGTACAACCAGAATTTCGAGACGGAGAGGGATGAAATCCTCAAAACCCTGAAAGATAACGAGTACAAATTGATTGAACTCTACAAAATCGGCTTTTGGGTAGACGACAAGCCTATGGAATCGCCTTTTAAGGATTACGGTCTCTTTACCATCCCATTAGAGGGATAAAGAGTATCCCTGAGCTTCAGCGGGGGCGCGGACATCGGATGCCGTGCCCCCGCTTCCTTATGTGACAGTCCTGTTGCGCGGCAAAAAAAAAATCCGTAACTTTGCAGCCGGAAACAACCAGGAAACCGGGTAAGGCCGCTCCCCTGGGCTACACCATAACTTCAACAACCAAAACACCCGACACACCATGGAACTTCCTTTCGCAGAATCCTGGAAAATCAAAATGGTAGAGCCCATCCACAAAAGCACCCGCGAACAGCGTGAGCAATGGATCAAGGACGCTCACTACAACGTATTCCAACTCCCCGCCGAACAGGTCTACATCGACCTGCTGACCGACTCGGGCACGGGCGCCATGAGCGACCGCCAGTGGGCCGCCCTCATGATGGGCGACGAGAGCTACGCCGGCGCACGCAGCTGGTTCAAGCTCAAGGAAACCATCAACCGCCTCACCGGCTTCGACTACGTAATCCCCACCCACCAGGGCCGAGCAGCAGAGAACGTCCTCTTCTCCGCACTCGTGCACGAAGGCGACTACGTGCCCGGCAACTCCCACTTCGACACCACCAAGGGCCACATCGAGTCCCGCAAGGCCTTCGCCATCGACTGCACCGTCGACGAGGCCCGCAACACCCAGCTCGAAGTCCCCTTCAAGGGCAACGTAGACCCCGAGAAGCTCGAGAAGTGCCTGGCCGAGCACGCCGACAAGATTCCCTTCGTCATCGTCACCATCACCAACAACACCGCCGGCGGACAGCCCGTCAGCATGCAGAACCTCCGCGAGGTCCGCGCCATCGCCGACAAGTACGGCAAGCGCGTCATCTTCGACTCCGCCCGCTTCGCCGAGAACGCATACTTCATCAAAGTCCGCGAAAAAGGCTACGAGAACAAGACCATCAAGGAGATCACTCGCGAGATGTTCGACCTGGCCGACGGCATGACCATGTCGTCGAAGAAGGACGGCATCGTGAACATGGGCGGCTTCATCGCCACCCGCCACAATGACTGGTTCGAGGCCGCCAAGGTCTTCGCCATCGTCTGCGAGGGCTACCTCACCTACGGCGGCATGAACGGCCGCGACATGGAGGCACTGGCCGTAGGCCTGGACGAGAACACCGAGTTCGACAACCTCAACACCCGCATCAAGCAGGTCGAGTACCTGGCAGCACGCCTTGACGAGTACGGCATCCCCTACCAGCGCCCCGCCGGCGGCCACGCCATCTTCGTCGACGCCGACAAGGTGCTCACCCACGTGCCCAAGGAGGAGTTCCCCGCCCAGGCGCTCACCGTCGAGCTCTACCTGGAGGCAGGCATCCGCTCCTGCGAGATCGGCTACCTGCTGGCCGACCGCGACCCCATCACCCGCGAGAACCGCTTCGGCGGCAACGACTTCGTGCGCCTCTGCATCCCGCGCCGCGTCTACACCAACAACCACATGGACGTGATCGCCGCAGCGCTGAAGAACGTCTACGACCGTCGCGAAAGCATCACCCGTGGCGTGGAAATCACCTGGGAGGCACCCATCATGCGCCACTTCACCGTGCAGCTCAAGCCCGCCGGCCAGAAGTAAGCTCTCCCCCTCCCCCTACAAGGCGGCGCGTCAACCCCGACGCGCCGCCTTTCTTCATCTTCCCCTCAAAAAAATTCAGTTCCCCATCTCAGTGCAAATCAGCCACTTACCCCGTTGCAGCGACTTCCATACCAAAAATTTCACAAAAAAAGTTGCCAAAACATTTGGCCGGTTCGAAAAAAGGTTGTAACTTTGCAGCGCAAAAGCAAAAGAGATTGCCTTGTGGTGTAACGGTAGCACGCGAGTTTCTGGCACTCTTAGTGAGGGTTCGAGTCCTTCCAAGGCAACTAACCGAGGCGCATCCTAAATAGGGTGCGCCTCTTTTTCATATGCAATTATTGATGCCCGAAGCCGAGATTGCGGTGCATCCCATTATTCTGCCGTGAAGCGGCATGCCACTCATGAAACAGCAGTATCACCGGGCCGGAGGCCCGCGTTGCACCGAATTTTCGGCTTGATCCATTTTTCATCAGATTTTTTGCTTACCTTTGCGGTCAGAATGCTGCAAGCACCGAATACAACCATTCCTAAAAACAATCAACGCATGAGAAAACTTCTACTTGGAGCCCTCTTCGGACTCTTCACGGTCTCCGCTTTCGGAGCGGATTGGACCACCGCCGGCAACGGCACGGCCTACTCCCTGGCGTCGCTCAGCGGCATCGAGGAATCAGGCCTGAGCAAGGTGGCAGACAACGTCTACCTGCTTTCGGGCAACATCACCGTCAAGGCCGGCGACAGCTTCACCCTCGAGCCTGGCGTGACCCTGCGCATCGCCGGCTCGGCACAGATCCGCATCGAGTGCGACTACAAGCTGGGCGACGCCTCCGCCCGCACCCTCATCACCCGCGCCGACTCCACCGCCACCCCCAAGGGCATCTACATCGTCTACGACGGCACCCGGCGCGGACGCATCCAGAACCTCGACTTCGAGTACGCCTCCCTGCGCAGCTTCGGCTCTATGGGTTTCGACATCTCCGACTGCTCCTTCCGCCTCAGCAACGGCAAGCTGTCGTCGGCCGGAGCACTGACGATCGGCAAGGCCGGCGCATCCTTCACCGTCTCCAGATGCACATTCTCGGAGAACACCGTGCCCGCCATCGGCTCCGGCGCCAACATCTACTGCGGCCTGACCATCTCCGACTGCTCCATCTTCGACTGCACCACCGAGAACCGCAACAAGCCGATGATCAACATCAGCGTCGGCGGCGACAGCGCCGTGCTCATACGCAACGTCAACATCACCGGCACCGGCCGCAACATGATCGGCGGCATCTCCATCAACAACATGATGTCGGGCAAGGGCACCAACGTCGTCACAATCGACAGTGTCTCGATCCGCGACTGCCGCTACGGCATCAACGGCATCGGCCCGCAGAAGCTCACCGTCTCCCGCGCCCTGCTGGTCGACAACCACCACGAGGCCAACCCCATGAACGGCGGATCGGGCATCTCCCTCAGCTCCATCGGCCAGGAGGCCGTCATCACCGGCTGCCGCATCGTCAACTCCCTCTGGGGCGTGACGCTCATAAAGTCGCCCGCCAACCTCGGCCAGGTCGGCAACTCCCTCTCGCCCGGAGACAACGTCTTCATCAACAACGGCAACAACGGCGGCAATGATACCGCCCAGTGGAAGCCCTACGACCTCTACAACAACTCAACCTACACCGTCTACGCCCAGAACAACACCTGGAGCGTGCCCGAGCAGACGCAGGCCGAGATCGAGACGGTAATCTACCACAAGAACGACAACGACGCCCTCGGAGAGGTCAACTTCATGCCCGCCAAGCAGGGCCCGGCAATCGTCACCATGGCCACCCTGGCAGACGACCCGGAGTCGGGCGTCACAAAGTCCGCCGAAAACGTATACATCGTATCCAAGGACGTCACCGTGCCCGCAGACAAGGAGTTCCGACTCGACGGAGGTCTGACCGTCCGCCTCGCCGACGGAGTGCAGATACAGCTCAACGGTCCGGCATCCCTCGGCGCAACAGGCGCGCGAACGCTGGTCACCCGCAACGCCGAAACAGACGCGCCCAAGGGATTCTACCTCCTGTATGACGGCCCGCAGACAACTCTCATCCGCAACCTCGACTTCGAGTACGCCTCCCTGCGTAACTTCGGAGAGCGCGGTTTCGACATGCAGGACTGCTCCTTCCGCCTCAGCAACGGCAAGCTCAACTCCACCGGCGCCGTATCACTGGGAAAGTCCAGGGCGAACTTCCGAATCGCACGGTGCTCGTTCTCCGAGAACTCCGTGCCGGCTATCGGCGGCGGAGCGAACATATACTGCGGCCTGCAGATGAGCGACTGCTCCCTGTTCGACAACAACACCGCAAACACAAACAAGCCGCAGATAAACGTCACCGTCGGCGGCGACCTGCCCGTGGTGCTACGCAACATAAACATCACAGGCACCGGCCGGGAAAAGGTGGGCGGCCTCGCCGTGGGAAACATGATGAGCGGCGGCGGCGCGAACACCGTAATCATCGACAGCGTGTCCGTACGTGAGTGCCGATACGGCATCACCGGAATGGGCCCACAGAGCATGACCATCAGCAACTGCTACCTCTACAACAACAATCACGAGACCAACCCCAACGCCGGCGGTTCCGGCATCTCGCTCAGCTCAATCGGACAGGAGGCCGTCATATCCGGGTGCCACATCGAGAACTCCCTCTGGGGCGTGACGCTCATCAAGTCCCCGGCCAACCTCGGACAGGTCGGCAACTGGATGTCCCCCGGCCTCAACGTGTTCCTGAACAACGGCAACAGCGGCAGCGGCTCATACGTGCCATACGACCTGTACAACAACTCCTCGTACACCGTCTTCGCCCAGAACAACACCTGGAGCGTGGCCGAGCAGACCGAGGCCGAGATCGAGAAGGTGATCTTCCACAAGAATGACAACGCGGCTCTCGGCGAGGTGATCTTCATGCCCGCCATGGGCAGCGGGGCCGTGTCGGGAATAACCTCCGACGAGGGCTTGAGAATCGCCGACGGCATGATCACATGCCCCGACGCGACCGACGCCTGCGTATACACCACCGACGGCCGGCTGGCTGCACGACTGCCCCTGGTCGACGGAGCCGCCGAGATCCCATCCCTGCCACGCGGCATCTACATCGTACGCGCCGGCAAGTACGCTCTGAAAGTCAGAATGTAAGGCGTAAAAACAGCAATGGAGGCTGTGTCGTAATTAAGGTTACGGCACAGCCTCTGATTTATGAGTCTTGAGGTTTATATATTTTTCAGGCTGCCGATTTTTGAGGATTTCTCCAAAATATTCGATTCTCAGGCGATAAAAATCGAGATATAAGCATCAACAGGCCAAAATAGGACGATAAGGAGCGGCGTTAAACATTTCCAGGAAATGGTTGTTAATATTTTTAACAAACACGAAACATACAACCCTAATTTCAAACTACTATGAAGAAATCACTGCATATCCTCTTCAGCACCCTGCTGATAGGCATCCTGGCCATCCCGACCGCAGCACAGACCAAGCAAGGCAAGGTCAAGGGCCACAGCACCAACCCCGACGTCTACTTCCTGGAGATCGACCAGGTGCCCAACAGCCTGGAGCTGTTGCCCGGGCCGCCCGACGCCGCCTCCATCGCCTTCCTCTACGACCAGGCCCGGTACAACTGGGGCAAGTCGCTGCGCAACACTCCCCGCGGCGAACAGGCCTTCCAGGACGCACGCGTCGACGGCCAGCACCTGCCCGACTCCTTCTCCGAGGCCTTCGGCATCAACATCAACCCGCAGGACACTCCCGAGATCTACAAGCTCATAGTTGGCATGCGCGAGGACGCCGGCGACCTGGCCACCCGCGCCGCCAAGGACCACTACAACCGCACCCGCCCCTACTCGTTCTACGGCGAGGACACCTGCAACCCCGAGCAGCAGGCCGAGCTGAGCACCAACGGCTCCTACCCCTCGGGCCACACCTCCATAGGCTGGGCCACCGCCCTGGTGCTCTCCGAACTCAACCCCGACCGCATCGACGAGATCCTGCAGCGCGGATACCAGATGGGCGAGAGCCGCGTCATCTGCGGATACCACTTCCAGAGCGACGTCGACGCCGGCCGCATCACCGGCTCCGGCATCGTGGCACGCCTCCACGCCGATCCCGGCTTCAACGAACAGCTCGCAAAGGCCAAGAAAGAGTTCGCCAACCTACTGAAGGCAGGCAAGGTGAAGCCCTCCGACAAGAGGAATAAGTAACTTTCCTTCACAATAATTCACACATCCACCGTTATTACCTTTCGGAAACACACACGCATTATGAAAAAGAACATACTCATGGCAGGGCTGGCGCTGGCGCTGGCCGTCCCAGCGTTCGCCCAGTTCGGCGACGAACCCAAGCTCAAGATCAGCCCCACGGGCCGCATCCTCCTGGACGGCGCTCTGTACGCCGGCCAGACGCACGACCTGTTCGACCCCGGCGTGGCCATTACCGACGCCCGCGTGGGCGTGAAAGCATCCTACGGCAAATGGAACGCCTGTATCGACGTCGGCTACGCCTATGGCAAGGTGGGCCTAAAGGACATCTACCTCCAGTATAACTTCGACGAGGAAAACCTGCTGCGCGGCGGTCACTTCATCCACCAGTACGGCCTGCAGAGCGCCACCTCGTCGTCGATGAAGTGCACCATGGAGGAGCCCACCAGCAACGAGGTCTTCAACGCGCCCCGCCAGCTGGGCATCATGTACGTGCACTCTACCGACAAGTGGCTGGCCACGGCCTCGGCCCACGTCGAGCCCCAGTCCACCTTCCTGCACGCCAACAAGATGCAGAAGCAGGGCTACGGCGTGCTGTCGCGCGTCATCGCCCGTCCCGTGCACGAGGACGGCAACACCGTGCAGCTGGGCATCAGCGGCGGCTTCGGCACGCCCCAGTACAGCGACGACAACGAGGAGAACCACCACGTCTTCGAGCTGGGCGGCAACTTCCCCACCCGTGTCGACCAGGTGAAGGCCGTGGACGCCACCGTGGACCACGCCATGAACATGTTCAAGTTCACGCCCGAACTGCTGCTCAGCTACCAGAAGGTGGCCCTCGAGGCCCAGTACTTCTTCAACCGCTACAACCGCCGCCAGCACATCCACGCCTTCACCGGTCAGGGTGGTTACGTCACCCTGCGCGGCCTGCTTATCGGCGACCGCTACGGCTACGCGATGGTCGACGGCGGCCTGGCCACGCCCTCGGCCAAGAGCCTCGAACTCGTACTCAGCTACAACTACACCACCCTGACCGACGAACACGCCGGCATCTGGGGCGGCCGCGTCAACGACGTCAGCGCCACCCTCAACTACTACATCAACAAGTACATGCTGTTCCGCTTCCGCTACGCCTACACGCACCGCTGGGACTGCGACTTCGCCCCCAAGGTGGACCTCAGCGCCTTCCAGGCACGCCTCCAGATCATTTTTTAAGCAGGCACACATACGGGATAAAAGTGCGGATTGCTCCGGCGGTCCGCACTTTTCATCCATTACAATAATAGACACTCGCGGACCGTTAGTAGTGGAAAAGGGGTCTCATGCAGCCACTGGAAGCCTACGCGTCGTACCTGCGATTCGAGCTCAACCGCTCGGAAGCCACAGTGCGGGTGTACCTGAGCGACCTGCACCGCTTCATCGGCTGGATGGAACAGCAGAGCGGCGACTTCCGCCCCGAGGCGGTGGAGCAGCGACACGTGCGTGCCTGGCTGGCCGATCGCGCCCGCCAGGAGTGCACCCCGCGCAGCCTGCGCCGTTTCGCCTCATCCCTGGCCGCCTACTTCCGCTACCTGCAACGCCTCGGAGCCATCGACGCCAATCCCCTCAAGGGGCTGAAGCTCCCGAAGATTTCCAGGCACCTTCCCGCCCCGGTCAAGGAAGAGGAGATGGAGCGCCTGCTGACCGCCGAAGAGACCGCGCCCGCGTGCGAAGAGACAGCCGCCGACCGCTTCCGCCGCCTGCGCGACGCCATGATCATCGAACTCCTCTACGCCACGGGGATGCGCCGCGCCGAGCTCGCCTCCCTCAACGACGCCGACATCTCCCCCACCCTGGCCAACCTTCGCGTCACAGGCAAGCGCGGCAAGCAGCGTATCCTCCCCCTCGCTCCCGAACTCCTCGGACGCATCGCCGAGTACCGGCAGGCCCGCGACACCTGCTTTCCCGACCGCACAGACCCCTCACGCCCCCTGCTGCTGGGCAACCGCGGCCGACGGTTGAACCTTACGGCCCTCGCAAGCATTGTAAAAGTAGAACTGTCCGCAACGCATGCCGCACGCAAGTCGCCCCATACGCTGCGCCACACTTTCGCCACCGCCATGCTCGACGGCGGCGCCGACATCAGGACCCTCAAGGAATTGCTGGGCCACTCCTCGCTGTCGACGACACAGATTTACACACATCTGTCGGTCGACGAACTCAAGAAGAACTACAACCGGGCTCACCCTCGGGCCCATAAAAAGAATTAATTATGGAAGTACAGATCAACGCGATTCATTTCGACATCACCGAGAAACTGACCGCCTTCATCAACAAGAAGGTGGACAAGCTCGTCCGCCGCTACGAGACCATCACCGGCGTGGACGTGACCCTGAAAGTGGTCAAGCCGGAGACTTCCATGAACAAAGAGGCCGGCGTGCTGCTGAAAGTACCGTGCAGCGACGACCTGTTCGCGTCAAAGACAGCCGACAGCTTCGAGGAGGCATTCGACCTCTGCCTGGAGGCCCTGGAGCGCCAGCTCGAGAAGCTCAAAGGCAAGAAGTAACCCGCCACAAGACATACACACCGACCAGCAACGGCCCGGACTCCGCCACCGGCGGCGCCCGGGCCGTATCCGTATGCGGCAGGCGACGACCTGGCGGCGAGACGAAGCTCGCGTCGGCGCCAGAACAGAGACGCATGGCCAAACACCGTCGCTTGCAGGGACGCACCATGGCGCGTTCGCCCAAACCAACGCCGGACGATTGTCCTTTCAACACCCTCCAATGAGCAAGAAGGCACAAAAAAAGCGTAATTCAGCTCCACTACATAAAGACGATTTTGTTAAATTAAGTTAACCGGACCATCATTCTCTTGTACGCCCCAGGAAATTGCAGTAACTTTGCAGTGGATTAGGAAACATAGCCTATAGACCTGACATGTAAGAATTTATTTAGTTAAGCTACAGAGTGGAGCACTTGAGAAAGCGCTCCACTTTTTTTGCGTCCGTTCGGGCCCCGCCCAACCCTGAGAGGCATAATTGAATAGCGGTAACATGCTCTTTTTTGTTCATTTTTTTGCGCGGGGGCTTGTATGTGCCGAAAAAGTTGTAACTTTACGGCCTGATACCACCTTGCCATGGATATGCTCTCGGCCATACACGTGCAGACCTGGATTTACACGATACTCATCGTCGTGTACGCCATCACCGTCATCAGCTGCATCGTGGTGGTACTCAGCGAGAACCGCAACCCCATCAAGTCCCTGGCGTGGGTGACGGTACTGCTGTTCCTGCCGGTGGCCGGCCTGGTGTTCTACCTCTTCTTCGGCCGCAACCCCAAGAGCCACCACCGCCTGAGCCGCCACAACAAGCGCAAGCTGCTCCACCGCGTGGCCATGCGCACCGTGCCGGCCTCCGAACTCAACATCTCCGAAGAGAACCGCCAGATCGTCAAGCTCTCGGAGACGGTCAGCGACACGCCCGTGACCGTGGGCAACGACATACGCGTCTTCACCGAGGGGGCGCCCAAGTTCGCGACCCTCAAGCGCGACCTTCGCGCAGCCCGCCGATTCATCCTGCTGCAGTACTACATCTTCAACGACGACAAGATCGGCAACGAGATCGCCGACATCCTCATCGAGCGAGCCCGCGCCGGAGTGTCGGTGCGCGTCATCTACGACCACGTGGGCTCTTTCGGAGTCTCCAAGAAGTTCTTCCGGCGCATGAAGGAGGCGGGCATCGACACGCAACCGTTCCTGCGTGTGACCTTTCCGCAGCTGGCCAACCGACTCAACTGGCGCAACCACCGCAAGATAGTGGTGATAGACGGCGTGACGGGCTACATCGGGGGCATGAACATAGCCGACCGCTACGTGGAGCCGCACAAGGGTGAGCCTCCCTGGCGCGACACCCACTTCCGGCTGCGCGGGGCGGCTGTGGCGGCGCTGCTCTACTCCTTCACCTCCGACTGGGGATACATGGGGCGCCCGCTGCCGCGCACCGACATCGACTTCTCGCCCGAGGACATCAACAACGACACCGCGGTGCAACTGCTCTGCTCGGGGCCCGACAGCAAGTGGCCGGCGATAGCACTGACGTTCCAGCGGGCAATCGCGTCGGCCCGCAAGCGCCTGTACCTGCAGACGCCCTACTTCCTGCCCACCGACGCCCTGCTCAAGGAACTCCAGAACGCGGCCCTGGCCAAGGTAGACGTACGCATCATGATGCCGCGCCACAGCGACTCGAGGCTGCTCAACCTGGCCTCGTACAGCTATATCACCGAGTGCCTGCGGGCTGGAATAAAGGTCTATTTCTACGAAAAGGGGATGATACACTCCAAGGTGATGGTGGTGGACGACGAGCTGACCATCGGAGGCTCGGCGAACTTCGACTTCCGCAGCTTCGAGCATAACTTCGAGACGATGCTGTGCGTCTACGACCGCTCTCTGAACCAGCACATGCGCGACATCTTCTTCTCGGACCTGGACCACTGCACCAAGCTGACCTACAAGCGATGGCGCGACCGTCCCCTGCCGCAACGGGCCTTGGAGTCGGTGGTGCGGCTGTTTTCCCCTATATTGTGAACGTCGTGGCGACGAGTCCGGCGGCAGCCTATGGGGAGACGGACGCACCAAGGTGCATCCCTACAAGCCGACACAATCAAAAAAAGGGAAGACGCTGTGGGCGTCCTCCCGGTGTACAGAAAGTGGGACTCGAACCCACACAGCCCTCACGGGCCAAAAGATTTTAAGTCTTTCGTGTCTACCATTCCACCATTTCTGCACGGTACAACATTATGACGCCGCAAAGGTAGCGATTTTTCGCGAATCGGCAAAATAGGGATTTGCGTGCGTGAATTTGTGCGTAAATCGGGTCAGGCCCAGGCGAGGATGGAGCTGACGATGCCAACTATGGCGAAGCAGAAGATGACTCCGGCTATGACGCGGTTAACCAGCCACATGCTGCGCACGTTGAAGTGGGTACGTACTTTGTCGACGAAAAAGGTGACGAGCCACCACCACCCAAGGCAGCCGGCTATGATGGCCAGATAGCCGACTATGTAATGGTACCACTCCATCTCGGGCAGAAGGAAGTTGAAGCGGGCGAACAAGCCGATGATGAGAAAGAGGATCAGGGGGTTGGAGACGGTAAACAGGAAGCCGCCGAGGATGTCCTTGCGGGGCGAGCCGCGGTCCACATCGTCGGGCTGGTGGATGTCCTTGGCGGGGTTCTTGCGCCACAGGTATATGCCGAAGGCGATGAGGACGACGCTGCCGACGAGCTGTATTACGTTCTGGTTGCGTTCCAGGAACTCCTGTATGAAGCTGAGACCGAATCCGGTAAGCAGGCAGTAGAGGAGGTCGCTGGCGGCGGCTCCGATGCCGGTATATAGGCCGGTGAGACGCCCCTTGTTGAGTGTGCGCTGGATGCAGAGTATGCCGACGGGACCCATGGGGGCGGAAATCATGACCCCTATGGCCAGGCCCCTCAGCAGTGTCAGCAGCAGCAGCGCTATCATCGGGTTACTTTCGTCGGGTTATGGTGAAGCCGGTCATGGGGGTGCCGGTGCATCGGTATGTCTCGAGGCCGTACTTGTATCCTACGGCGGGGCCGGCCACGGGTCCGCCTCCGGACATGAGGGTGTAGCGGCTGTGGCAGACGGGGCAGACGGCCTCGAACTTGTCCTCGTCAACGTACACCCGGACATCCTGCTCGCACTCCACGGGACAGCTCAGGTCGAATGCCATGGGGAGGTATGGCCAGGTCTCGTCGGCGAAGTTGGCGGCGGCGTCGACGCCAACGAGCAGCAGTCCGCCGAAGCCTGTGTAGGAGGCTGCCAGGTAGGGGAACCCTGTCGGCACTCCCTGCTCCTTGATGAAAGTGCGCCACTGCCCTACGCCGCCCACGCCGTAGGTGTTCCACATCCCTGCGCCGGAGAGGCTGAGGTGGACGGGGTATGCCGGCAGGCGGGTGTTGTCGACGTTGTCGGAGCAGGATGCGGCCATGGCCGCCAGCAGGAGCGCCGGCAGCCAGGCTTTCTTCCTTATTATTGACATATTCAGCGCCAGGACGGTATTTGGGCGAGCATATTTGTGAGAGCGTCGAGACCCTTGCGCAGGGGCCCCTGCACCATGGGACGGAGCATATAGGGCATATCGGCCTGAACCATGATGGAGAGGATGCTCTTGTCGACGCCTTCGGGGGTGAGGTTGAAATCGAGGATGAGGGCCACTGGCGTGCCATCGCCGACGTACTGTACGTCGCTGTCGGGTGTGCAGTCGCCCAGGCGGAAGGTGAGCTTCCCGACCGGGCCGGCGGCGATGGAGATGCTGTCGTCGGTGAATGATATGTTCTCGAGGTTCTTCTCGAGGTCGGCGGGGATGTCCTTGCCGTCGGCCTTGGCCTTGTCTACGGCCTGGCGGAGCACGGTGTCGAGGGCGCCGGGGTGGGCGAGGCGGTTGTATACTTCGGCGGGAGTGCCGCGCAGCACGGTGGCCGCGGATTTCATTTCAATCATGGTGTGTTTTCTTTTTTGGTTCGGACACGTGGGACAAGTCGGACTTGTCCCACGGCTGGGGCGCATCGGGGTGCGTCCCTACATTAGGAACCAACCGGGTGGCTTAACGGTTCAGGACCCAGTTTGCGGGGTCGCGGCGCCACTGCTGGAGGGTTTCCATGTCCTCGGGTCGGATGTAGTGGGCGTCCTGGGCGGCCTCGAGCATGGCGGAGTATGTGCAGAGGGGTATCATGCGGACTCCGGCGTCGCGGAAGCGCTTGATGCTGAGGGGGAACTCGTAGGTGAAGTTGGCGAGCATGCCTACCACTTCGCATCCGGCCTCGCGGATGGCGTTGACGGCCTTGAGCGAGGAGCCGCCGGTGCTGACGAGGTCTTCGACGACCACGACCTTGCTGCCGGGCTTGAGGTTGCCTTCGATGAGGTTCTCCATGCCGTGGTCCTTGGGGGTGGAGCGGACGTAGACGTAGGGAAGGCCGAGTGTATCGGCCACGATGGCGCCCATGGCGATGGCTCCGGTGGCGACTCCGGCCACCACCTGGCACTCGGGGAAGTCCTCGATGATGTGGCGGCACAGCTCCACCTTGATGAAGGTGCGCAGGTCGGGATACGACAGGGCCTTTCGGTTGTCGGTGTAGATGGGCGAGTTCCAACCCGAGGCCCAGACGAAAGGATTGTCGGGCTGCAGGGTTATGGCGTTAATCTGGAGGAGCTTCTCCGCCAGTGCTTTGTCGGGCTTTGTATTCATGTCTCTTAAGGTTATCTCCCGGATGTCGGGCCGTTCAGCCTGCAAAGTTAAGGTTTACGGCGCAAAGTTGCAAATATTGGGCTTATTTCGTAATTTTGCGCATAATATCGAGCGGCGACAGCGGGGGATCCGGGTCCGCTCCCCGATGCCGCCCCCGGGGAATCGCCGGTCATGAAAAAGCAGAAGGACTTTCATGGACTGGAACCAACTGATATGCAGCACCCGGCTGGGGCTTGAGGAGTACCGGGCCCCGCGCCAGACACGCAACGACTTCGAGCGCGACTATGACCGGCTCGTGTTCTCGTCGCCATTCCGGCGTCTGCAGAACAAGACGCAGGTGTTCCCGCTTCCGGGCAGCATCTTCGTGCACAACCGCCTGACGCACAGCCTGGAGGTGTCGTCGGTGGGGCGCTCCCTGGCCCGCGAGGTGGTGAACGGACTGCGCGAACGCCACGGCGACCGTCCCTGCTTCGAGGCCTGGAGCGACATCGTGGCCGCCGCATGCCTGTGCCACGACATAGGCAACCCGCCCTTCGGCCACAGTGGAGAGAAGACCATCGGCTCCTATTTCGCCGAGACGCCGGGGCTGGAGGAGCACCTGCGCCCGCAGCTGACCGACCAGCAGTGGCTGGACCTGGTGCGCTTCGAGGGCAACGCCAACTCCTTCCGCCTGCTCACCCACCAGTTCGAGGGACGACGCCCCGGCGGCTTCGCCATGACCTATTCGGCATTGGCGGCCATAGTCAAGTACCCGCACTCCAGCCTGCTGGCCGGCGAGAAAGGCAAGTTCGGCTTCTTCGCCTCCGAACAGCCCATCTATGAGCGCATGGCCGCGCGGCTGGGCATCGGGCGCCATCCCGATGGCTCTTACATGCGCCACCCCCTGGTCTACATCGTCGAGGCCGCCGACGACATCTGCTACCAGATCATGGACATGGAGGACGCCCACAAGCTCCACGTACTCGACACCGCCACTGTAAAGCACACCCTCGGCCTTCTCTTCGACGAAGACAAGCGCGAGCGCACGCTCGCCAAACTCAGCCGCGTGTCGGACCCCAACGAGCAGATCGCCTTCATGCGCTCCGTGGCCGTGGGGGAACTGGTGCAAGAGGCGGCTGCCGAGTTCCTCCGCGCCGAAGACGAGATACTGGCCGGCACCTACCGCGGCTCGCTGATCGGCAACCTCCGCTCCCAGGCCGGCGTCGGATACCGCGCCTGCTCGGCCCTGGCATACGCCCGCATCTACCACGCCCCCGACGTGCTCGACGTCGAGATAGCCGGCAACCGCATCATGACCAACCTGCTGGACCACCTGCTCCAGGCCGTGCTCCATCCCGACCGTGTGGCCTCGCGCCTGCTCCTGGCCAAGGTGCCGGAACAATACAACGTCCACGCCCCCGACGTCTACGGCAAGGTGCAGAGCGTGCTCGACCACCTCTCGGCCATGACCGACGTCTACGCCCTGGACCTATACCGCAAGCTCAACGGACATTCACTCCCCGCAGTATGAACCTACGCACCCGAATCCTCACAGCCCTGCTCTGGCTGCTCCTGCCCGCACTCCACGCGCTGGCCTACGACAACGTCGACGAGCTGCCGAGTCCCATGGACAGCCGGCACGTCGGCTACGTCTGCAACCCGGACGGCATCCTGACGCCCGCCCAGGTGTCAATTCTAAACTCTCAACTCTCCACTCTCAACAAACGAACCACCGTGGAGATGGCCGTGGTGGTGGTCAACAGCATCGGCGACAACGACCCGGCGCAGTTCGCCGTAGACCTCGGCACACGCTGGGGCGTGGGCAAGTCCAACGACAACGGCGTCATGCTGCTCGTGGCCATGCAGAGCCACGACATCGCCCTGCAAGTGGGCTACGGCGCCGAGGGGGCGCTTCCCGACATCCTCACCGACCGAATTATCAGAGGCACCATGGTACCGCTGATGCGCAAAGGCGATACCTACGGGGCCATCTCCGGCGCCGTGGCCGACGTCACCACCATAGTCACCGACCCCGCGGCGGCCGCCGAGCTGAAAGGCGACGCACAGTCGGCGCTGAAGAAACAGAACGCCGAGAACGAGCGGATGCTGCTGGAGCTGCTGAGCTGGGTGGTAGGGCTGTCGTTCATCGCCGCCGCCGGCTACTACGTGGTGCTGTCGCGCCAGAGCCGACGCCTGAAGCGCGACTGGTTCTCGCGCAGCAAGGTGTGGCGCAAGTCCCTGTGGCCCATGGCGATACTCTGCATCCTCTCGGCCGGTCTCGGCCTCATCTTCTACCTGCTGGCACTGTGGCGCTACCGCTACTGGCGCACGCGCCGGCGCATCTGCCACCGCTGCGGTTCCAAGATGCACCGCCTGGACGAGGAGAAGGACAATGCCTACCTCAACTCCGCGCAGGACACCGAGGAAAAGCTCGGCACCGTGGACTACGACGTGTGGCTGTGCGACCGCTGCGGCGAGGTTGAGAGCTACCCGTTCGTGTCGCGCCAGAACCGCTTCACGGCCTGTCCGCGCTGCGGTGCCATCGCCTACGCCACCGACTTCGAGCGCGTCAAGGTGCCCCCCACCCGCCAGCGCTCCGGCGTGGGCGAGAGGGTGAAGCGCTGCCGCCACTGCGGCCACACTGACTCCGAGAACTTCCAGCTGCCGCGCACCGGCGACGACTCCGGGGCGGGCGCCCTGGCGGCCGGGGCAATTCTCGGCTCGCTGGCCTCCCGCGGCTTCGGCGGAGGAGGGGGTGGCGGATTCTCGGGCGGCTCATTCGGCGGAGGCTCATTCGGCGGAGGAGGATCAACCGGCTCCTGGTAAACCTCGTTAACGGACGCACCAGGGTGCGTCCCTACATTGCATGGACATACAGGGGATACAAAGCGCTCGACCGTGGACACTCTGGCTCTGGCCGGTAGTGTTCGCCGCCGTCATTTTCGCAGCCGAGCTGCTCGGCCCACGCAACGGCGACACGGTGGAGTACAGCTTCGTGGTTCCCGCCGACCGCAACGCCAACCAGTACCAGTACGTCGGCTCCCTCGCCGACCTTGCCCGCTCGCAAGCCAACCACTACATGCACGAGAACGGACACGTGGCCGTGCACGCCGTCGCACAGCCGCTTTGCTCCATCGACAGGCACGCTCCCTGGGTCTTCCCCCTGCTCGACGCCGCCCTCTTCCTGCTGCTTGTCGGCCTGACCGTGCGGCTGCTGCGCTGGAGTCAGAGCCCCGGCACCATGCTGCTGCTCTCAGCCGCCATATACATATACATAGAGCCGGTGCGCACCGACATCGCCTACCAGGTAAACTACCTGTGGGTGACGGCGCTGGTGACGGGCTTCCTGCTCCTCTTCTTCAGCCACCGTCGGGTGCGGCGCTGGTGGATATGGCCGCTGCTGGCGCTCTTCGGCTTCGTCACCGGCGAAAGCAACGAGGCCTTCACAGCCGGCATCGGCCTGGCGCTGGTGGTGTTTCTGATGCGTCGCCACCGCCGCCGCGTCACCCTCTCGCAGCTGTGCCTGGCCATCTCGTTCGCCGTCGGCTTCTTCGTCAACGTCCTCGCCCCCGGCAACCAGGTGCGCCTCGACAGCTTCACCGTGCCCTCCACGGGAGAGCTCGTCGCCAACCTTCTGGCGTGGAACTGGCTGTTCGTGCCGCTCGTGGCCGTGGTGTCATGGCGTTCGCGGCGGGGGTGGGATGTGCGGGCCTATGTTCGACGCTTCTCGTTCGCCATCGTGGCCGTGTGCGCCCTCGCCTTCGTGCTGCTGATGGTGGGCACCACCTACCTGGGCGCCTGCATGGGAATGCGCTGGGCGCTGACGCTCATGCTGCTGGGCGCCTTGCAGGGACAGCGCCTCAGCCGCCCGTGGCAGGCCGTCATCTTACTACTGTGCGCCATCTTGGCCGCCAACAAGCTCAAGGCCACCGTCGCCATGCGGGCCAAGTACGACTACCTGCATGACCAGTACCTCGCCTCCGCCGACGGCAACGTATACCTGCCCGCCGACCTCATGCTCGACGACTACCGCAAGACCGTCGACATGTCGCGCCCATACACCTGGGAACGCCGCAACCTGGAGCCGTCGGCGCCTGCCATCCGCACATGGCCCGATGGCCTGCAAGGCATCCCGCAGGACCGCGACACCAACCTGATCCTCCGCCTCGACGACCGCACCTTCGTGGCCGTGCAGAGCAAGACCCGTCCACGCCCATTCTACCTGGTCAAGCGCCCTGTCACAGGCGGCCGCCCACGGGTGCGCCCCCTGCGCCTCTCCGGCCCCGGCGACATCGACTACTGGGGCGAGACCAGGGCCTGGCGCGTAGCAGTATACCACAACACATACCCACTCTTCTTCAACGCACAAGTAACCGACTCAATACCCCTATGATGGACTGGAAAGACGCTCTCAAGAACCTGCAGGCCGGCGGCACAGTGCCCGTAGACGACACTCCCGACCCCGCACCCTCGCCCGGCCCCTCCCTCCAGAAGGAAAAACTCCACATCGCCGTGGAGAAGAAGGGCCGCGGCGGCAAGACAGCCACCATCGTCTACGGCTTTGCCGGGTCCGACTCCGAGCTGCAGGCGCTCGCCTCCACACTCCGCAAGCGCCTCGGCACCGGCGGCTCGGCTCGCGGCGGCGAGATTCTCCTACAGGGAAACCGCCAGGAAGATGCGGCACGCGCACTACGCGAACTCGGATTCAAGATTTAGGAGGGTGTTGCAAAATCCGGCGAATCGTAGGGATGCACCCTGGTGCATCCGCTC
>OGNF01000765.1_pt1 | contig 33365 bp, 32 predicted proteins | sample 1573321 | NCBI WGS metagenome assembly OGNF01 (sample SAMEA2581911, study PRJEB24529) | metagenome | biome: Human gut stool | place: China | collected 2011 | reverse complement strand
ACGGAATAGTGGGGCTGGCTGTCGGAAACGGAGGATTTTATGTTAAGACAGACCACCCAGAAAATCACTGCCCTTTATCCAAGACTATCCCATGAGGACGAGCTGCAAGGCGAAAGCAATTCCATTTCCAACCAGAAGCGTATTCTTGAAACCTACGCAAAGCAGAACGGTTTTTCCAATCTGCGCTGGTACACGGACGATGGCTATTCTGGTGCGAACTTCCAAAGACCGGGCTTTCAATCCATGCTTGCGGACATTGAAGCCGGGAAAGTGGCTACCGTTATCGTAAAGGATATGTCACGGTTAGGGCGAAACTACTTGCAGGTGGGAATGTATACCGAGATGATTTTCCCACAAAAAGGCGTCCGCTTTATCGCCATCAACGATGGAGTGGACAGCGCACAGGGCGATAATGATTTTGCCCCTCTGCGGAACATTTTCAACGAATGGCTGGTGAGAGATACGAGCAAGAAAATCAAAGCTGTAAAACGGTCAAAAGGCATGAGCGGCAAGCCTGTTACGAGCAAACCCGTGTACGGCTACCTCATGGACGAGGACGAAAACTTCATCATTGACGAGGAAGCCGCGCCCGTAGTCAAGCAGATATACCGTCTGTGCCTTGCCGGGAACGGCCCGACCAAGATAGCCCGTATGCTGACCGAACAGGAAATCCCAACGCCGGGAACGCTGGAATACCGCAGGACGGGCAGCACCCGCCGCTATCACCCCGGCTATGAATGCAAATGGGCGACAAATACCGTGGTGCATATCCTTGAAAACCGGGAGTACATGGGCTGTCTGGTGAACTTCAAGACGGAGAAACCGTCCTACAAGACCAAGCACAGCGTAGAAAATCCCATTGAGAAACAGGCAATTTTCGAGAACCACCATGAGCCTATCATCGACACCCAGACATGGGAGCGTGTGCAGGAATTACGCAAACAGCGCAAGCGTCCAAACCGCTATGATGAAGTGGGCTTATTCTCTGGTATGCTCTTTTGCGCGGACTGCGGCAGCGTCATGTATCAGCAGCGCTACCAGACCGATAAGCGGAAACAGGATTGCTATATCTGCGGGAACTACAAGAAGCGTACCCGTGACTGCACCGCGCATTTTATCCGCACCGACCTTTTGACTGCGGGCGTTCTCTCCAATCTGCGAAAAGTGACGAGCTATGCGGCAAAGCATGAAGCCCGGTTTATGAAGCTGCTGATCGAGCAGAACGAGGACGGCGGCAAACGCCGGAACGCCGCCAAGAAAAAGGAGTTGGAAGCCGCTGAAAAGCGTATCAGCGAGCTTTCCGCCATTTTCAAGCGGTTGTATGAGGACAGCGTAAGCGGTCGCATTTCTGACGAGCGTTTCACAGAGCTTTCGGCAGACTACGAAGCCGAACAGCAGGAATTGAAAGAGCGTGTTGCCAGAATACAGGCGGAGCTTTCTAAAGCGCAGGAAGCCACCGTAAACGCAGAAAAGTTTATGAACATTGTCCGCAAGCACATGAACTTTGAGGAACTGACCCACACCCTCTTGCGTGAGTTTGTAGAGAAAATCGTTGTGCATGAGTGCAGCTACGATGAAAACGGCACACGCAGACAGGACATTGAGATTTACTATTCTTTCGTTGGCAAGGTGGACTTGCCCGAATGACCGCCCGCCCTATCCGATACCAAAGGCAAGTATCGGATAGGAACGGCAAAATTTTTTACACTTCTATTACTTCTTTATCACACATAAGCAAAGAGTTGCGGAATGTATTGGAAAGCTACGGATATGAAATGAATGCACCGAGAAGCGGAAGCAGTCATTATACGTTCAGAAAACAGGGCTGTATGCCAGTTACAATACCGAAGCATGAACCAATCAAGAAAGTTTATGTGGAAATGGTGCGGCAGATTGTAGAAAGCGAGGCGAAGAATGATGAAGACGCTGAATGATTACATGGCAATGTCTTATCGTATGGAAATTGTAGAAGATAAAGATGAAGGTGGATTTGTGGTTTCTTATCCGGATTTGCCTGGCTGCATTACCTGTGGTGAAACTGTAGAAAGTGCGGTGGCGAATGCGCTGGATGCGAAAAAGGCGTGGCTTGAAGCTGCATTGGAAGATGGCGTGGAGATTCATGAACCAGACAGTCTGGAAGATTATTCCGGTCAGTTTAAGCTGAGAATTCCTCGGAGCCTGCACAGATCACTGGCAGAACATTCGCAAAGAGAAGGAATTAGCATGAACCAGTATTGTGTATATCTTCTTTCCAGAAATGATGCAGTCTTTTCAAAATAACGATTGTGAAACACTTATGCCATGCTTGCTTTGAAGTGGCAACAAATTGGCAACAAAAAATCAGCGTGCCAAAATAATATATGTAACAGAATGGCAGAAAAACGAAACAAATATGTTTAAATCCATCTTCGGATTTGCCGAGTTTGAATAAGAGAAGATTTTTTTGACCAATGGTTAATTAACCAGAAATTGCCAAGGCTTTCAACAGCAGAGCGCGAGACGGCGCAAGACGTCCAGTGGACGTCTGCTCTGCGCCGACCGGAGCGGAGCGTAGACCTCGAACGACCTGGTCCGGCAGGACTCGATTTAACAAAAAAGGACATCCATCGGATGTCCTTTTTGTTAAAAGAGAGCGCGAGACGGGACTCGAACCCGCGGCCCCGACCTTGGCAAGGTCGTGCTCCACCAACTGAGCCACTCGCGCATAGGTTGTTGTGTCGGTTATGTCTGCCAGACACATTTGATATCATACAGCGTGAATGAAAATTTGTCAACGCCTTTTTTTATATTTTTTGAAAAACTTGAACAATTTGTGATTTTAAAGCGTTTTTGAGAGTAAAGCAGTCATGGGAAAGAGTACACCACATATAATGTAATAATCAGTATGCGGAGGCTTAAGATGAGTGCAAAGACAAAGGTCGTGGTTCTTCATATGAAAGAACTGATTTATACACTGATTTTCGCAGGACTTGGAATTCTGCTGATTTTTTTACTGCTGTTCATGTTCCTGCCCGGAAAAGAGGACGGAGAGTCGGTAGAGACAATGAGGTATGTGGCGGGAGTGTACACGTCATCGATCCAGTTTGGAGAGCATGCGGTGGATATGCAGGTGATTGTGGATGAAAACCGGATTCAGTCCGTCTCCATGGTCAATCTCGATGAGACGGTGGAGACAATGTATCCGCTGATGGAGCCGGCATTGGAAAACATTGCGGATCAGGTGGTGGAAAAACAGACCACGGAAGGAATTACATACAATGCGGATTACCAGTATACGTCAGTGGTATTGTTGAACGCGATTGAGAATGCACTGGCGAAGGCGGAACTCTCCGGCGCAGAGACGGGAGAGTAGAAGAGCGTAAAATGGCAGGATGGCAGAAAAATACCCGGGTGCGGAAAAGTCGCCCCGGGTTCTTTTGCGTTATTCTTCTGTGCTTAAGGAATTCATGTAATCGGTGATGGCATCGACATTGGCGTAAATGGTCTCAACCGGCTTCTTGCTCTCATAGATGCGGTAACCGGACACACCAGCCCAGCCTGCGAGCGCGATGACAACCAGCCAGCCGCAGACAACAGCGAGCAGATGCAGGCGCTTCTCCTTTGCCATAGTCTTCTTGCGGTTCTTTTTCTCTTCTTTATAGCGGTCTACTTTAGCCTGACTCATAATCTGTCTCCTTTATGTGTTCGATCTTTATTTTCTGCAAAATAAAGTAAAATTCCAAGAAATAATATAACCCATTTGCGGGAAAAATGCAACAGAAATGCACCTTGTCATTTCACGGAAAATTGAGTACAATTAAGAATTAGCAGAATAGAATGGAAGAAAAACGGGAGGAACGGAATGAGTCTCGCAGATAAGATTTTTGTGGATATGTGTAAGGATATACTGGAAAATGGAACCAGCACGGAGGGGGAAAAAGTAAGACCGCACTGGGAGGATGGGACGAGCGCCTATACGATCAAGAAATTTGGCGTGGTGAACCGTTATGATCTCTCAAAAGAGTTCCCTGCGATCACGCTCCGCAAGACGGCGATCAAGACCTGCACCGAGGAGATGCTCTGGATCTGGCAGCGCAAGTCCAATAACATTCACGATTTAAACAGCACGGTCTGGGATGAGTGGGCGGATGCGGACGGCTCCATCGGAAAAGCATACGGTTACCAGCTCGGCGTGAAGCACCGGTACAAGGAAGGCATGATGGATCAGGTTGACCGCGTGATCTACGATCTGAAGAATAATCCGTTCAGCCGGCGCATCATGACAAACATCTATGTACATGCGGATCTGCATGAGATGAATCTGTATCCGTGCGCATACAGTATGACGTTCAATGTGACGCATCAGCCGGGAGATGAGAAGCTGACACTCAACGCGATCCTAAACCAGCGCTCGCAGGATGTGCTTGCCGCCAACAACTGGAACGTCTGCCAGTATGCGGTGCTGATGCATATGCTGGCGCAGGTATGCGATATGAAGGTCGGGGAACTGGTACATGTCATCGCGGATGCACATATTTATGACCGGCACGTGCCGATTATCAGGGAACTGATCGAGAGAGAGCAGCATCCGGCACCGAAGTTTACCCTCAATCCGGATGTCAAAGATTTTTACCAGTTCACGACAAAGGATATCACAATCGAGGATTACGTGACGGGACCGCAGATCAAAAATATCCCGATCGCGGTGTAAGCACAAATAGAAAGGCGTAAAAAATGAATTTAATAGCAGCAGTGGATCAAAATTGGGCAATCGGCAATAAAAATGAGTTACTGGTGAGAATTCCGGCGGATCAGAAGTTTTTCCGCGAGACGACGACCGGCAAGGTGGTGGTCATGGGAAGAAAAACGTTGGAGAGTTTTCCGAACGGGCTTCCGCTTAAGAACCGCACCAATATCGTGCTGACACACGATCATACCTATAAGGTTCCGGGTGCGGTTGTCGTTCATGACATGGATGAGCTTCATGAAGAATTAAAAAAATATGACAGTGAGGATATCTATGTGATCGGCGGAGAGACGATCTACAGACAGCTTCTGGATGAGTGCGACGTGGCGCACATCACAAAAATTGACTATGCGTATGATGCAGATGCGTATTTTCCGAATCTGGATGAGAGACCGGAGTGGAAGATCACGGCGGACAGCGAGGAGCAGACGTACTTTGATCTGGAGTATTATTTTTACCGGTACGAGAGGGTAAAATAGGCGGGATGGCGTAGAGATGGAGAATTTTATTTACAGTGTGGATGCAACATTTCCGATCTTTTTAGTCATGGTGATCGGTTATATCCTAAAACAGATCGGGATGTTAAATGACAATTTCGTCACGGTGGCAAACCGGTTCAACTTTAAGGTGACACTGCCGTTTATGCTGTTCCGCGATATTTCCGGCGTGGATATCCGGGCGGTCTTCGACATCCGGTATGTGCTGTTCTGCGCGCTCGTGAGCACGGCGTGCTTCTGGATCATCTGGGGCGGTGTGAAGCTGTTTTTGAAGGATCAGAGCATGCGGGGAGCTTTTGTGCAGGCGTCGTTCCGCAGCAGCGCAGCGGTGATGGGACTGGCGTTCATCCAGAACATGTACGGAAGCTCGGCGATGGGACCGCTGATGATCGTGAGCGCAGTGCCGCTCTACAATATTTTTTCTGTGATTGTGCTGACGTTTGAAGGGGCACATTCCGGGGAGGTGGATCCGAAGCAGAAGGTTAAGGATGCCTGCATCAACATTGCAAAGAATCCGATCATTCTGGGAATCTTGGCCGGACTTATCGTGGGACTTCTTGGCATTGATTTTCCGGTGATTGTGGATAAGACGGTGAACAGTGTGGCACAGATGGCGACGCCTCTGGCGCTTATCACGATCGGAGCAGGTTTTGAGGGAAGAAAAGCACTGGCGAAGATCCGCCCGACGATTGCGGCATCCATGATCCAGCCGCTCATTTTTCTGCCGGTCGCTGCGTGGATGGGATTTCGCGGGGAGCAGATGATCGCAATTCTGATTATGCTGGCATCTCCGACGACGCCGAGCTGCTACATTATGGCGAAGAACATGGACAACGATGGCGTACTCACCGCGAGCGTGATCGTGATGACGACGCTTCTGGCGGCATTTACCCTGACCGGATGGATCTTTATTTTGAAGACAGTAGGATTGATAGGGTAAAGGTTCTTGATGTATTTTAATATTCTTGATTTATCTTTGGATAGGATTGCATTTGTGAAAAAGATGGACTATAGTTTTTTACAATAATCCTTTCTGCAGAAAACGGACGGCAGAGAGAAGGCAAGGAGGACGGCATGGATATTACAGGCAGAAAGTTATTTGTGAAAGCTTTGCAGGAAGAAGGCGTTACCACCCTGTTTGGTTATCCGGGCGGAACGGTGACGGATCTTTTTGACGAACTATATAAGCAGGATGGTATCGAAGTCGTCTTACCGCGGCATGAGCAGGGGCTGATCCATGAGGCGGAAGGATATGCGCGGTCGACGGGAAAAGTGGGAGTATGTCTGGTCACGAGCGGACCGGGAGCCACCAATATCATGACGGGGCTTGCGGATGCGCACTACGACAGTATTCCTCTGGTCTGTTTTACTGGACAGGTGCCGTTATCCCTCATTGGAAACGATGCATTTCAGGAGGTGGATATTGTCGGCATGACGCGGAGCATCACCAAGTACGGCGTGACGGTGCGGAAAAGAGAGGACCTGGGGCGCATCATCAAGATGGCGTTCTACATTGCCTCCACGGGAAAGCCAGGACCGGTGCTCATCGATATACCGAAGGACATCCAGACGGCGCCAGGACCTGCAGAGTATCCTTCCAGCGTGCAGATCCGTGGTTACAAACCGAATGAGAGCGTGCATGTGGGACAGCTGAAAAAGGCGTATAAACTGCTGCGTGCGGCAAAGAAGCCGCTTATACTGGCGGGCGGAGGCATTAACATTGCACATGCCAACGACAAGCTGCTTCAGTTTGCGGAAAAAATGCAGATTCCGGTTGTGACGACGATCATGGGAAAAGGAGCGATCCCGACCGGGCATCCGCTCTATGTGGGGAACAGCGGTATGCATGGAAAATATGCCGCAAATATGGCAGTCAGCAAATGCGACGTTCTGTTTTCCATCGGCACCAGATTCAATGACCGCATCACCGGCGATTTAAACGAATTTGCACCGAAGGCGAAGATTGTACATATCGACGTGGATACGGCGGCGATCTCCCGAAATGTGGTCGTGGACGTCCCGATTGTTTCCGATGCAAACCTGGCGTTAGAGAAGCTGCTCGAGTGGGCGGAGTCCAAAGACACTGCAGCATGGCAGGCACAGATTGCCGGGTGGGATGAGAAAAATCCGCTCGAGATGCGCAGGGACCACGGCATGACGCCGCAGATGATTTTTGAGCATGTGAACCGGACGTTCGGAGAGGCGGTCTATGTGACGGATGTGGGACAGCACCAGATGTGGGCGACACAGTATCTGGAACTGGATTCCTGGCATCAGCTGATTACCTCGGGAGGTCTTGGCACGATGGGATTCGGGCTTCCGGCGGCAATCGGTGCAAAGATCGGCAATCCGGACAAGGAAGTGGTCTGCTTTTCTGGGGATGGCGGTCTGCAGATGAACATTCAGGAGATGGCGACGGCGGTTGTGCAGGAGGCGCCGGTCATCATCTGCGTGTTTAACAATTACTATCTGGGAATGGTGCGGCAGATGCAGCAGTTATTCTACGGCAAGCGTTATGAGGCAACCTGCCTGCGCAGAAGAAAAGGATGCCCGGCGAACTGCAAGGGACCGAACGCATCCTGCCCGCCGTACACGCCGGATTTTATTGCACTTGCAAAAAGCTACGGGGCACACGGAATCCGCGTGGAGCGCGAGGAGGATATTCAGGCGGCGTTAGATGAGGCGCGCACATACAAGGATGCGCCGACTATCATCGAATTTATGATCGCCACCGATGAGATCGTGCTTCCGATGGTGAAGAGCGGGAATCCGATGAGTGAAATGATCTTGAAATAGGAATGGAGACTTACTATGAAGAATCGCTGGATTGCATTATATGTGGAAAATCAGGTCGGTGTTCTGGCTAAGGTGTCCGGTCTGTTTTCCGGCAAATCGTATAACTTACAGAGTCTGACCGTCGGCACGACGGAGGACGAGACCGTTTCCCGCATGACGATCTGCGTGACGAGTGACGACATTACCTTTGAGCAGATCAAAAAGCAGCTAAACCGTATGGTAGAGGTCATCAAGGTCATTGATCTCACCGATGTGCCGATCCATATGAAAGAGATTCTGTTTGCGAAGGTGCTCGACATCAATGCAGCGGAAAAGCTTGAGGTATTCCAGATTGCGCAGGTGTTCCATGTGGAGGTGTCGGATGTCGGAAACGACAGCGTGCTGCTGGAGTGCAAGTTGACAGAGCGGCGCAACAACGAACTGATTGCCCTGCTCCGCTCAAAATTCAAGAGAATCGAAGTGGTAAGAGGCGGTGCTGTGGCGATTGAGTCGATCAGTACCTCCTGCCGCTAGCATCAGAGGGGAATTGTTGCAATCAGCAGGGAGTGTCCTTTTAGCGATAAGCAATATTCGAGAAGTACATCTTACAGATTTCAGATGGAAATGCATATGGAATATTCTTTGTGAAAAAATGAGAGCATTTCTTCCTGACGGATATTTGCATCGGATTCCGTGTCTCTTCCACGTTTGGACAATCCAACGGGGACATGTCCGACACACCAAAGACAATGGGCGGACTTTTTAGCCGCCCTAACTGTACTCCCTCATAGACAATATAAAACCGCGCGAACCGAAACTCGTTGCCATCTGCTATTAAAAACAAGGCAGATGGCAATTCAAACATCGGCTTCGCGCGGTTATGTTTTATTGCGGGAGTACAGGTAAGGGCGGCACAAAAGTCCTACAAATTGTCTTCGGAGTGCGGACATGGCCCGTGGAGTGTTCCAAACTTGGAAAGACACGGATTATCGCGGATGCAAATATCCGGCTGGTTAGAAATGCCGCATTTTTGAACAGAATTTTCATATGCATTCCATCTGAAATTGAAAGATGTAATCTTTTTATATATTACCTGTCGCTCAAAGGACACTCCCTGCTGATTGCAAAAGTTCCGTTCTGTGCTGGCGCGGCATTTAAACGCGTTTTTTCAGGAAGGCAATAAATTTTTCAAAATGCATCGGCGTTCCCTGGATCTCCTGCACCTTCAGACGGTTCGCTTCGGAGAATCCGACTAAAATATTGTGGTTCGCCTCGGCGAGGTAATCCATGATACCGTCGATGTCCGACTTGATGTTCTTCGGGCACTGGATGTAGAGATGCCGGTTCGCACTGATATGCAGCGTGTAGGAGATGCTGAAGTGGTACCAGAAAAACTTGTGGAGCGTCGAGTATTTGTAGATCCAGATGATCTCATCGATCGGTACAATGGCATTGCCGTACACCGAGGTCTCGATGAAGAAATGTTCTGTGATAAACATATCCTCCGTTGCAAGCTGCGGCAGCGTCGCAAGTTCATCCTCGGCCTGCTCCAAAAGCTTTTTCGGATTGCCGAACAGCGCGAGATCCTGGCACGCGGGCGAGAGAATTGGAAAGCAGATATAGAGGATGAAAAATACAATGCAGATCAGGGCATAGCCGCCGGTCGCAAAAAATACGACGTAGAGCAGCGTGTTTCCGAGCAGATTGTAATCAGGCTCACTCAGTACATACTGGGAGACTTTGTTGTGAATGCCGTTTTCGGTCCAGTTCAGATCCGAAGCGAGATGATTTAACAGCTCATCAAAATTCTCGGAACCGTGAAGAATCTTGGCACGGACGGACACCTGCGGAATCTCCGGAAGTCCCTGTTCACTGGTATTCGGGGAGAGCAGCACGATGATGCACTCGTCATTCCGCATCGTGTAATAGTAGTAACCGCTGATGTGCCCCAGAAAGGACTGGGTGTAACCGGTGAACTTCAGATCGGATAAGGTGGCGGATATGTATTCTTCATGCCGTCTGTAGGTGCTCTCGAGGGTATCCGGGGCATCGAGCGTGTCCGGAAAAAGCGGCGCTGACAGCGAGAGAACGAACCACAGTACCAGAAGAAAAATCAGATACAGGATCGGTGTCAGCAGTCTGCGCTTGTAGAATGACTTTATATTTTTGGTAATATAGTGTTCAAACTGATCGGGCATAGGTGTAAGATCCTTTGCTGTATTTTGCTGTGTTTCCAGAAACATCGGAAAAAACGGCATTTTATGGAATAAGTATACGGTTTACCGGAAAAATAATCAAGAAGATTTGTGCGGGGGAATCTGTCGGCAAACCTTGATTTCACATTGGAAACTTGGTAGTATTACATAGAAATGTTCCGCATGCTGGCGGAAGAGAAAGTGAGAACGATATGGGTGCATACGAGAGCTTTGCGAGAGTGTATGATCTGTTTATGGATAATGTTCCCTATGAGGAATGGGGGTCCTATCTTACGGGGCTGCTCCGGGAATACGGCATCTGCAGCGGAACGGTTGCGGAACTGGGTTGCGGCACCGGAAAAATGACCAGGCTGCTGGCGGCGGCAGGGTACGATATGATCGGCGTGGACAATTCCGAGGAGATGCTTGAGATCGCACGCGAGGCAGAGTATGAGGCGGATGCGTGGAGTGCGGCAGAAGCATGGGACGAAGCTGACGAAACCGATGAGCCGGAAGAATATGCAGAACTGGGCGAGCCGGATGAACCGGACGAGCTGCCCAATGGGGGAATTCTCTATCTGCTCGAGGATATGCGTGAACTGGAACTGTACGGAAGCGTGTGCGCGGTGGTGTCGGTCTGCGATTCCATGAATTATATTTTGGAGGAAGCGGATCTGCGCGAGGTGTTTTCGCGTGTGCACGAGTATCTGGAGGAGGATGGCATCTTTATTTTTGACCTGAATACGGTATACAAGTACCGGGATCTTCTGGGAGAGACGACGATTGCGGAAAACCGCGAGGAGGGCAGCTTCATCTGGGAGAATTATTTTGATGAGGAGAGTGCCGTAAATGAATACGATCTGACGCTTTATATCCGCGAGGACGGTGAAACCTACCGCCGGTTTGAGGAAGTGCATTATCAGCGGGCCTATGATTTAAAGACGATTGGCAGACTGCTTGCGGATGCGGGAATGGAGCTTACGGCAGCCTACGACGCGTTCACAAAGGAACCGGTCAGGGACGACTCGGAGCGGATCTATGTGGTGGCGCGCCCGCGCAGGTAGAAGGCTTTGAGAAGATACAGGAACAACGAATCCGAACTGAGTAGAAAAAGATACAGTATATGAAAACGGAGCAGAAAGAAAAGATACCGTGCATGAAAACGGAGCAGGAAAAGAAGATGTAGCAAATCCGAAATACAGCAACAATAGAAAAGGAGAACGAAATGAGTCAGGATAGAGATTATATTGTAAGAGCTACCGCAGCGGAGGGAAGTATCCGCGCATTTGCGATCACATCGCGCCATCTGGTGGAGGAGGCGAGAGTGGATCATGACACCAGCCCGGTGATTACGGCAGCGCTCGGCAGACTTCTCTCCGGTGCGGCGATGATGGGAACGATGATGAAGGGGGAGAAGGATCTTCTGACGATACAGATCCAGTGCGGCGGCCCGGCGAAGGGCTTTACGGTGACCGCGGATGCAAACGGACATGTCAAGGGATTCCCGAATGTTCCGGATGTGGAACTGCCGTTAAATGCACAGGGAAAGCTGGACGTCGGCGGTGCGCTGGGGCTTGGCGTGATGAGCGTCATCAAGGACATGGGATTAAAGGAGCCGTACGTGGGACAGATCGCGCTGCAGACCGGTGAGATTGCGGAGGATCTGACGTACTATTTTGCCACCTCCGAGCAGGTGCCGTCCGCGGTAGGACTCGGTGTTCTCGTGAATCCGGACCGGTCGGTCAGACAGGCGGGAGGATTTATCATCCAGCTGATGCCGTTTACACCGGACGACGTGGTGGATCGTCTCGAGAAGAAGATCACGGAGATTGCCTCCGTCACGGAGATGCTGGAAGATGGGAAGACACCGGAGGAGATCTTGGAGCTGATTCTCGGCGAGTTCGGGCTTGAGATCAACGATACGGTGGATGCCGCATTCCAGTGCGACTGCTCCAAGGAGCGCGTCTCCCGTGCGATTGCGACACTGAGCAGAAAGGATCTGGACGACATCGTAAGCGACGGAGAGTCGATTGAGGTAAAATGCCAGTTCTGTAACAAAGCGTACCATTTTGACATCGACGAGTTAAAGGAAATGAGAAAATGAGAGATGGATTTGTAAAAGTTGCCGCCGTCACACCGAAGATCCGTGTGGCGGACACAACATACAACGCCGGCGTGATCGTGGAAGGAATCCGGGAAGCGGCGGTGGCAGGCGCGAAGGTGATCGTGCTGCCGGAGCTTGTCATCACGGGATATACCTGCAGTGATCTGTTTTTGCAGGAATATCTTTTAGAGCAGGCGAAGCGGGCGCTCGGAACGATCGCGGAGGAGACAGCAGAGGTGGACGCCATCCTTTTTGTCGGTCTACCGCTTGCGTACAACGGAAAACTTTATAATGTGGCAGCGGTGCTCTGCCGCGGGGAAGTGCTCGGGTTTGTGCCCAAAACCTATCTTCCGAACTACAATGAATTTTACGAGGCAAGACATTTTGCCAGAGGAATGGCAGATCCGGTCGAGGTCGATTTCGAGGGAGAGTGTGTGCCGATGGGCACGCGGCTTTTATTTGTCTGTACGTCCCTGCCAGAATTAAAGATCGGCGCGGAGCTTTGCGAGGATTTGTGGACGCCGGAGCCGCCGAGTATCCGTCATGCCAGAAATGGTGCGACGCTGCTTGTGAATCTGTCCGCATCAGATGAGACCACCGGAAAGGACATCTACCGGCGGGAGCTGGTAAACGGACAGTCGGCGAGACTTCTGTGCGGCTATATCTATGCGAGTGCGGGAGACGGGGAGTCCACGCAGGACGTCGTCTACTCCGGACACAATGTGATTGCCGAGAACGGTCATATTCTAAAGGAATCGGAGCGGTTCGGAAGCGGTGTGATCTGCACGGAGATCGATGTCAAGCGGATCGAGGCGGAGCGCCGCCGGATGACGACGTTTGAGATGGCGGAGGACGGCTATGTGGAGGTGCGTTTTTCTCTTGAAACGGAGGAGACGGCTCTGACCCGCTTCATCGACCCGATGCCGTTTGTGCCGGGAAATGAGGCGGACCGTATCAGACGCTGTGATGAGATCCTTGCCATTCAGGCAGCGGGATTAAAAAAGCGTCTGGAGCATACGCACTGTAAGACGGCGGTTGTGGGCATTTCGGGCGGTCTGGATTCCACGCTGGCACTGCTTGTCACCGTGCGTGCGTTCGATCTGCTCGGCATCCCGCACGACCGGATCAAGGCAGTCACGATGCCGGGCTTCGGGACGACGGACCGGACCTATGACAACGCGGTGTCCCTGATCCGGTGCCTCGGCGCGGATTTTACGGAAGTCGACATCAAGGAAGCGGTGAATGTGCATTTCCGTGATATCGGGCAGGATCCGGCCGTTCATGATGTGACCTATGAGAACGGCCAGGCAAGAGAGCGGACGCAGATTCTGATGGACATTGCCAACAAGGAGGGCGGCATGGTCATCGGAACCGGCGATCTCTCGGAGCTTGCACTCGGCTGGGCGACATATAACGGCGACCATATGTCCATGTATGCGGTCAATGCCTCCGTTCCGAAGACGCTGGTGCGCCACCTGGTGCGCTACTACGCGGATACCTGCGGGGATGAGAAGCTTGGCGCGGTATTGACGGATGTGCTGGACACGCCGGTATCTCCGGAGCTTCTGCCGCCGGAGGACGGAAAGATCTCGCAGAAGACGGAAGATCTTGTGGGACCGTACGAGCTTCATGATTTTTACCTGTACCACATGCTGCGTCTTGGATTTGCACCGAAAAAGGTGTACCGTCTCGCAAAAGTGGCGTTTGACGGCGTCTACGACGATGAGACGATCTTAAAATGGCTGAAAACCTTTTACCGGCGCTTTTTTGCACAGCAATTCAAGCGTTCCTGTCTGCCGGACGGACCGAAAGTCGGTAGTGTGGCGGTCTCTCCGCGCGGGGATCTGCGGATGCCGTCGGACGCGTGTGCGGCTGTCTGGCTGCAGCAGTTGGAGGAGATCGGATGATCATGCAGTATCGCAAGGATAAAAACGGAAATGAGATTTCGGTGCTCGGCTACGGGTGTATGCGTTTTACCAAGGAGGGCGGGCATGCCGATATCGATAAGGCGGAAAAGGAGGTCATGGCGGCGATAGATGCCGGTGTGAACTATCTCGATACCGCATATGTCTATGCCGGAAATGAGGCGGCGGTCGGGGAGATCCTCGCGCGCAATCATTGCAGGGAACGCATCTACCTGGCAACCAAGCTGCCGCACTACCTGATCAAGTCGGTGGAGGGCGCCCAGAAGATGTTCGAGGAGGAGCTGCGCCGCTTACAGACAGATTATATTGATTACTATCTGATGCATATGCTGACGGATCTTCCCACCTGGGAAAAGTTAAAAAAGCTTGGCATGGAGGACTGGATCCGGGAGAAAAAGGCGTCCGGAGAGATCCGCAACATCGGATTTTCCTATCACGGCAGATCGGATATGTTCATGCAGCTGATCGACGCCTATGACTGGGATTTCTGCCAGATCCAGTATAATTATATGGACGAACATTCGCAGGCGGGCGTGGATGGGCTGCGCTACGCGCACGCGAGGGGGATTCCGGTGATTATTATGGAGCCGCTGCGCGGCGGCAGACTGGTCAATCTGCTGCCGGAGTCGGCGAAGGAGCTGTTCGCACAGGATGAGGAGCACCGCACCCCGGCAGAATTGGCACTCAAGTGGCTGTACGACCAGCCGGAGGTGACCTGCGTGCTCTCCGGCATGAATTCCATGGAGATGGTCGAACAGAATGTGCGCACAGCTTCGGAATACGGCGTCGGGTGCATGACGGAGTCAGATCGCGCGCTGGTGGAAGCGGTGCGGCAGGAGATCACAAAGCACGTCAAGGTGGGATGCACCGGCTGCGGTTACTGTATGCCGTGCCCACGCGGGGTGGATATCCCCGGGACATTCCGCTGCTACAATGCGATGTACTCCGAAGGAAAAAAGTCCGGCCGCAGGGATTATCTGCAGTGTACGGCATTCCGCAAGAATCCGGCGAGCGCCTCACAGTGTGTGGGATGCGGCAAATGCGAGCAGCACTGTCCGCAGCATATCGAGATCCGAGGGGAGTTAAAAGCGGCGGCGGGAGAACTCGAGACGGTGAAGTACAAGTTCATGAAGACGGCAATCGGCGTGCTGAAGCTCTGGTAGAAACACATAACAGGAAGAAAGCGGGTTTAGAATACGATGGAACAAATGGAAGCATTAAAACAGTCGATCCGGGAAAAAGGGAAGATGGTTGTTGCATTTTCCGGCGGTGTGGATTCGACATTCTTATTAAAAGTGGCACATGACGTGCTGGGAGATGGGGCGGTCGCAGTGACGGCTCGCTCCTGTTCCTTTCCGGAGAGAGAATTAAGAGAGGCAAAAGCATTCTGTGAGAAGGAGCACATAAAACATATCGTGGTGGAGTCGGAGGAATTGCAGATTGATGGATTTTCCCATAATCCGACCAACCGCTGCTACCTCTGCAAGAAGGAGCTTTTCACAAAGATCTGGGATATTGCAAAGGAGTACGACATCCCCTACGTGGCGGAGGCGTCCAATCTGGACGACAACGGCGATTACCGCCCGGGACTGATGGCGGTTGCCGAGCTTTCTGTGCTTAGTCCGCTGCGCGAGGTGGGGATGAACAAGAGCATGATCCGCGAACTCTCCCACGGGCTGGGGCTTCCGACATGGAATAAGCAGTCGTTTGCATGTCTTTCTTCCCGCTTTGTCTACGGGGAGGAGATCACCGAGGAGCGCCTTGGCATGGTGGACCGCGCGGAGCAGCTTCTGCTGGATGCCGGATTTCATCAGGTGCGTGTGCGGATTCACGAGAGCGGAACGAACACGATTGCCCGTATCGAGATCGGCACAGAGGATTTTGCAAAGATGTTCGCCGGTGATTTTTATCAGGAGGTCAACGCGAAGTGTAAAGAGATCGGCTTTACCTATGTGACGCTGGATCTCGGCGGATACCGGATGGGAAGCATGAACGACGGCATCCGGAAAGCATAATATTAAAACTGCATAGAATATAGAAATAGAGTAACAGAACAAAACAGAAGGATTCTCTGACACAGAATGCTTCTGTTTCTTTTTTAGAACAAAAAGAAATTATTTAATTTCCTACTTGACATATATATAAAGTAGGAGTATATTTCTTATATCATATAAAACAGCTAGGAATAATAAGAAATAAGATAGGATGTGAAAATGTGAACTGGGAAGTCATCTCGCAATACCTGCCGCTGTATCAGAAAGCCATGTGGCTGACACTCCGGATCGGCTGGATGGGAATTGCATTTTCAATCATCATTGGTCTTATATGTGCGCTGATTGTACATTATAAGATACCGGTGGCGAGACAGATTGTAAAAATATATATCGAATTGTTCCGCAACACACCGCTTCTGGTGCAGCTCTTTTTTATCTATTTCGGACTGCCGAAGGTGGGACTTTCCATCTCCGCGGATGTCTGCGGCGTGGCGGGTCTGGCACTTTTGGGAGGAAGCTATATGGCGGAGGCGTTCCGCAGCGGACTCGAGGCGATCGAGCCGATCCAGATGGAGAGCGCGTTAAGCCTTGGCATGACGAAAAAGCAGGCAGTGCTCTATGTCATCCTGCCACAGGCGGTATCCATCAGCGTACCGGCATTTGTGGCGAATGTGATCTTCCTGTTAAAAGAGACGAGTGTGTTTTCAGCAATCAGTCTGATGGATCTGATGTTTACAGCAAAAGACCTGATCGGGCTTTACTATAAGACAGCGGAGTGCCTGTTCTTACTGGTGGTATTTTATCTGATTATTTTACTTCCGGTATCCATCCTTGGAACGTTGTTAGAGAGGAGGCTGCGCTATGCCGGATTTGGGAATTAGTGTCCTGTTTAAGGGCAAGAACATGATAAGACTTCTGGGCGGTCTGTGGGTCGCCCTTAGGATCAGCCTGATCTCCGTGGTCATCAGTATTCCGCTCGGCATTCTGCTCGGCATCGTCATGACATGGAAGAATCCGGTGACAAAAGCAGTGACAAGAGTGTATCTGGAGATTGTCCGCATCATGCCGCAGATGGTACTGCTGTTTCTCGTGTTTTTCGGAACGACGCGGATGTTTGGCTGGAATTTATCGGCGGAGTTTGCATCGGTAATCGTATTTACATTCTGGGGAACCGCAGAGATGGGAGATCTGGTGCGCGGCGCGTTAATCAGTATCCCGAAGCACCAGTATGAGAGTGGTGCAGCGCTTGGAATGACGAGAAGTCAGATTTATTTTTACATTATTATCCCGCAGACCCTGCGGCGTCTGATCCCGCTGTCGATCAACCTGGTCACCCGTATGATTAAGACGACAAGCCTTGTGATGATGATCGGTGTGGTGGAGGTGTTAAAGGTGACACAGCAGATCATCGAGGCAAACCGTATGGCATCGCCGAATGCGGCGTTCGGACTGTACGGAACCGTGTTTGTACTGTATTTCCTGGCATGCTGGCCGATCAGTATGCTGGCGGGACATCTGGAAAAGAAATGGAGTAACTGATATGAAGGCAGAAGCAGAAGAATTGTTAAAAATTGAACATATCAAAAAGTCCTACGAGGGAAATGAGATCTTCAAGGATCTAAGCCTGACCATCCACAAAGGAGAGGTTGTGGTTATCATCGGACCATCCGGATGCGGTAAGAGCACACTGCTTCGATGTATCAACGCCTTAGAGCCGATACAGGAGGGAAGCATTACACTCCGAGGCGAGCCCATCGACGGAAAGGCGAAGAATATCGCCGGGATCCGCCAGAAGGTCGGGATGGTATTTCAGAGCTACGAGCTTTTTCCACACAAGACGATCCTGGAAAATGTGATTCTGGCGCCGCTTAAGGTGCAGAAGAGAACAAAAGAGGACGCCGTTTCCGAGGCAAAACAGCTTCTGGAAAAAGTAGGGCTTCTCGACAAGTGTGACAGTTTTCCGAGACAGCTTTCCGGCGGTCAGAAGCAGCGTGTTGCGATCGTGCGTGCACTGATGATGCACCCCGAGATTATGCTGTTCGATGAGGTGACCGCAGCGCTTGATCCGGAGATGGTGCGCGAGGTACTGGATACGATGTTAGAGCTTGCTAAGGCAGGAAGCACTATGGTGATCGTCACACACGAGATGTCCTTTGCAAGGGCGGTTGCAGACCGTGTGGTCTTTATTGACCAGGGAGAGATTGTGGAAGAAGGAAAGCCGGATGAATTTTTTGCCCATCCGACGACAGAGCGTGCAAAAAAGTTTCTGCACACATTTGAATTTGAGGCAGTCCGCGACTAGAGAGCGGCACAAAAGGTTGATTCTGAAGCTTCGATGGAAGTTTGGAATAGAAAGAGAGGACAATATTATGAAAAAAGAAAGATTAACGAAGAGACTGGCACTGTTTACAGCACTGACATTAACTGGAGCAATGCTGGCAGGCTGTGGCAATACAGATGCAGCGGAGAGCAGCAGTGATGCGCAGACAGGAGTTACCGCAGATACACAGGCATCCGCAGGCGATGCATCCGCAGATGTGGTATACCGCACCTTAGACGAGATCAAGGAGAGCGGCACAATCAACATCGGTGTATTTTCCGACAAGAATCCATTTGGCTATGTGGATGAGAACGGAGAGTATCAGGGATATGATGTCTACTTTGCAAACCGTCTGGCAGAGGATCTCGGCGTGGATGTGAACTTCGTTTCCACCGAGGCTGCAAGCCGTATTGAGTATTTACAGACCGGAAAAGTAGATATCATTCTGGCTAACTTTACCGTGACACCGGAGCGCGCGGAGGAAGTTGATTTTGCACTCCCGTACATGAACGTATCCCTCGGTGTGATTTCTCCGGATTCTGCAGTGGTTGAGAGTCTGGATGATCTGACAGCGGATGATCCGGTGATCGTGATTTCCGGTACAACAGCAGAGACCTACCTGACCGAGAACTATCCGGATCTGACCTTACAGAAATATGATTCCTATGCGGCAGCAAAGACAGCGCTTGAGAACGGAAGCGGTGTTGCATGGGCAAATGACAACACAGAGGTCATTGCATTTGCACTCCAGAACCCGGGCTATACCGTAGGTATACCGGAGCTTGGAAGCACAGATACAATTGCGCCGGCAGTCAGCAAGGGCAACACGACCGTATTAGACTGGATCAATGAGGAGATCAAGGCACTCGGCGAGGAGAATTTCTTCCACGCAGATTACGAGGCAACACTGGCTGACACTTACGGCAGTGACTACGAGGATACGCTTGTGGTAGAGGGCGGCGAGACAAAGTAAGAACTGACCATGTAACGGAAGGTTCAAAGCACAGGGGACTGCGTCTTTGAGCCTTCTTTCTCTATAGGAAAAGAGGTAGTGTATGGAAAAAAAGAACAGAAACGGCAGAAAAGTCATGGCAGCATTTCTCACAGTATCCCTTGCAGTGGGAATCCTGGGCGGCTGCGGGCAGACGGCAGCAGATACTGCGGATGCAAAGGAAGTGGAGATTACGAATGTTTCGTACGATCCGACCAGAGAGCTGTACGAGGCGTACAATGCGCTGTTTGCGGATCACTGGAAGAAGCAGATCGGACAGGATGTGTCGGTCATCCAGTGACATGGCGGCTCCGGCAAGCAGGCACTTGAGGTTGCAAACGGTCTGGAAGCAGATGTGGTCACGCTGGCACTGGAGGGGGATGTGCAGGTAGTCGCAGATGCGGGACTGATCGAGGACGGCTTTGCAGATGAGTTTGAACAGGAGAGTTCTCCGTACACCTCAACGATTGTTTTTCTGGTGCGGAAAGGCAATCCAAAGTCCATTGAGGACTGGGATGATCTGCTCCGGGAGGACGTGGGCGTCATCACCCCGAACCCGAAGACGTCCGGCGGTGCGCGCTGGAATTATCTGGCGGCATGGTACTATTTTGAGAGTCAGGGACAGAGTGAGGAAGAGATTACCGAGAATATGAAAACGCTTTATCACAATGTGCTGGTGCTGGATTCGGGGGCGCGCGGCGCGACGACCACATTTGCGGAGAACGGACAGGGCGATGTCCTGATTGCGTGGGAGAATGAAGCATTTTTGTCGTTGGAGGAACATCCGGGCGAGTATGAGATCGTGGTTCCGTCTGTATCGATTCTCTGCCAGCCGACCGTGGCACTCGTGGACGAGGTCGTCGATGACCGGGGCACAAGGGAGGTTGCTACAGAGTATTTAGAGTATCTATATTCCACAGAGGCACAGAAGCTCGAGGCGGAGAATTTCTACCGGCCGTTGGATCAGGAGGTCTATGCAGATTATGTAAGTACGGCTGGGGAGCGTGTCATCACAGAACTTCCGGCAGACGGAAAATGGATCGTGGATGATATTACGCTCACGGATATTGCACATTTTGGCGGATGGAGTGAGGCGTCGGCGAAGCATTTCGCGGACGGCGGCGTGTTTGACACGATTTATGAACAGTGATTAGGAAATTTACAGGGAACGCCCGGCAGAGCTATCTGCCGGGCGTTAAATTGTATATAATGAAGTACAATACCTCCCGCAGGTATTTTGCAGTTGACAAATAAAAAAAATGATACTAGTATAAATCATATCATATGGGTATGATATGAAATAAAAAAGGAAATGGTACGAGAATATGGAAAAGAAACTTATTTACATGGATAACGCAGCTACCACACCGGTCAAACCGGAAGTGCTTGATGCAATGCTTCCGTACTTTACAGAGAAGTTCGGTAATCCATCCAGCATATACAGCATTTCTTCTGAGAATAAGAAAGCAATCACGGATGCCAGAGAGGTCATTGCGAAGACCATCAACACCACGCCGGAGAATATCTATTTTACCGCAGGTGGTTCCGAGTCTGACAACTGGGCATTAAAGGCAACGGCAGATGCCTATGCGTCCAAAGGAAAGCACATCATCACGACGAAGATCGAGCATCATGCGATTCTTCACACCTGTGAGTATCTGGAGACGAAAGGCTTCGAGATCACTTACCTGGATGTGGATGAGAACGGTCTGGTAAAGCTGGACGAGCTTACCGCAGCCATCCGTCCGGACACCATCTTAATCTCCGTGATGTTCGCGAACAACGAGATCGGAACCATCGAGCCGATTGCTGAGATCGGTAAGATCGCACATGAGCATGGCGTACTGTTCCACACAGATGCAGTACAGGCATACACACAGGTGCCGATCGATGTCGAGGCAATGAATATCGATATGATGAGCACCAGCGGTCACAAGATCAACGGACCGAAGGGAATCGGTTTCTTATATATCAGAAAAGGTGTGAAGATCAAATCCTTTATCCACGGCGGAGCACAGGAGCGCCACAGAAGAGCAGGTACCGAGAACGTAACCGGTATCATCGGTCTTGCAAAGGCAGCAGAGATCGCTACGGCCAACATGAAGGAGCGCACTGCGGAGGAGATCAAAGTCAGAGATCATTTGATCGAGCGCATCGAGAAGGAGATTCCGTATGCAAAGTTAAACGGAGACCGTGTGAAGCGTCTGCCGAACAACGTGAACTTCAGCTTCCAGTTCGTGGAGGGAGAGTCCATGCTGATTCTTCTGGATTCCAAGGGAATCTGCGCATCAAGCGGTTCTGCATGTACATCCGGTTCCCTGGATCCGTCCCATGTACTTCTGGCAATCGGACTGCCGCATGAGATTGCACACGGTTCTCTGCGTCTGACCATCAGCGACCAGATCACGATGGAGGATGCGGACTACGTCGTTGACAACTTAAAAGAGATTGTGAACCACTTAAGAGAGATGTCTCCGCTGTACGAGGATTTCATCAAGAAAAACAAATAATATAAAAAAGAAAGCAGGTATATGTTATGTATAGTGAAAAGGTTATGGATCATTTTCAGCACCCGAGAAATGTAGGAGAGATTGAGGACGCAAGCGGTGTCGGCACCGTCGGAAATGCAAAGTGCGGCGATATCATGCGTATGTATCTCGATATTGATGAGAACCAGGTTATCCGTGACTGCAAGTTCAAGACATTCGGCTGCGGCGCTGCTGTGGCAACCAGCAGTATGGCAACGGAGCTTGTAAAGGGCAAGACCATTTACGAGGCGCTGCAGATCACGAACAAGGCAGTTATGGAGGCGCTTGACGGACTTCCTCCTGTAAAGGTACACTGTTCTCTTCTCGCAGAGGAGGCAATTCATGCGGCACTCTGGGATTACGCAGAGAAGCATAACATCAAGATCGAAGGTCTTGAGAAGCCGAAGAACGATATCAGCGAAGGTCTGGAAGAGGAAGATTACTAAGAATGAATCGGCAGGATGAAGCGGACTATACGGCATTAAAAGAATATTTATGCGACATGATCTTAGAGGAACAGCTAAAGCTCGGCTATGAGCGTGAGACGATCCGGTTTTATTCACCATCGTCGTCAATCGGACATGTGTTAAAGCTGTCTGACCGCTCCAAGCCGGCGGTTCTTGCGGCGCTGGAGGGATTTGGCGCATATGCGGCGGATACCCTCGGTGAAGTGGCAGTATCTGGGGCGAGCGGCGGGAGAATCTGTTTTCTCATTCCTGCAGCGGGTGCGGAGTATGTGCATGCGCACGGCGTGGCGCATCCGTTCTTAAAGGATCTGATTGACTGCTTCGGCAGACATGATGTGACGAGAGAGCAGGTGTGGGAGCTGTTCCGGCACTATTCTAAGAGTGCTCGTATCATTGAGATCAAAAGCGATGAATTTGATGACGTGTGCTACTTTGAGGATGGCAATCCGGATTCTTATCTGTACTGCGTCAAGTTCGACGAGGGACATGCGTTTTATCACCGCTTCTTAAAAGAGGATTTTGAAGAGCTGTTCGGTGAAGCCAGCAGGATGAAAGGGGCCCGATAGCATGAAAATTACGACAAAGGGACGCTATGCGATCCACATACTGTACGATCTGGCGGTCAACGGCACGGAGCATCCGGTGTCGGTCAAGGAGATGGCAACGAGACAGGAGATTTCCGTCAAATATACAGAGCAGATCATTTCCATTCTGAACAAGGCGGGCTATGTTTCCAGCAGCCGGGGATTTCAGGGCGGCTACCGTCTGACGAAGCCGTTGGACGAATATGTGATCGGTGATATTCTGCGTCTGACGGAGGGATCGCTCGCGCCGGTCGAGTGTCTTGCGAACGCCGAGAATCCCTGCCCCAAACAGCAGAAATGCGCGACGATCATGCTCTGGGAAAAAGTCGATAAGGCGATCCGGGACGTGGTCGATCATGTGACATTGCAGGATCTTCTGGACTGGCAGAAGCAGGAAAGGTGTTAGTGTGAACGAATATGAAAATTTCTACAAAAGGCAGATATGCGCTGCGCCTGATGCTGGATCTGGCGATGAACGGTGAGAACAACGTTGTGCGCATTAAAGATATTGCGGAAAGACAGCAGATCTCAGACAAATATCTTGAGCAGATCATATCCGTATTGAACAAGGCAGGTTATGTGCGGAGCACCAGAGGACCGCAGGGCGGTTATTCGCTGCGGAAAGCACCGGAGGAATACACGGTTGGCGATATTTTGCGTCTGACGGAGGGATCGCTCGCGCCGGTTGCCTGCGTGGAGGAGGAAGGAAGCTGCGAACGCGAAGTGGATTGCGTTACCGTGGAGGTGTGGAAGCGGCTGAACCAGGCGATCAGCGATGTCGTGGATCATATCACACTGGCGGATCTGGTTGCACTGCAGGAAGAGAAGCGCGAGAAGAGCGGTCTTGACTTTGGAAAAGATATCTGAGTTATCATATGATACATAAAATAAGAAGAACCCCTGTTATGGTGTTTGCAGCCACCGTAGCAGGGGGTCTTCGCTTAAGAAGGGGGTTTTCTCGGTTTATTCACCAAAACCCATGCCGATAAATATCGACGTTGATATCATATCATATTCTGGGGAAAAATCCAGTGTAAAATTGTGAAATTTTGTTCATATATGCGCGGTTTGCAAATAAATTGCGTGGTTTTTGCGAACCGCGATTCCCTTGACGTTTTCCGGCTTTATCCCTTATAATATTGCAGATAAGTGATGCGTGTGGCTGCCGGAGGGCAGAAGTGATGCGCACCAGGCAGGAGGAAATGAATGTCGATTGACCAGAGTAAAATCAGAAACTTTTGTATCATAGCACATATCGATCACGGTAAATCTACACTTGCCGATCGTATTATAGAAAAAACAGGAACCTTGACCAGCAGGGAAATGCAGGCGCAGGTATTAGATAACATGGATCTGGAGAGAGAGCGCGGAATTACGATCAAGTCGCAGGCGGTCCGCATTATCTACAAGGCGAACGACGGCGAGGAGTATATTTTTAATCTGATCGACACCCCGGGACATGTCGATTTTAACTACGAGGTATCGAGAAGCCTTGCGGCATGCGATGGTGCGATTCTGGTCGTGGATGCGGCGCAGGGCGTGGAGGCACAGACCCTTGCGAATGTGTATCTTGCGTTAGACCATGATCTGGATGTAATGCCGGTCATCAACAAGGTCGACCTGCCGAGCGCGCAGCCGGACGAGGTCGTAAAGGAGATCGAGGACGTCATCGGAATCGAGGCGGAGGATGCGCCGCGCATTTCCGCAAAGACAGGACTCAATGTCGATCAGGTGTTAGAGCAGATCGTACAGAAGATTCCGGCGCCGGCCGGCGATCCAAAAGCGCCGCTTCAGGCGCTGATCTTTGACGCACTCTATGATTCCTACAAGGGTGTCATCGTGTTCTGCCGGATCAAGGAGGGCACGGTGCGGGTCGGCGATCCGATCCTTATGATGGCGACCGGGGCGCAGTCCGAAGTTACCGAGGTCGGTTACTTTGGAGCAGGGCAGTTCATTCCGTGTGACGAACTGTCTGCCGGCATGGTCGGCTACATCTGTGCGAGCATCAAAAATGTGCGGGATACCCGCGTGGGTGATACGGTGACGAACGCCGCACATCCGTGTGAGGAGCCGCTTCCGGGTTATAAAAAAGTCAATCCGATGGTATACTGCGGCATGTATCCGGCGGACAGTGCCAAATATCCGGATCTGCGCGATGCGTTGGAAAAGCTGCAGATCAACGATGCGTCGCTGCAGTATGAACCGGAGACGTCGCTGGCGCTGGGCTTCGGATTCCGCTGCGGTTTCTTAGGACTGCTTCATCTGGAGATCGTGCAGGAGCGTCTGGAGAGAGAGTTTCATCTGGATCTCGTGACGACGGCACCGGGCGTTATCTATAAGGTGCACAAGACGAACGGAGAGGTGATCGATCTGACGAACCCGTCTAATCTGCCGGATCCGTCCGAGATCGAGTATATGGAGGAACCGGTCGTTTCGGCGGAGATCATGGTGACGAGCGAGTATGTCGGCGCGATTATGACGCTTTGCCAGGAACGGCGCGGTGTATACAACGGTATGGAGTATCTGGAGGAGACCCGTGCGCTCATCAAGTACGATCTGCCGCTCAATGAGATCATCTACGATTTCTTTGACGCCTTAAAGTCCCGCTCGAGAGGATACGCTTCGTTCGACTATGAGCTGAAGGGCTATGAGCGTTCCGAGCTTGTGAAGCTGGATATTCTGATTAACAAGGAGCAGGTGGACGCGCTCTCGTTCATCGTCTTTAAGGACAGTGCTTACGACAGGGGCAGAAAGATGTGCGAGAAGTTAAAGGAAGAGATTCCGAGACATCTGTTTGAGATTCCGATCCAGGCGGCAGTCGGCGGCAAGGTGATTGCCCGTGAGACAGTCAAGGCGCTGCGCAAGGATGTGCTTGCAAAGTGCTACGGCGGCGATATTTCGCGTAAGAAAAAGCTTTTAGAGAAGCAGAAGGAAGGCAAGAAGCGCATGCGTCAGGTCGGAAATGTAGAGATTCCGCAGGAGGCATTCATGAGCGTCTTGAAGCTGGATGAAGATTAAAGGAACAGATCGGAAAATGCAGCGTCAGTGATGGCAGTGTCAGGAATATTTTTGGGAAAGGAGCGGTATGTGGAGTGAGTCAGAAAACAATGGAATTGTACATTCATATTCCGTTTTGCGTCAAAAAATGCCAGTATTGTGATTTCCTTTCCTTTGCGGCGGACGAGGCAACGCAGGCAGCCTACGTGGAGGCGCTGCTCCGGGAGATTGCGTATTACGGACCGCATTGCAGCGACTACCTGGTATCGACGGTATATATCGGCGGCGGCACGCCATCGTGGCTCACAGAGGAGTGGATGGCACAGATTATGTCGGCGGTTCGCCGGTCGTTTCGTCTGGCGTCGGATGCGGAAATATCCATTGAGTGCAATCCGGGAACCGTCACCGATCACAAGTTTGCCGGCTACCGGAATGCGGGAATCAACCGGATCAGCATCGGCCTGCAGTCGGCTGTGGATGAGGAATTAAAGATTCTCGGGCGGATTCACACGTTTGACCAGTTCCTGAAGACTTACGAGCTGGCGCGCAAAAACGGATTCGACAATGTCAATGTGGATATTATGAGTTCTCTTCCGGGACAGACGGCAGAGAGTTTTGCCCGCACCCTGCAGCAGCTTCTGTGGCTGAAACCGGAGCATATTTCCGCCTATTCCCTGATCATTGAGAAGGGGACGCCATTTTACGATCTGTATAAGTTTGACGCGGTCAAGCAGCAGGCGGGAATGCAGACGGTGGCGCTGCCGACGGAGGATGAAGTGTACCGGATGACCAAGCTGACCGAGCAGGTGCTTGCGGAAGCGGGATATGTGCACTATGAGGTTTCTAATTTTGCAAAACCGGGTTATGCGTGCCGGCACAATATCGGCTACTGGGAGCGGGAGAATTATCTGGGACTGGGGCTTGGCGCGTCGTCTCTGATGGAGAATATCCGCTACAGCAACACGCGGGAATTGTATGTGTATCTGGAAGAAACCAGACATATTCGTGAGGGTATCTGGGAGAATGAGATAACGGATAGCCAGGGGAGCGGCGCATCCGGCAGGGTGGAACAGCTTCCGGCCACGAATCTGCATGCTTCGGCAGAGCGCATTACACGAAAAGGGCAGATGGAAGAGTTTATGTTTTTAGGACTCCGCATGATGGAGGGAATTTCCAGGGAACGTTTTGCACAGACGTTTGGAACACAGATTGAGGCAGTGTATCAGGAGGTGCTGCTGCATCTTACGGAGGAAGGACTGCTCGAAAAACGCGCGGGGAGGATTTATTTGACGGAACGCGGGCAGGATGTGAGCAATTACGCTCTGGCACAGTTTTTACTTTAGAACGATGAATCCGGACGGATTCATATTAAGAAATTCTTCATAAAGATTCATTCGCGTTTTCACGGAAAGAGGACTAAAATAGAATCGTAGGAATCCAAGGAGTGAAGTGATGTGAATGTAACAAAGAGACAGAAAAGACGAATTCGGAATCTGGTATGTATACAGTACAGTATTGTGAAAATGCTGCTCGTGATCGCAGGGTTTGAACTGTTGGGACGGGGGCTGTCCCTGATGCAGGGAACGCAGTCTGCAACGCAGGAGATTGAGGGAGAGGTAATCTGGTCGGAGGAGACGAAAACAGAGGAGAATCCCCTGATCGTGTGCGTGGATGCCGGACATGGCGGAAAAGACAACGGCTCCGATTATAAGGGGCGTTATGAGAAGGATGATAATTTAAAGCTGGCACAGGCTGTGTCAGCTTATTTGGCTGATAAAAATGTAAAAGTGGTTATGACGAGGTCGGATGACACGTTTTTGCGCCTGTCAGAGCGGTGCGGGATTGCCAATCAGAGCGGTGCGGATTATATGCTGTCGCTGCACCGCAATGACGGCGAGGGTAACGGCGTAGAGACCTGGATCTCGGCGAGTGGTTCGGAGGAGACGGATGCCCTCGCAAACCACATTATGGAAGTGCTGGATACGGCGGGAATCCAGAGAAACCGCGGCGTGAAAAAGGGAACCCAGACTGGAGAATCCTCCAATTATTATATCAATGTACATTCGGACATGCCGTCCTGCATCGTCGAGATGGGATTTATCAACGATGCATCCGATAACCAGCTTTTCGATGAAAAGCTGGATGCGTACGCTGCCGCCATCGGTGACGCAGTGCTTGCAACGGCGGAGACATACCGTGCCAACAAGGTTACGGATGGAAACGGTCAGGGCGCAGGCGAAGCGGGAAGCGGCACCGGAGACGGTCAAGGTACGGATGGAACGGGAGACGGCGCCGGAGACGATCAGGGCACGGATGGAACGGGAAATGACACCGGAGACGGACAGAGGGCGGACCAAACAGGAAGCAGCACCGGAGACGGTCAGAGTGCTGCAGGTGGAAATGCGGCGGTGCAGACGATTGCGCTTGACGGGCTGGATACCACCGTGCAGAGCTGGGGGCTGGGAAGCCACACCGATGCGGACAACCGCCCGAACGATGCAGTCAGTGCGCAGCAGAAGTATGGGGATTACCATGCGCTTTTCATTGGAGAGAATACAAAGACCCTCTATCTGACTTTTGATGAGGGATATGAATACGGGTACACGGAATCCATTCTGGATACGCTTAAGGAAAAGGGCGTGCATGCCGTCTTTTTTGTCACGGAGCCTTATGCAAAGGCGGAACCGGCACTGGTGCAGCGCATGATTGACGAGGGGCATGTAGTCGGCAATCACAGTGTGACGCACCCGTCGGCTGGCATCCCTTCGCTGACAGTGGAACAGCAGCAGGAAGAGGTCATGGGAAATCATCAGTATATCAAAGATACCTTTGGATATGAGATGAATCTGTTCCGCTATCCTGCGGGAAAGTTCAGTGAGCAGTCGCTCGCCGTTGTAAATAACTGCGGATACGAGAGCGTGTTCTGGAGTTTTGCCTATCTGGATTACGATGTGGACAACCAGCCGGATCAGGCGGAAAGCCTGCAGAAGATGAAAAATAAGATGCACCCGGGAGCCATCTATCTGCTGCATGCGGAGTCGGCAACAAATGCGGCGGTGCTGGGAGATCTGATCGATGCGGCGCAGACGCAGGGGTATTCGTTTGGAACGTTGTAATGCGTGGCGCGTGAAAAAAGGTTTACATAATGACGGAAAACGAGCTTTGGACGGGCTGGGAGCCTGATTTTCGTGCGCTGGATTTGGGAAGGAAGAAAAGCCGGGTCCGAGAGCCCATTTTCCATGCGCTAGACCCGAAAAATTGGAAAAGTTGGGTCCGAGAGCCCATTTTTCGCGCGCTGGACCCGAGCGAGAGAGAAAGAAGTTTGCATAACGCCGAAAAACAAGCCATGGTCGGGTCTAAGAGAAGGAAAACGCCACGTTGGACCCGAAAAAGAAGAAAAGATCACGCCGCCTTGGGGTTGCAGAAACTGTTGTCTGTCCCAGAATTTACCGAAAACATCGTGTCAACCTCAGGATTTACCGAAAAAGCCTGAAGTTACCGAAAAAGCCTGAAGTTACAATATTGTTCTTGATCTGATCTTGCGGTATAATGAACTCTGACGAGTTCATATTGTGCGCAGAAAGCAGCGCAAAAAGATAATATAATAGACGCGTACATGATGATAGGTTTTCTTTAGAAGGGAACATGATATGGAAAAATTACACAAGCGGAATTTGATTATTGTCTGGTGCTCAGTCGTTGCACTTAGCCTTGTTTCTTTGATGGGATACGGATTTACCGTGCTTGCAATCCGTGGAATTGCAATTCTGGTAGTTGCGGGAATTATTTCTACGATCGGATGTTACCTTTCGATTGACGATGTGAAAAAAGTGCTGATTCTCGTATTCCCGCCGGCGATCGGTACGCTGTTGTATTCGTGGGTATATGGTGGCAATTCGATTCCGTATCTGGCGAATTTTGTACTTTTAGCGATGACAACTTCCTATTTTATGGAGTCGGTTATCATCTATTTCGCAGTGCCGTTTACGGTTATTTCGGTCGTGTTTATGATCTTCAGTCCTGAGACCATTGCGGGAAGCGACTATTCGATGGCCGGGGTGGTGACACGCGTATTTTTGTTCATCGTGACAGCGATTCTGCTTTATTTTGCGACAAAGCGCGGTGCGGGTGTCGTGAAGAAAACGGAAGAGACGCTTTCCATCGTTCAGAACAATGCGAAAGTCGCCAATATGATTTCCACGAATTTGAACACCACGATCCACAAGAGCATGAGTTCAGTGCATGCACTTGCGGACGGCAGTTCCAGCGTGAAGTCGGCGGCATCGCAGATGGGGCAGGTGGTTGAGGATACCGCCAATGCAACCGTCAGCGTGATGGATAAAATCAATGCGGCAACAACGGAGATTAACCGGAACCATGAACTGGCAGTTTCTCTGGATCAGGGATTTCAGAAGGTGCAGAGCGCGGTAGAAAAAGGAAACGGAGCGATACAGACGGCAAAGAGTTCCATTCTTTCCATGGAGGAGACCGTCGATTCCGCGCGCAAATCGACCGATTCGCTGCTTACCGAGATGAACCGGATCACATCGATTCTCGGAGAGATCAATTCCATTGCATCCCAGACGAATCTGTTGTCGTTAAATGCATCTATTGAGGCGGCGCGTGCGGGAGAACACGGAAGAGGATTTGCGGTGGTTGCAGATGAGATCCGCGCGCTGTCGGAGGAGAGTGCCAAGGCGGCGAACAACATTCAGGAGATTTTGACGGATACGACCGGGCAGATCTCAAAAGAAATCACGGCGGGCACCGATGCTGCTTCCGCGAGTGTGGAGCTGGTCGGCGGATTGATGGATTATTTTAGTAACATCAATGATGCGACGGATGAGGCGAGCCAGATTGTCGATGAAGAATATAAGATCATTGAACATGTGAAGGAACACTTTGGAAATATCCAGCAGGAGATCGAGACGCTGGTGGCAACCTCAGAGGAAAATTCTGCAACCATCCAGAATATCACGGACACAATCACATCGCAGAATGATTCCATCCGCAGCATTTCGGCTGAAATCGATGAGATTTCATCATTATCGGCAGATCTGGAACAGCATTTTGGGGAAGATAACTAAGAAAAGGTCAAGGGAGACATGCAGGGGCGCAGTCTCCCTTTTTTACATCACGGAGAATAAGGATGAAATTGAGATTTCAAAAAGACGGTACTTTTAAAATCATGCAGATTACAGATATGCAGGAAATTCCCGCAATATCGAAAGACACGATCGCGCTGATGGAGCGGGCGGTTCTGGAGGAGCAGCCGGATCTTGTCGTCTACACTGGTGATCAGATCAAGGGCTATGGTGTGACTTACAAGGGAAAAGGAGAGGAGCTGGAGCGGGAGGTAGCACAGACGATTGGAAAATTATTAGAGCCGGTGACAAAGCGTGGCATTCCGTTTGCAGTGACATTTGGCAATCATGATTGCCAGGTCGGGATTCCCAATCAGGATCAGTTCTACCATATTTACAAAAGACTTCCGAATTGCATCGGGGAGCAGGCAGAAGGGATTGACGGGGGCGGAACCTGTGCCATTCCCATCGAGGCATCCGACGGAAGCGGGAGGGATGTGTTTGAACTGTATCTGTTTGACAGCGGAACGGATGCCAGGGAGGGCGGCTACGAGGCATTTGATCCGAAGATCGTTGCGTGGTACCGCGAGCAGCGGGAAGACCTTCGGGAGAAAAACGGAATGTATGTGCCGTCCATCGTATTTCAACATATCCCGATGCGCGAATATTATGAGGTGTTAAAGCGTGTCGACCGCGGGGAAAAAGGTGCGGTGCGCGCCTATCGGACACATAAGAACGAATATTATAAGTTGGGAGAAACCTGCGGCGCCGGGGATATTTTTCTGGAACCGCCGTCGGTGCCGGATGTCAATACCGGAGAATTTGAGGCGCTTTCGGAGTGCGGGGAAGTGCTGGCGGTATTTGTCGGACACGACCATAAGAACAACTTCGTGGGGCGTTACCGGAACATTGCGCTTGGATTTACACCGTCCGCGGGATTTAATGTCTACGGCAACCGTACGAAGCGCGGCGTGCGCTGTATTGTGCTGAACGAAAAAAAGCCGTGTGAATACCATACTTATACCAGAACGTATGAGGAACTGGTGGGGAAAAAAGTGTCGCGCCCGGTATTTGACTATCTGACCAGCAAAGCACCCGCCACATTTGAGGCGGCGATTCCGATGATTTTAAAAGCGGTGCTGTTTCTGGCGCTTGTGATTGTGCTGGCAGTCTTGTTGTTGTAGAGGGATGGGGAAAGCCGGAAAGCACCCGGCAGAACAAGAGCAACCAGGGAAGAAAAATACCGTGCAGAAAAGGGGAAAACAATGGGTGAGATACGACAGGAGAAAAGCGGATTTGCGGCGTGGACCGACAGACATGCGGAACTGTGGAGGTTATGAAATTCCTGCTTGCGGGAGGCGGTTCCAATGTGGTTGAGCTAGCGGTGCATATGCTGCTTTTAAATACGGCATTTGCTGCGCTTGCGGCGGAACCGGTAACCGCGCATTTTCTCAACCTGATCGGCATTACGTCGAAGGGATATCTGTATACCTATATGATCTCGACGACCGTGGGTTATACGATTGCCTTTATATTGAACCGCAAGATTACTTTTAAGGCGGACGCCAATCCGGCGGTCAGCATGGCACTCTATGCGGTCATGGTACTGTTCACGGTTTTTGCGAACGGCTGGATCGGATCGGCGATGACGACCTGGGCAAGGGAAAACGGCTGGACGGGGAATTTGTGCGACATGGTAATCAAGGTGATCGGAATGCTGATTCCGATGCTCTGGACCTATCTGTGTAACCGGTTTCTGATCCACCAGAAAAGAAAAGATTGTGAATTGTTTCACAAAAAATACAACAAAAGATCTTGAACGGGAACAGACTTCATGATACGCTGAAACAGCATTGCAGTGAGATACGTTCTTGCTGTCTTGCCTTAACAAAAGTCTCTGACGCCAAAAGCAGTGCTTGCGGCGGAAGATATGGCGGTCATGAATGTGTCTGCATCTGGTCTGCGCGTGCGGAACAGATGCTGTAGATAAGGATACCGGCGGGATATTCCATGCCCTGTAGGGCAGGTTCTGCCGTGTATCCCCAGCGTGAGCCGTATCTGAGAGGAGATTTCAGATACGGTTTTTTTATGTAATAGGAAACTTCGTTCCTATTACATAAAAAACTCTTCGGGGATCGCACTGCGGCGGAGACGAAAGATGTCGCAAGAGCGACCCGC
>OGNF01000762.1_pt1 | contig 33410 bp, 25 predicted proteins | sample 1573321 | NCBI WGS metagenome assembly OGNF01 (sample SAMEA2581911, study PRJEB24529) | metagenome | biome: Human gut stool | place: China | collected 2011 | reverse complement strand
ACTGAACGACTCCGGAAAAACCGGGGAAGTTGCCGTCCAGTGCCCCTTGACGGACCGGAGATCCGTGTTCCGTTCGTCACGTCGCGGCCCGCGCGCCCGGTCCGGGAGCCGTGAAATCCCCGGTCTGGATGCATTCACCAGGGGCGTTCTGCCCGTTCCGGTGAGCCAGTTCACCGGACTCCGCCGCACCGGTCGTCCTCGCAGGTCGATATCGTCGCCGCGTCCGACACCGACGTCGCAGGAGAGTCGAGTGGACCTGTACGAGTACCAGGCGAAGGAACTCTTCGCTGCACACGGAGTGCCGACGCTGCCCGGTTCCGTGGCCGTAGACCCAGATGGGGCCAAGGCAGCCGCCGAGGAGCTCGGCGGGCCCGTGGTGGTCAAGGCCCAGGTGAAGACCGGGGGCCGCGGCAAGGCCGGCGGCGTCAAGCTGGCCGAGAACGCCGACGAGGCCAGGACGAAGGCCGAGGCGATCCTCGGCCTGGACATCAAGGGCCACGTCACCCGCAAGGTCCTGGTCACCAGCGCCTCCGACATCGCCGACGAGTACTACTTCTCCTTCCTGCTCGACCGCGCCAACCGGAACTTCCTGGCGATGGCCTCGGTCGAGGGTGGGATGGAGATCGAGGAGGTCGCGGCGACCAAGCCCGAGGCGCTGGCGCGCGTCGCGATCGACCCGATCCAGGGCGTCGACGCCGCCAAGGCCCGCGAGATCGTCGACGACCTCAAGTTCGACTTCGCCACCCACTACGATGAGAAGGACTCCATCGGCAAGCGCTACCGCCGCCAGGATGCCATCGGCACACCTTTCTGCATCACCGTCGACCATCAGACGCTCGAGGACAACACTGTCACCCTGCGCGAGCGCGACTCGATGGAGCAGGAGCGCGTCGCCGTCGCCGATCTCCACCGCCTCATCCACGACCGTGTAAGCCTCAATTCCCTCCTACGCAAACTCAAATAAACTTTTCACATGAATATCCCCGCACAACCCAAGAAATACAAAGGTCTGATCATCGCCGGCGTCATCGTACTCGTCCTGATCATCGTCATCGGCTGGTTCGTCTCCGTACGCAACGGCTTCGTCAAGTCCGAGGAAAACCTCAACGCCGGGTGGGCACAGGTCGAGAACCAGTATCAGCGCCGCCTCGACCTCATCCCCAACCTCGTCAGCACCGTCAAGGGCTATGCCGAGCACGAAAGCTCCACATTCGAGAACGTCACACGCGCCCGCGCCGGACTGTCCGACGCATATAACGCGGCCAACGAACTCCGCGACGCCGCACAGCCCGCCGACGAGGCTGCCATGGACCGCTACCAGGCGGCTCAGGACGGCCTCAAGTCCGCCCTCGACATATACGTCAACGCCGTCCGCGAAGCTTACCCCGACCTGAAGGCAAACGCCAACTTCCAGGACCTCCAGACTCAGCTCGAAGGCACCGAGAACCGCATCGCCACCGAACGCGGCCGATACGTCGACGCCGTCCGCGACTACAATGTGGCCGTCCGCCGCTTCCCCGCATCCATCGTGGCCTCGATCAGCGGCTTCGGTGTGAAGCCCCAGTTCAAGGCTGACGCTGCCGCTCAGACCGCTCCGAAAGTAACATTCTGATCATGAAAAAGATACTTCCCGTACTGATCGCAGCGGCCGTCGCCGCTGGCTTCTCCGCCTGCAGCGACGACGACAGCATCGACCTGAGCGACTACTCCGACTGGCGCGACAAGAACGATGCTTGGGTGGCCGAGATGATGGCCAAGAAGAATACCGACGGCACTCCCTACTACACCTCGATCGTCCCGGCCTGGAACCCCGGCGCATACGTCCTGATCCACTTCTTCAACGACCGCGCCGAGACCGCCGGAAACCTTTCCCCGCTCTACACCAGCGTAGTCGACGTGTTCTACGAAGGCTACGACTGCGAGGGAAATCTCTTCGACTCGTCGGAGGGCGTCACGACCTACGGAATTCCCGGCACACAGCGCTTCGCCTGCAACGGCACCATACAGGGATGGTCGATCGCCCTCGAGCAGATGCACGTCGGCGACACCTGCGAGATCATCGTACCATACCAGATGGCATACGGCACCACCGTCACATCGGCCATAAAGCCTTACTCGTCGCTGCGGTTCAACATCCGCCTCACCGACATATACCGCTACGAAGGCATTCCCGACTGATTCCGGAGAGCAGGCGTCCCGCCTGCGGCATGATATTTAAAAAGCAGGCCACCGCCTGCTTTTTATTTAACCTAATGTCAGCGACGACGCCCCGGCGCCCACCCGTGCCGCCACATCTCTGAGGCTGTCGCAGTCCACGGCGCGGATAGACTCAACCACCTCGGCCGGCGTCAGCGCCCGCCCGCATACAAGCGTCGATCTCGCTATGCCCAGAATACGGCTTTCGAGATTGACGCTTCCTATTGTCAGTTGCCCGAGATACTGCTTCTTGGCCTGCTCAAGCCGCCGCGCATTCACATACCCGTCGGCGACCGACGCCACAGTCTCGGCCACCAGCCTCCGGCAGCGGCTCTCGTCGGCCGGGTCGCAGCCGTAGTAGACCGTCAGTTCGCCGCAGTCGCTGAACACCCCCGTCGATGCCTCGACGCTGTACACCAGGCCGCGCCGCTCGCGAAGCGCCACGTTAAGCAGCGAATTCATCCCCGGCCCCCCCAGTATGTTGGTCAGCAGCGCCACGGCGAAGCGGTCGGGGCTGCCGAGGCCGCCGATGCGCGCGCCGATCACAGTGTGGCACTGATGGCTGTCGATGCTCCGCCGACGCCCGAAAGGCGGCGTCTCGGGCGGGTCCGTCCGTCGCACGGGCGACGCGCCCTCCGCGAATGCCCCGAAATACCGTTCGAAGCACGCGAAAACTCTCTCGGCTCCCATCGATCCGGCATAGAACACCGTCATGGCCTCCGGCACGTAATAGCGCCCAAGATAGTCGCGGCACACTTCGGAGGTAAAGGTCGAGAGCCGTTCGCGGTCGCCTAAGATATTGTGGCCAAGACCGCTGCCTGCAAACAGCAAGTCTTCGAAATCATCGAATACGGCCTCCGACGGCGTGTCGAGATACGAGTCGATCTCGTCGGCCACTACCTCGCGCTCCTTCGCCAGCTCGCGCTCCGGAAAACGCGAATTGCCTATCAGATCGGCGATCAGCTCGGCCGCCCGAGCCGGATTCCGGCCCGGGAACACGCTGTAGACCACCGTCTCTTCCTTCGTCGTGTAGGCGTTCAGCTCGCCGCCCACCGCTTCCATGCGGTTGATGATGTGCCACGGCGTCCGCCGTGCGGTGCCCTTGAATATCGTATGCTCCACGAAATGCGCCAGCCCGGCGTGTGCGACATCCTCGTCGCGGCTGCCGACAGCCACGCTCACGCCCGCATAGCCCACCGGCGAACCGGCCACGTGCAGATGCACCATCCGCAGCCCGTTAGCAGCCCTGTGATAGCTTATTACCTGCGAATCAAGCTTCATCTTCCCAGCGGCCGTCATCCTTTATCAGCGCGATCAACGCCGGCAGAGCCTCGTCGGTAGGTATGTTCTTCCTGACGCACTCCTTCCCGCGGTAGATGCTCACGCGCCCGGGGCCGGCGCCCACGTAGCCGTAGTCGGCGTCGGCCATTTCGCCGGGGCCGTTGACGATGCACCCCATCACGCCGATTTTAAGCGTTTTCTGGCCCTTTGTGGCCTCCTTCACCTGCGCCAGAGTCGACTGCAGATCGAACAGCGTGCGCCCGCACCCCGGGCACGCGATGTATTCGGTGCGTGTGATGCGCCGCCGCGTGGCCTGCAGTATGCCTAAGGCCAGGCGCGAGCGCTCCTCGGCCGTCAGCGCTGGGGCTTCCACGGCCACATAGTCCACCGGCCGCTCAAGCAACACACTGCCCAGGTCGACCGACGCCGCCACCGTCACCTGCTCAGCCGACATCGTGGCCGGATAAGCCACTGTCAGCGCCACCGGCCCCGCCGGTGCCCCGTCGAGCTCCATGCGGGCCACGCCCAGCGCGTTCGGATGCTCGGCGCGGATCGCCGTCACACCCTCGGGCACCGCCTCCACGTCATACCCCACTACCAGCGGCATATTGGCCTTATTAGTCCGAGTAGTCTTATTAGTCCGATTAGTCCTCTCGGCCGGGAGCTCCCGCTGCGCGCGGCTCGCGATGTGCTCCACCAGCATCCGCGCTACCGGTATCTCGCACACCGGATCTTCGCTGAGCGACACGCGGATCGTGTCGCCGATGCCGTCGGCCAGCAGGCTGCCGATACCGACAGCCGATTTCACGCGCGCGTCCTCGCCGTCGCCGGCCTCCGTCACGCCCAGGTGCAGCGGATACGCCATATCCTCGGCCTCCATGGCCCTGACGAGCAGGCGCACCGTCTGCGTCATCACCACCACGTTCGAGGCCTTGATCGAGATCACCACCCTGTCGAAGCCCTCCGAGCGGCAGATCCGCAGGAATTCCATCGCGCTCTCCACCATGCCCGCCGGCGTATCGCCGTAGCGGCTCATGATGCGGTCGCTCAGCGACCCGTGGTTCACGCCGATGCGCAGCGACGTGCCCCGCTCGCGGCAGATGTCGAGCAGCGGCACCAGTTTGGCGCGGATGCGCCCGATCTCGGTCGCGTACTCCTCATCGGTGTACTCGAGCTTGACGAACGTGCGCCCCGGATCGACGAAGTTGCCCGGATTGATGCGCACCTTCTCCACATGCCGCGCCGCCGCGAAGGCGGCCTCGGGGTTGAAGTGTATGTCGGCCACCAGCGGCGTATCCACGCCCGCGGCGCGCACCTCGCGGTGTATGTTGGCCAGGTTTTCGGCGTGCTTGGGCGTCTGCGCCGTCAGCCTCACTATGTCGGCGCCGGCTTCGGCCAGGCGCAGACACTGTTCGGCCGACGCCGCCGTGTCCATCGTCGGCGTGTTGGTCATCGACTGCAGGGCTATGGGATGGCCGGCCCCGACGGTCACGCTGCCGATGGCGACCGCTATTGTCGGCCGCCGGCTGTAGTTGTATCGGCTCATCAGTTGGTCTTGTATTTATAGTCCGTGATTTCGGCCAGCGACGCGTTGGCCTTCATGATCTTGTCGCCCAGGCGCGACGTCCAGTCGGCATAGTCCCGTGCCAGCGCGGGATCACTCAGCCCCAGGATGCGCACCGCCAGCACGCCGGCGTTCAGGCCCGCGTTGATACCCACCGTGGCCGTCGGTATGCCCGGCGGCATCATCACGATCGACAGCAGCGCGTCCTGGCCGTGAAGGGTCGAGTCGATCGGCAGCCCGATCACCGGCAGAGGCGTCAGCGCAGCGATCACGCCCGGCAGCGCCGCTGCCATGCCAGCCGCCGCTATTATCACCTTGATGCCGCGGTCCGCTGCCCCCAGGGCGAACTCCTCGACCTGCCGGGGAGTACGGTGCGCGCTCAGCGCGTTCATCTCGAACGGCACGCCCATTTCCTCCAGGAAGTCGGCGGCCTTTTTTACTATAGGCAGATCGCTCGTGCTGCCCATTATTATACTTACGACTGCTTGCATCAGCTATACTATTAACTTATTATACTTATTCGACTTATTAGTCCAATTAGACTAATTAGACTAATTAGACCAATTGCTCAGATACTCATGATTCCGAACACGCAGCCGAAGCCCAGCGCCAGCCCCGCAAGCACCTGCGCCAGGTCGTGCCGTCCGAGCATCAGGCGCGCCGTGCCCACCAGCCCGGCCACCACCGTTACAACGCTCAGCACAGCCATCGCGTTGATGTCGGCCAGACCGTATGCCACACACCAGGCCGTCATGCCCAGGAAGCCGCCCGCCGCCGTAGCGTGGGCGCTGATTTTCCATACTCCCGTGATCGCCGTGGCGAGCACTATAGCCGCCATCGCGCCTAAAAAGAAGCTGCAGAGCCACCCCGGAGCCCCGAACGCGCGCATCTGAAGCCACGCGCCGAAGTAGCACACCGCCGCGACGGCCATCGGCAGCAGCCGCTGGCTGCGGTTGCTGATCGCCGTGTCGCTCACACGCCCGGTCCGGCGCAGCAGCGTTATCACCGCGAACGGGATCGCACCGGTGATCAACGCCACCGCCAGCGTCGCCATCAGGCGGTTGTCGGCCGGCAGCGTCCGCATGTCGGTGCACCACAGCGCCACCACCATGGCGAACGTCGGAACCACCAGCGGCGAGAAGATGTCGCTCACCAGCTGCGCCCACATCGGCTTGTGGCTTATTTCGGGCTTCCCGGCAGGGGCGCACGCGGCTGTCGGCTCCGTATTCTCTGTTTCTGACATAGTTCCGGCTGTTTATGCGGTCTTGCGGCGGAACGAATCCTTGATCGTGTCGACCACGTTGATGATGTAGTCGCCCGTGCGTTCCAGGTCGCTGATGATGTCCATGAAGTAGATGCCGGCCTGGTATTCGTACTTGCCGGCGTTGATATTCTCGAGATTGGCCGTGCGGTAGGTATTGCGCAGGTTGTTGATCTCGCGTTCCTTGTTGTACGAGTCGATCAGAGGCCGTTCCGTCACGTTCTCCAGATCCTTAAGCTCGGCGAGCATCATCGTCATGGCCTGGTCCACGTAGCGGTACATCGTGTCGATGTTCTCGTACAGCTCGGGCGTAAACTGAGCGTTGCTCTCTATCTTGCGGTTGAGGATCTTGCCTACACCCAGGCAGCAGTCGGCTATCGATTCGATCTCGCCGACGATGCCCAGCATGGCCGCGATGCGGTGCTTGCCTTCGTTCGACAGGCGACCCTCCGCGCAGCGGTTCAGATACCGCGCTATCTCCAGCTCCATGCGGTCCGATATGTCCTCGTACTTCTCGAGCCGCGAATACAGCCGGTTGAAGTCCTCGCTCTTCTCCTTGGTGTGGATCAGGTCGTGCGCCATACCTATCATGCGGTTCACGCGCTCGGCATAGACGCTCATCTCCTTCTCTGCCTGCGCTATGTTCAGTTCCGACGCATTCAGCAGACCGCGCGATATGAACTTGAGGGTGAATTCCTCCTCGTCGCGCTTCTTCGACGGCACCAGCCATTCCACTATCTTCACATACACGTTCGTGAGCCAGATCATGACCATCACGTTCACGATGTTGAATGTCGTGTGGAAGATCGACAGGCCGAACGACACGCTCATCTGCATCTCGCCCACCTGGCGCATCACATCGTGACCCGCCGGAAGCGAATTGTCGAACAGATGGTTGTACAGATCGGGCTGCGTCTGCTCCAGCGTGTTCACGAACCCGTACAGAGCCTCGGGGTTGCCCTGGCCGATCAGCTCCGTCAGCCACGAGTTGAACGACGCGAACGGCACGAAGATGCAGATACACCAGATCGTGCCCAGGAAGTTGAACAGCAGGTGCCCCATCGCCGTGCGCTTCGCAGCCACGTTGCCGCTCATCGACGCCAGCAGTGGCGTGATACACGTACCGATGTTCGACCCTAAGATCACGGCGCACGCCAGGTCGTACGTGATCCAGCCCTTCGAGCACATGATCAGCACGATGGCGAACGTCGCCGCCGACGACTGGATGATAGCCGTCACTACCATGCCCACGAGCATGAAGATCACGATCGACAGCAGACCCATCGATGCGTAGTTCTTAAGCGCCTCGAACATCTCGGGATTCGACTGAAGGTCCGGCACATAGTCGCTGATCATGTTAAGGCCCATGAACAGGAACGCGAAGCCTATCAGGAATTCGCCGATGCTCTTGGCCTTGCTCTTGTTCGTGAACAGAAGCACCACCGCCAGGCCGATCAGCGGCAGTACCACCACCGACACGTCGACCTTGAAGCCGAACAGCGCTATGATCCACGCCGTGAACGTCGTGCCGACATTGGCGCCGAAGATCACGGCCATCGACTGCGCCAGCGTCATCAGACCTGCATTTACGAAACTTACAACCATCACCGTCGACGCCGACGAGCTCTGGATCAGCGCCGTGATCGCGCAGCCTGTGAGCAGTCCTGTGAATCTGTTGCGGGTCATGGCCGACAGAATGTTGCGCAGACGGTCGCCCGCCGCCTTCTGCAAGCCTTCACTCATTACTTTCATGCCGTAGAGGAACAGACCCACGGCACCCAATAGACCTAAAAAGTCAAGTATACTGTAATCCATAAATGTCGGTGGCTTACCTATGGTTGAAGTCGCCGCGCAAAATTAATAATTATTTATCATTTTCGCCCCACATTTCCCCAAATATTTCACGGAAAGCATGGAAAGCAGGCTTTCCAGCCTGCGCCCTGCGCCGCGCAAAAAAAGCTGCGCGGAGCGATGCCCCGCGCAGCCAATTATGCATTATGCATTATCAATTGCGCATTGCGCATTTCGCATTATGCATTGCGCATTGCGCATTCATCATTTCACGACAACCTTCGTAGCCGTCTGGCCGGTCACTTTCACGTAGACGCCCGGTACGAGGCTTTCGGCCGGTACCTTCACGCCCTGCAGGTTATAGTATACCGATACGCCGTCGGCTGCCTCCTCGGCATCGATAGACTCGATCGAGGTCTTGCCCTTGAAGTAGTACTTCGAGGCGGCTGCGGTCACTGCCACAGGTGCGGCGTCGGGCAGCGAGTACACGTGCAGGCCGCTGCCGCGCAGATAGGCCAGCAGGTTGCCGGCTGCGTCGAAGTGCAGCTGGCTCCAGTCGTGGTTCACAACCGGGAACGTGTACTTGAACGTCAACTGAGGCTCGTCGTTCACCCACTTCACGTCGTAGATGGCGATCTTGCCGGTCATGGCGGCGGCAAACGTCTTGCCGTCCTTCGAGATGGCGATGCCTGCCGTGTTGTTGTCGATCGTGGGCTGCAGAGCTTCGTCACCCGAAGTCATCGAGCAGTGGTGGTCGCCAAGTACGTCAGCGATGTAAGCGAAGCACGGTACGCTGGGCTGGTTGTTGCCTGCGCCGCGCACCTGGCTTACGAATACGCCCTTGCCGTAGGTCTGGACGTCAACGTTGGTGTTGGCGAGCATGCTCTTGTAGCCGAGCACTACGGGAGCCTCGGTGATCTGCCACGGGCCGCTCATGTGCTGCTTGACGAGCGAGTTCTCTGTCGAGCCGCCGCCGTTGGCGCCTTCGTGGTCCTCCGAGAAGCTGATGACCCACTTGTCGGTGCCGTCGCTGATGAAGTCGATGCCGGCTGTACCGCCGCCAAGGTTGACACCGTTGTACATGAAGTGGCCGCCGCCCTGCTTTTCGCCTGCGAAGAGCGTGGCGGGTTCCTCGTTCTCGTCGAGCGGGTTCACGGTCACGAAGCCGTAGCCGGCGTCGCCCCATGTGGCCAGAACGGCCTTGCCGCCCAGCTCAGCGCCGCGGAACGGGTTCGACTGGTTGCCGCTCTTGCCGCCGCCGGCTGTGCCGCCGAACATCTTGTGGTCCTTGAACAGATCGCTGGCGACCTTCTGGCCTGCCGGGTCATAGAAGTCGACACCGGCTGCGCGGCCGTGAGCTACTACGAAGTAGCCGAACGATTCCTGCTCCGGATCGGTGATGGGCACGATGCTGCCGCGGACGGTCACGCTCGTCGGATCGGCGTAAGCCTCCCCGGCGGCTGCGATCGGCTCGCTGGTCACGCGTACTTCCCATGCATATTCGGTGTTGTCGGCCAGCTGCGATTTCTCTACAGTGGCGTTGTTCTCGCCCTTGGTCACGGCGCCGAGTTCTACGTCGAATTCGGCCGAACCGTCGGTGGCCGCTACGTGCAGAGTGGCTGCCGGAGCGTCGCCCGTCATCTTGAAGGTCACGGCGTAGCTGTCGGCGCCTTCTTCGGCCTTCACGTCATAGGCATATTCCTTGCGGCCCTGAGGCTGTGCCACGTTCTTGGTGGTCAGCTTGGTGAGCTTGCCGTCGCGCAGCAGGTACAGGTTGATCCAACCGTCGGTCACGGCGTTCGTGAATTCGTCGCGGGTAACGACTACCTCGCCTGCGGCTGCGCTCTGGGCGGCCGGTGCGGCCGGAAGGGCTTCCTTCAGCGTCACGGTAGCGGTCACTGCTCCGGCTACGCCCTTGCTCATGTTCACGAGCTGGATGCCGGTGTTGTTCTCGCCTTCGTTCACGGGCATGGCCACGTACGAAGCGCCGGCATACTTGAAGATGCCTGCGCGGCCGTCGACGGCCAGGCCTTCCGGCGATACGGCCGGATTCACCTGGAACGGCTCGGCGAACGTCCACGACATCATGCCCTTGGTCGAGCTGATCAGCAGATATTCGTCATCGGCCAGAGGCGAGGTGAATATGTTCAGGTCGGCTGCCGGTTCGAACAGTACTGCGTGGTTCGACTGCGGCTTCAGGTCGCTTTCCGACTGCTTCACGCCGTCCATCACGCTGATGGTGGTGGTGCGGGTGTTGCGGGTAGAGCCGGTGGTGGGCATCGGCACCAGTGCGGTACCTTCCTGTGTCGTGCCGCTGTATACGAAGTTGGTCGGATAGGCTCGGTACCATAGACCGCTGGCCTGGGTGGTCAGCCATTCGGCGGGAGTGCCTGCCGGCAGACCGGCCTCGTCGTTGGCCCACTTGTAGATCACGAAGGTGCCACGGCCTGCGTCACCCTCCTCTACATAGCCGTCATATTGGTTCTTGGTGGCGTTGCAGGCCAGCAGGACACCGTCGGCCGTCACCTGGATGTCGCTGATAGCGGCGATCGAGCCGGATGCGCCTTCGGTCGATACCTCGGCTGCCACTTCTTTCTTATCAAGGTCGTAGACCAAGATGGTGGCCTTGGCCTGCTCCTCGGCCGGAACGGCGGCTGCCAGTTCGATGGCCTTGTCGAGTGCCAGGATATACATCTTGCCGTCGCGCACGATGGTGCGGCGGACGACCTTGCCCTCGAGCTGGGCGATGGGCTCGTCGACGTATTCCGATGCCACTACGTATTCGTTGGCAGGGCCTACGGCGGCGTTCGTTGCCATCGGGTCGGGATAGTTCTCATACTGCACCGTCGGCGGAACGTAGTTCACGTTCTGGAGCTGGACGGTCGGATAGGTGATCGAAGCGGCCTTTACCTCTACTTCCATCGGATCGATCGGCTTGTAGTCGGCGGCCTCGAAGCTCAGCGTATACTTGCCCGGCTCCACATCCATGAACACGAACGCGCCGTTGTAGTAGTTGTCCGTCGTGTATTCGGCCACGGTCTCTTCGCCCTTCTTCAGGGTCACTTTCACGCCGTTGAGCGGCATGAAGCGGTCGAGCGTCGTGGTGTTGGGCTTGTAGTACGTGTCGGTGAACTTCTCGTTCTCGTCGCGCACGATGCCGTAGATGCAGCCGGTCTTCTCCTTCGTCAGGCCGAAGAAGTCGGCGATACCGTGGGCGTAGGCGCGGCCTTCCATGTAGTCCACGTCCCAGTTCATGGCGCGGTGGCGTGCCGGCTGGTAGGTGTGGAAGTAGCCTTCGACCAGAAAGCCCGGCGCGCTGCTCTTCAGCACGCCCAGATAGCCTTTCTGGCCGCGGTCGTTCGAGCTCGAGCTGCCGTAGAAGTTGATGTCGCCGCGGATATTCTTGTTCGTGGCCGAGTAGTATGTCCACATCATGTGCGGATTCTCGAATGCGTAGCCCCAGCATGCGTCGGCCATGGCCTTTGACGTCTGCTGGTACTCAAGGTCTACGCCGTCTTCCTGCACCGGGGTGTCATAGCCGCGGTAGAGGAACAGCGGGTAGTTCGTCGCCGTGCCGTCGGTGGCGGCGTTCGAGTGGATCGAGATGAACATGTCGAAGTTGTTGACCTCGACCTCGGTGTTGATCTCGCCTAAGTTGCGGTTGTAGTATTCCAGATCCGCCGGAGCCTTGTCGCCCAGCTGGGTCTTGGTGCCGTTGTCGTCGTGGTACGGGCCGCACTTCACGTGCGACATCACGATGTTGTTCGACAGGTCGCGGGCGGCGCCCACCTGCCAGCGTTCGCCTTCCTGGTTCAGCGTCGGATCATACTTCAGACCATAGGCACGCAGCATCTCCAGCACGCCGAAGCCCTTGCGCAGGTTGGTGTTCGACTCGAAGAAGTTCAGCGTGTCGGTATTGGTGCGGCTGTACACGCCGTGGCCCACTACGGGGTTCGGGCGGTCGTTCGGGGTCCACGAGCCGTGGCCCGGGTTGATGTAGACGCGCAGTTCGTCGGCCGTCTTGGCCATGGCTCCGGCGGCGGTGGCCAGAGCGAGCGTTGCTATAAGTAACTTTTTCATGGCTCGTCCTTATTTAAGATTGATTCTGTAAAGTTCGCCCGAGGCGGTCGAGTACACGATCGTCTTGCCGTCGGCCGATGCCGAGGGATACAGGGCTATGGTCTCTGCCGGCACGATCACCTGGCGTGCGCCGTCGAGGTTCATCACCACGATTTCCGACGAGGTGTACTGCTGGCCGTTGTCGTATTCGTTCATGCCTACGACCATGTCGTTGCCGAGCCACTTGGCAGCCTGCAGGCGCCCCAGCTGGCGCGCGTTGCTGCCGTCGAGGTCACATACGAAGGTGCCCGCGCCGCTCAGGGTGTATACCACCTTGGTGCCGTCGGGGCTGATTGCCGGCCACAGATACGAGCCGCGGCCCTGCGGGTCGATGGTCGTGGTCTTGCCGTCGACAGTGATGTCGAGGTGGCCGTAGTTGATCGAGGCTACAGGCATCGACAGCGACTTGCCGCTGCCGATCGACTTGGTGCGTGCGCGGCCGTTCTCGACCAGCGTCACGGCGTTGTCGCTGATGGCAACGCCTGCGTTGAGGTGGCGCGAGGGCTTGGCCAGCTGGCGTACCGCGCCCGTACCCGTGTTGACGGCGTCAAGGCCCGTGTAGCGCAGATTTTTCTTGTAGCTTACCGTGCGGTACACTACATTGCTGCCGTCGGGGCTGATCGTCACGCCTACCGGCGACGCATTGCTTGTAAGTAACGTCGATTCGCCCGTTGCCAGGTCCACTTTGTAAAGCGTCGTGGCGCCGAACTGACCGATGACGGCATAGCTGCCGTCGGGGCTGAGCGTTGCCTGCTCGCTGGTGATACCCTCCGGCAGAGCCACGCGGTCGACCGACGCGACTTCTACCAGCTGGGCCTTACCGGCCAGAGCCACCGCAACAGCCATTGCTGTCAGGAAAAGCTTTTTCATGCAGTTAGATTTAGGTTAATAAAAGAAGTATTCAAATAATCAATTGGTTATTGGCGGTTGGCCTGCCTCCGCAACGATGCGTCCGCAGAATCGCCGTCCAAAACTACAAAAAATATCAATACGCCACACCCGCTTTAACAATCATTAACATCTCCGGAGGGCAGGCTTTCTTTGCTTCGCAAAGCGCCTTCGGCGATTGCCAGCCTGCGCTATGGAAAGCAGGCTTTCCAGCCTGCGGCACTCCGATGCGCAGCCAATTCCCAATTCTCAATTTTCAATTCTCAATTGAATTTCACTCCGCCAGCATGTAGCCCAGGCCGCTGCGGTTGACGATGCACGCGCCCAGCGGACCGAGCTTGCGCCGCAGGCGCGATATGTTCGTGTCGACGATGCGCTCGTTGACCCCTACCCCTTCCGGCCATACCGACTTGAAGATCTCCACACGCGATGTGTAGCCCGCGGTATTGCGCAGCAGCAGCTCCAGGATGGCGAACTCCGTGTTCGACAGGCCCGCCGGCTCGCCTCCGACAGTCACCTCGCGGCGCTGCAGATCCACGGTCATATTCTTGAACCTCACGACGTTGGCCGTCGCGACGGACGACATAGCGCGCCGACGACGCATCACCGCACGCACGCGCGCCAGAATCTCACGCAGCGAGAAAGGCTTGCGCACGCTGTCGTCGGCACCTGCGTCGAGCGCTTCGATCAGCACCCGCTCGCTGTCGTATTCCGAATAGTATATCATGCCTACCGGCGCACCCTCGGGGGTAGCCTTCAGCATCCCGATCAGCTCGCAGCCGGTCGGCTCCTGATCCGCCCCGTCGACCAGCATCAGATGCGTGTTGCGCAGGTCTTCGGGCCTGACTTCCGAAGTACGGCCGATCACGCGCACCGAGTAGCCCTCGCTTTTGAGGTTCACGCTCAGCAGGTCCACGATATTGCTGTCGTCGTCGACTATCAATATGTTGCCCAAGGAAGCAGGAGAATACATTTTGACTGATTTATTTCTTGCAAAGTAAAGGTTTTCTTTTCAATTTGTCAAGACCTGTAACATCTGTTTATTGTGATTGTAACATATATTTAACCGGGGCGCATCTGTGCGCCGGGGCCCCCCGGCCGGTCAGCGCACGGCCGCCGCAAGCGTCACGACGCTGATTCGGGCCGCCCCGGCTTCAGCCAGGGCCAGCGCCGCCTCCGACAGTGTGGCGCCCGTGGTGATGATGTCGTCGACCAGCGCTATGTGGCGTCCGGCCACCGATTCGGGATGCCTGACGGCGAACATTCCGGCGACGTTGAGGGCGCGCTCACCGGCCGTGCGGCGCGTCTGCGAGCCGTGGCCGCGCACCGCCCGCAGGGCAGCCACGGTCGGAATGCCCGTGGCGCGGCTGAGCTGCCGCGCTATCAGAGCAGCCTGATTGTAGCCGCGGCCGAGACGCTTGAGCCAGTGCATCGGCACAGGCTGCAGGGCATCGACGCCCTCCAGGGCGCCCGCCGCTGCCAGACGCCGCCCGTAGATGTCGGCCAGCTCCTCGATGATGTCGGGGCGGCCGCCGTACTTGCCGCGCTTGATCAGCCGCGAGGCCGACGCACCGCGCCGGTAAGGCGTCCAGCTCAGGCAGCGGTCGACGGGCACTCCCCGCGGCAGCCGCTCGCGCAGGCCCGCGGCTTCGGGGACTCCCTGCGACAGCTCGCCCAGGCAGGCGGCGCATACGCTCCGCTCGCCCCGCGACAGCCGCCGGCCGCACCCCTCGCACACCCGGGGCATGATACGGTCGAAAAGGGGAAAGTTCATATCACCAACCGAAGACTCTGATTACTCTGACAGCTCCGATACCGGCTTCAAGCAACAGACGCGCCGCAGAAGGTGCGGCGCGTCTGACTATGAGGATTTTTATAACCGGTTGCTTAGCGGATGACTACCTTCGAAGCCTCGGTGCCCTGACGCTTGATGTACAGACCGGGAGCGAGCTCGCCCTGTACGCGGACGCCGTTGAGGTTGAAGTATTCGGCGGGAGCGTTGCTGTTGTCGGCAGCCTCGATATCCTCGATGCCCTTGAAGCCTTCCTGAGCCAGGGTGTAGACGCCCAGACCGTTGAAGTCCTTGTAGAGCATGATGCGGACAGCCTTCTTGCCGTTATCGTCGGTGATGGGCTCGCTTACCGAGAACGAGTGGCTGAAGCGGCCTTCGCCCTTCTTGATACCCAGCTTGGCGGCGGGAGCTACCCACAGCGGGGTGGCGCCTTCGAGGGTGAGGTTGGTGCCGAGCTTCACGATACCCATCTGGCCGCCCATGTTGTTGTCATCGGGGAACTGAACAGCGTAAACCAGGAAAGCGTCGTCGTTGAACGAGAACTGACGCATGCCGTTAGGCTGGGTGTCGGGGAAGAAGCCTGCTGCTTCCCATTCGCTCTGCTCTTCCTTGGTGCCTGCGTATTCGGCGAACGAGCTGGTCAGCTCGCCGGTCTGGTCATACAGCGACGGCTTGGTGGTGTGGCCGTCCATCCAGAAGTAGAGGTTCCAGATGTCGAACGAGTCGTCGTAAACGAACGAGCCCATCGGCGAGTAGTTCCATGCGCCCTGGTTTGCAGGATAGGTGGCACGCATTTCGATCACGTTGTAGCCTTCAGCGGTTACATCCCATTCGCCGCCTTCGTCCTTGATCCAGATGTACGACTTTGCGCTTTCGTTGGGGACAGCCATGAATGCGCCGGGGCCGTTGACAACGTCGCCTGCTGCATCATAGTAGTCGATACGGCCGCCGGCCGAGGAGCCTTCGGCTTCGTCGAACTCGAAGTTGTAGACCAGGGTCAGCTCACCGGTCTCGGTGTTGAGCTGATAGAGGTTCATGGGCTTGGCGGTGTGGGTGGTGGCGTCGTAGCAGTTGCTTACGTATGAGCCAATCAGCACGTGGCCGGCGTTGTCCTTGCCGATCCAGTTGGCGCAGATCAGGCCGTAGAGACGCTCGCCGTTGTAAGTCAGGGGGAGATCCTTGACGAACTTGCCGGTCTTTGCGTCAACTTTCACTACGTGGCCGTTGTCGGTCAGGACCATGATCGGGGCGCCGGTCTCTTCGTCGACACCGGGAACGTATTCAGTCGAGCAGGTGATGTAGATGTAGTCACCTTCCATCACTGCCATGGTGGCCTTGCCGGCGTTGGCGAAGCGGCCTTCCATAGCCAGCCAGTCCTGCAGAGCAACACCGTTTTCACCATTACCGCGGCTCATGAGCCAGTCGTTGGTCAGCTGGTAGCCGTCCTTGACGTCATACTTGGCGGGATCGACACCCTGAGCGGCTGCCGACAGCGTCAGAGCTGCCATTGAAGCGAGAAGTAAAGATTTCTTCATAAAGATAATTTAAGGTTATTGTTGTTTAAGTTATTATATATCACGGATTACCGTTGTTTTATAGGCATAGTTTCTCTTACCGTCTGCCGCGAAAGATTTTTTCGCGCTGTAAAGTTAAGCACGATTCTCGGATTTTTGCCCGCTTTTAACATAAAAAATCCGCTATCAACAGTTAAAAAATGCTAACACCGGGGTGCCGGCATTCTTTTTCTCCTAATTTCTGTACGTTTTTGCCGCTTTGTCGCTGCGCTCGGCAGTGAAGGAGGCGAAGGTCTCGAGCAGGTCGGCCAGCGCTATGGCGGCGTTGCGCACCTGGGCGTCGTAGAGGCTCGAGCCGGTGGCGGCGGGCACGTTGCGCCCGAGCAGGGCGTCGCTGATGCCGGAGACGTCGCCGAAGAGCTTCATCTGCAGGTTGAGCAGCTGGTAGGCGCCGCTGTCGGCGGTGTTGGTGACCACCTGGCGAGGCATTTCAGCTCCGGCGCGGCCCGTGACGGGGATCACGGCGTCGGGCGACGCCCACAGCCGGGACACGTCGTCGATCGTGACGCCGCGCGGCAACTGCTCCACGGGGAAGAGGAGCGCGCCCTTGGCCGACGAGGCCAGCATGGTGTCGATCAGCACCACCAGGCGGTTGATCGTGCGCTGCTGGTCGATGACATCCTCGACGAATGAGTGGACCTCGCCGTCGGTGAGCGGATAATGCTTCACGGCAAAGGGATGGGAACCGTGGCCGTAGGGTGAGGCGTACGACGACAGCACCGTGCCGTCGGGCGCGAGCCACGTACACTGCCAGCGCACGGCCATGTATTGGCGCCCGGCCGAGTCGGCGGCGCTCTCGGCGGCGAGCTGCCAGGTCTCGATGACGCGCAGGCGGCGGTCGCGCGCCCGGCAGAAGTCGGTGTCGGCCCGGGCCGGGGCGCCGGCGCTGCCGGGCCCGTCGAGGGTCCAGCCGGCGCCGCGGCCGGCGTAGAGGCGGCGCAGGGCCTCGACGCGCCGGGCGCTCCCGCGGCCGAAGCGGTTGACGAGCTCGGCCTCGGTCATGTCGTGGAGCATGCCTATGAAGTCGATGTCGTGGCCGCGCGGGTCGCGGTAGTCGTTGACGAAGAAGGCCGCGGGCGACACGTTGTCGACCCACACGCCCTCGCCTCCCTCGCGGCGCTCGGCGCAGATGCGCTGTATGGCGCAGCCCGAGATGACGAACTCCTCGAGCATGCGGCTGTCGAGCTCGGCCAGATGGTTGCGCCGGTCGAATGAGCCTTCCGACGTGTCGTAGGCGCCGGACTCGGCCGCGGCGGTGCGGTAGCGCCCCACGATGGTCTTGACGAGCTGGCGGATGAGGTTGTTGGTCAGCGGGCGCTTGCCCGAGTCGATGATGCGGCGGCGCTCCTCGACGGTGCGACCGTTGCAGTCGGCGACGGGGTCGCTCCACTGGTCGCCGTAGGTGTAGCGCTTGTGGCGCTCGCGCCGGCGCCGCAGGGGCTCGGCGGCGAGCCAGGCGTCGTAGGCTCGCCGCAGCAGTTTCATGTCTTTATTCATAGCATAGATCTTCAAGGTGGTCGGGAATGGTTTCGAGCAGACTCTCGTCGAGCACGTACGAGCCGTCGGCCGGCTCGGCGACAGCGTCGAGGGTGAAGGCGTCGGCTTCCTCGAGCGGCGCGGCCACCAGGCGGCCGTCGGGCAGCAGACCCACGGCCGGACAACTCTCGTCGGGCCAGCCGAAAGGCGAAGCCAGGCGGCGCAGGCCGGCGAGGGTGCGCGGATCGGCCGCGGGCGCCGCCGGGCGCTCCCAGCGGGCGGCGTGCATCAGCAGGGGACGGCGGCAGCCGGCGGGGAGCTCGATCAGCAGCTGGCGGCTGCCGCAGGCGCGCACGGCCGCCGGGACAACCGCGCCGTGGGGCAGCAGGCGCGGGTCGGCCGAGTCGAGCAGCCGCAGATACCAGACGCGCATGGCCTCGCGCAGGCGGCCGTTGATGTCGTGGCCGTCGTAGCGCTCGACGGTGCAGTCGGTGCGCGCCTCGTCGTAGCCGAGCCGGCGGCGCCAGACCGCCAGCATCTCATTCTCAGAAAAATTTTTCATGGAAAAAATTTTTTAATGCCCAATGCATAATGCGAAATGCGTAATTTTTTAATGCGTAATTTTGGTTGTGCGCTCATTGCGCATTTCGCATTGCGCATTTCTAATTTGTCATTGCGCATTGCGCATTCTAAATTATTCGCCGATGATGCGGAAGTGGGTGGTCGGATGACGGAGCACTACGCACGAAGCCTCGGTGAGCACGATGGCGTCGGTGTTGCGGTTGCCGGCCTTGCGCAGGTCGAGGCGCTCCTTGCTGAAGGGGATGTGCGTGTACTTTGTGATGAAGTCGGGGTCGATGACCATGCCGTCCTTCGAATGGTGGCACTGGTCGAACACCTCGGAGTGTATCACATAGAGGGTGCCGAAGTTCGAGACGATCTCGCGGAAGCGTATGCCCCACCTTGTGAGCGAGCCCTCGCCTGAGATCGAGCGGTAGAACTGGATGTTGTTGAGCGCCGTGATGAGCTTTGTGCCGCCGAGGAGGATCTTCTTCTTGGAGCCGTTGTTGTTGGTGAACACCTGCGCGCAGAGCTTGATCACGTCGGCTTCCTTGGGCGAGGCGGGCAGCGTCGCCTCCGATGCCGCCTGGTTCCAGATACCTCCGGTCATGTAGACGTACTCATTCTTGTCGGGGTGGATGAACTTGGCGCGGGCGCCGAACAGGAAGCTTTTCTCCATGCCCAGGCGCATGTCCATGACGGCGGCTTCCTCCTGGTCGCTGAAGTTCCAGTCGACTTCCTTGTCGGATAGGCGCTGCAGGAGCGACTGCTCGACCTGCATCTTGAAGATCTGACAGTTGTTGCTTCGCTTCATGGGCAGCGCCTCGAACTGTCCGGTCTGCACGTCGAGTTCGGAGGCGGCGCGCCCCATCCTCACCGCCCATGCCTCGGTGACCTTGGGCGCGGGCTGCAGCCTGGGGGCTTCCTTGCCGTCGCTGCTTGCGTTGAGGCAGACCACACGCAGTTCCTTGCCGGCGGCGCTGCGGACGTAGCCCACCAGTGGCTGACGGGCTGATCCGGCCAGGACTTCCGGGAACAGGATGGTGTCGGAGGGAGCGAATACGTTGGCGCGGTCGACCGTGACGGTCAGCAGGGTCAGTCCGCTGTCGTCCTCCTCGATATCGTTGACCGACGGTACGGTTTCGCACTTGCATTCGTTGACGCGGGTGTCGACGGTGTAGTAGTCGACGGTCATCGATCCGCAGCCTCGGCTGCCGATGCAGCGGGTGAGCTGGTCGACCGGCGTGGCCGAGGGGCGCACGCGCACAATGCGCTGGTCGATGGAGGATGTGAGCAGCCCCGGGGCTGCCTGATCGGTTACCGAAGTGGTCAGCGGGGCGCCCGAAGCGTGCTCACCGCCGTTGATTCCGTTTACTGTTTTTGTTTCCATAGTTTTTGATTGATTTTTGATAAGGGTTTGTTAACAGGATGATGTAATTGATGTAATTGATGTAATTGATGTAATTGATGTGATGAATGCGCATTATGCATTGCGCATCTTAGTTTTTAGTCTTCCCATACGGAGGGCGGGTAGAGCATGAAGCCGTCGCCGGCGGTATCGTCGGCGGGGCCGTCGGGAGCGGTGTCGGCCGGGGCGACGCCGACGGGGGCATACATCGGAGGCTGTTCCTCCGGCTGCGGGGTGTTTTTCTTAGAATCGGTGTTTTCCATAATAAATTAAGGTAAAAAGATTAGATAAAGATGAAATTTGGAAATTAGATTAAGTGGTTTGTTTTGTGATTGCGTTGCAAAATTACAACCAAAATTTTACTACTGCAAGAAAAATCAAGAAAAAATTCAATGAAATTTGAATTTTTCATGGAGAGCAGGCTTTCTAGCCTGCGACAACGATTAGCTAAAGTAATTTCCGCGCCATCGGCAACGCGCAGGCTGAAAAGCCTGCTTTCCTGGCATCCGCGGTTCGCCGCAGGCTAGAAAGCCTGCTTTCCAAGGGCGGCGCAGCCGGCTTTCCTTTAGTATTCGCGGGAGATGATGAAGTCGAAGAGGCGGGCGAGCTGGGCGGATGAGTCGCACCGGGGCAGGCGGTCGAGGTGGGCGCGGGCCGCGGCGCGGAGGGCGGCCATGCGGGTGTAGGCATAATCGATGCCGCCGCGTTCGCGTGCCAGGCGGGTGAGCTCGGCGATCTGGGCATCGTCGAGTTCGGGAATGCCCTGAGAGGCGAGCATGGCTTCGGCCTCGGGGGCTTCGCCGGATTCGAGGATGTGGAGCAGCGGCAGGGTGATCTTGCCCTCGCGGAGATCGTTGCCGGTGGGCTTGCCTACCTTGCCGTCGTCGAAGTAGTCGAAGATGTCGTCGCGGATCTGGAAGCAGAGGCCGAGCAGGCGCGCCACTTCGGCGAGGGTGTCGGTGGCGTCGGCCGGAGCGTCGACGGCGTAGCAGCCAACGCGGGCACAGGCCACGAAGAGCGAAGCGGTCTTATGATCGATGACCTTGAAGTATGAAGCCTCGGACTGTGTGTGCTCGCGGGCGTTGTAGATCTGGTCGATCTCGCCGAGCGAGAGCAATTTTCCCAAATTGCCGATAGCCTCGACGATGCGGACGTCGCCGGTGGCGATGGCGCGCTGAAGGGAGGTAGACACAAAAAAATCGCCAACGAGGACGGCGATGTGATTGTCCCACACGGCGTTGACGGTAGGACGGTTGCGGCGGAGCTTGGAGTCGTCGACGACGTCGTCGTGTATAAGCGAGGCATTGTGGAGGAGCTCGACGGCGGCTGCGGCGTTGAGGACGCGCTCGTCGACGGAGCCGAACATGCCGGCGCAGAGCATCACGAGTATCGGACGGATCTGCTTGCCCTTGGATGTGAGATAGCCTTCGATGACGGTATCCATCAGCGGATTACCGGACGACAAACGGGTGCGTATCAGGGCATTGAGCCGCTCGATGTCGCTCCGGAGCTGTATCTTGATGGTGTCTAAGGCGTTCATTCGTACGAAATATGGCGCAAAGATAGCAAAAAATCGTGATACAGGCAAGATGAGGCAAAAAAAGCGCCCGTGGCGAAGTGGCCACGGGCGCTTTGATATTCATGTAATGAGGATTACTCGAATGTGACTGTGTAGGGCAGCTGGTCGAGGTGAACGGTGACCTTGTAGGTGCCGGGGGCAGGAGCAGGAATGTTGGCGGGATTGCCGTCCTCGGCCTTGGTGACGAGGCAGTCGGCAGCGCCGCCCATCTGAATATCCCAGCCGTTGTTGCACTGGATCTTGAACTCACCGGCCTTGAGGGTCATGGTTCCGGTCCAGGTCAGGAAGTCGGCCGAGGGGGTCAGGTTGGTTGCAGCATCCCAGCCGCTGGGGGTCGCGTCGCCGATGAGGCCTACTGCGGTGACGGGAGTCAGGGCGTAGGTGAGCGACGAGATGTTGGCCTGGGCCCAGTAGAGGCCGTCGGCTCCGGCGTTGATGTTGCCTGCGCCGCCGTCGTTGGAGATCTGGCCTTCAGCGCCGCCCATGCCGAAGTTGATGCCGTCCCAGTTGGGAGCGGAGCAGAACTTGAACTCGCCGTTGAGGTGTGCGAAGCCGAAGTAGTCGCTGTAGTTGACGGTGGTCAGCAGCTGCGAGGCGGTCTGGCTCCAGCCGTTGGAGTTGCCGGGAGTGTAGAGGCACTCGATGGCGAGCGAGAAGTCGTAGGTCATGTCCTCCATGTTGATGGTCAGCAGGTAGGGGCCTGTGACGTTGAGGCAGCCGGCATTGGGCTCGTTGGTGCCGTCGTGTGCCACGAGGATACCGGTGAGCGATTCGTCGCCGTTGACCTCGACGCCGAACTGCGAGTTGGGGCCCGAAGCCCAGTCGCCGGTGACGAAGGTCGACTCGGGGATGATCTTCCACCACCAGCCTTCGGTGACGTCGAACTTGAAGGTGAATACGGGATCGTCATACGGGCTCAGGTCGGAGTGGTTGAGCTTGATGGCCTTGGCAACCTCCCAGTCGCAGGCGGTGCCGACGAGGTAGTAGTTGTCCTCGATGACGAGATCGCTCGGGAAGGGAAGGATTGTCATGGCGAAGGGGCCGTAGTATGTGTCGGGGCCGCCGATGCGTGCTTCCTGCTTGGCAGCGGCGTCGCCGCCAACGGTATAGAGGCTGTAGCGGAGCTGTACTTCCTTGGCCTTGGGGCCCTTCGAAATGGTCTTGTAGTAGACACCCTGGAGGGCATCGGGGGCTGCGACGATGTTGTAGAGGGTCGCTTCCTCGTTGGCGGGCTCAACAGTAGCCTCGAACGAGCCGCTGTTGGAGAAAGAGGCGTCCTTCGACATCTCGACTACGGCCTTGTAGCTGTAGTTCTCGAGGTTGGGAGCGGCGACGGTAGCCAGGACAATGCTCTCGTTGGCGTCGTTGAGGCCCTTGAGGTCGTATGTCTCCCCGTCGGTGAGGGCGGTGGCGACGGTGACTTCATCGGCCTTGAGCACCGTGCCCTGGGCATTGGTCTGGGGGGCGGGATTCGGCTCCTCGTAGTTGTCGCAGGAGACGAAGCCGAAGCTCAGCAGAGCGGTCAGACCATAGATTGCATATTTTTTCATATCTGTTGTATCAGGTTTTATTACCGTCCGGCGCGGAGCCGCCCGGGAGCGGCTCCGCCGGAGCGGCAGTTATTTACTTTAATGCAAAGCTGACTGTCTTGGTGTTTGTGTCCACAGTCATCTGGATGGTCGACTCTTCGGCCAGCTCAAAGGCCCAGTTGCCCTTGCCGCTGACATAGCCGCCGTTGAAGACACCGCCGGTGAATTCGCCGGGAACGTCGCCGTCGGCTTCCTGAGGACCGATCTGGGTGGTGTTGTCCCAGCCGTCCTCGTTGAGTTCGAGAGCGAAGCGGAAGTTGACGTGGCCTGCGGGAGCGGTGAACGTGCCGGTGTAGATGCCGCTTTCGCCGGTGTCGGCGAGGCGGTAGTCCTTATAGTCGGCCTCGTTCTCGATGCCCGGAGCCTTCCAGCCCGAGATGGAGCCTACGAGGTAGATGTACTTGGTGACCGTGACATTATGGTCGCCCTCGTAGAAGTCGACGAGGATGTTGTTCATGTCGGACATGTTGACCACGATGGTCATCTTGCCGCCTGCCCAGTTGGGGAAGTTGAACGAACCCTTACCCTTGACGGCGACGGTGCTGAGCGAGCCGCCTACCATCTCGACGTCGATGGAATTGTCATCGACCTGCGAGCCGTAGGAGTCGGCATCCCAGCCGGTGAGCTGGGTATAGAAGCGGAACATGGCGCTGCCGGCGGGGATATCGAACACACCGCTGTAGACCTTCGAGCCGATGCCGTTGGCGGGCTCGAACAGACGCCAGTCGGCATAGTGGGCAGCGTTGCCCTCGGTCGGGCCGGCCCAGCCTTCGGGTGCGCCGACGAGATAAATGAAGCCGGGCACTGGCACTGCGAAGTAGGGACGCAGGGTGTTGTACGAAACGACGTTTGATGTGATCAGCGAGCTTTCGACGCCGGTGAGCTGAGCCACAGCGCGGAAGTAGACTTTGGCAGTCTGTCCGGCACCGTAGAGGGCGTCATAGCCATCCTGATCCTCCACGCCCTGAAGCTGGAGCAGACCCAGAGCGACGTCGGACTGCTTGACCTGCAGCTTGGCGGAGGTTGCGTTGACGGTGGCGAGGTCGACAGAGTTTGTGAAGGCTTCGTCGACAGCCATCTGCATCGAGTACTGGGTCACGGCCGAGTAGCCGTAGTCAGGCTGCGAGCAGGTGAACTCCAGCACGCTGCTGCGAGCGTCGGAGAGCTCTATGTACTGGTCCTGCATCTGGGGCACGTTGAGCTTGAACTCGGTCGGCGCCTGGTATACAGGGTCGCGGTCTTCCTCGCAGGATGTGAAGCCTGTTGCGAGAGCCGCCAAGGCCAGGAATATAGAAAGTTTTTTCATTGTGTTGTCCTTTTTTCAGTATTAATAGCCGGGGTTCTGGGTATAGCCGTTGGTCGTTACGACGGTAGCCGGCAGAGGATATACATTGAAGTTCTGGGGATAGTCAGCGCCGTTGAGCACCTTGTTCTTCCAGTTCCAGGTGTAGCCCGAGATCCACTTTCCGTAGCGGATAAGGTCGGTGCGGCGGGTGCACTCGGTGTAGAGCTCGCGGCAACGCTCGGCCTGCAGCTCGGTGAGGTTGAGCGAGGTGTAGGCGGGCATGCCGGCGCGTTCGCGCACGTAGTTGGTGTACTCGAGGGCCTTGGCCGCGGAGCCGCCGCCGTTGAGGGCGGCCTCGGCAGCCGACAGGTAGATTTCGGCCAGACGGATCATGCCGTAGTCGATGCCCAGCGGGTCGACGGCAGCGGGCGACAGGTTGTGGTCGATCTCGCCTTCGTCGTTGATGTACCAGTTGGAGAACTTGACGGCGAGGAAGCCGTTGTTGCCCCATGCGGCCTGGGTGAACTCCTCATTGTTGATGTTGAAGCCGTCAGCAGCGGTCTTCCACATCTTGGTGCGGAGGTCGGGGGAGTAGGTGTAGTCGCTGTTCCATTCGAAGATCTCGACGAACTGGCGGCGAGCGCTCATACACTTCCAGCCGTTGCCCGAGTTATACTCGGCCTGGGTGCAGGAGAACGTCGCGTCGGAGGGAGCGTCACCGATCCAGGCGTTGCACATGAAGCCGCCGTTGGCGTAGCTCTTGAGGCCGACGCCCTGAGCGTTGAGAGTCATGGATTCCTGCGGGATATCCCAGATGATCTCGTTGATGTCGCTCGCGCCGCCGATAGCGAACTGCTTGTTGTTGTATGCGAAGTTCTGATGGTATGCGTGGCAGAGACCCGAGCCCTGGAAGCCGCCGTGACCGAGACGTGCTATGACGGCTTCGGCATGGTCGTAGCAGTCTTTCCAGCGGGCGGTGCCGGTGTAGACCTCGGCGTTGAGGTAGAACTTGACCAGGAGCGACTCAGCCACGTCGAGACCTACGTAGCCGTAGGGGGGACGGTTCTGGGGATCGTTGGCCTTGTACCAGGCCACTACGTCTTCGAGGTCCTCGGTGACGCGGTTGAATACCTCGCGGCGGCCGGTGGCGAAGTCGGTGCTCAACTGGGGAGGTACGGAACCGACGGTGACGTCGTCGCCGGCCCAGGGCACATTGCCGTAGCAGTCGATCAGGTAGAAGTAGCAGCCTGCGCGGAGGATGCGTGCCTGACGGTCAAATTCGGCCTTGAGGGCGACATCCTCGTCGGTGTTGCACTGGAAGTCGGACTGGATGAAGTTGTTGCACAGGGCCACGTTGGTCATCAGTCGCGAGTATACGCCCATGACGACACCATTGTTGGTCGGTGCGATGCCGTACTGGAAGTTGGCGTCGATAGCGTCGGCCGAGGGGAGCCAGTTGACCTCGTCGGTGGGGATTTCCTCGAGGTTGAAGATAGCGCGCTGGAAGGTCGACATACCGCCGTCCATCGAGGTCAGGATGTTCGAGCCGTCGGAGTTGGTGCCGTAGCCGTAGGTGGCGAAGTCCTGGTATACGAACGCCATGGTACGCGCCATATACTCACGCGGGTTCTGGGGGAAGGTACCCGGCGTGATGTCGTTCGGCGAGGTCGGCAGCAGGTCCAGATCGCCCGTACAGGAGCTAAGGGCCACGCCGACTGCGAGTCCGGCCGTCAGAATGATCTTATTGAGTTTCATATAGAATTTTCTGATAAGTGGTTAATGGTTAGAATGTGGCGATCACACCGAGGGTGAAGGTGACAGGACGCGGGTAGACGTTGTCGTCGCGGCCGTCGAACACTTCAGGATCGATACCCTTGTACTTGGTGATGACGAAGGGGTTCTGCGCAGCACCGAAGACGCGGAGACGGAGCTTGTCGTTGAGCAGGTTCTCGAAGGTGTAGCCCAGGGTGATGTTGTCGCAGCGGATGAACGATGCGTTCTCAACCCAGTAGTCGCTCAGCGCGAGGTTGGCGTCGCTGGAGTGGAAGTAGAACTCGTCGCGCAGCAGGTTGTTGAGGCCGTACTGGTCGACAGTGCCGAAGTTGGTGCGTGTGCGGCGGGGTGCATTGTAGACCCAGTTGCCGATCGAGGCGCGCAGCGAGATGCCGAGATCCCAGTTCTTGTAGTTGAAGGTATTGTTCCAGGTCATGGTCACCTTGGGTTCGGGCGAGTGGAAGTTGATCAGGTCGGCGGCGTCGATCTTGCCGTCGGCGTTCTGGTCGACGTACTGGCCTTCGACGGGGTTGCCGGCGTTGTCATACACCTGCTGGTAAACGCGGTAAGTGTAGGCTGCCTCGCCCTGCATGAACCACTGGAGAGCGGAGCCGATACCGCCGCCGGGAACGGTGCGGCCCGATTCGATGGGGGTGCCGTCGTTGAGCGAGGTGATCTTGTTGCGGTTCCAGGCCACATTGTAGCTGGTCGACCATGTGAAGTCGCGTGTTACGACGGGCTTGGCGCCGACAGTGAACTCGATACCGTAGTTGCGGAGAGTACCGATGTTGCGGGTCAGGTAGTCGGAGGTCTGGAGACCCTTGGCGGGCACTTTGGCCAGCAGGTCCTTGGTGTCGCGGAGATACCAGTCGAGGTTGGCCGTGATGCGGTTGTTGAGGAAAGCGAGGTCGAAGCCGACGTTCCAGGTGGTGGTTGTCTCCCACTTGATCTTCGAATCATAGGGCTGCGGATAGAGGGCCGAAACCCACTTGCCGTTGTCGAAGTACGACGGATACTGGAAGTTGGGATCCGACGATACGGTGTAGATAGGCATGTAGGGGAAGTACGAGCCGATATCCTGCTGGCCGGTCTGGCCCCAGCCTAAGCGGAGTTTCCATTCGTTCATGACACTCTGGTCCCGGAATACGGGCAGATTCGAGATCTTCCAGCCCAGGGCCACGGCGGGGAACAGACCCCAGCGGGTGTCCTTGGAGAAGCGCGATGTACCGTCGTCGCGGAGGGTGAAGGTCAGCAGGTAGGTGTCGTCGAAGATGTAGTTGACACGACCGAAGAACGAAACGAGCTGAACGGGAGCAGCCCAGCGCGAGTCCTTGACGTCGGCGCCGCCGACGGTCTGGCCGATGCTGCTGTTGGGGTTGACGTCCATGTAGTACTGGCCGTTGACGTAGCCGAATCCGTTGGCGCCGTCGGGGCCGAGGAAGCCAAGCGAGTTGACGTAGCTGTTCGAGTTGCCGAAGTAGCTGAACTTCTGCCAGTCGTAGCCGACGGTGACGTCGAGGTTGGACTTGATGGCCTCGAATTCCTTCTTATAGTTGATGTAGAACGAGAGCATGGTGTTGCGCTGTACCTCGTGCCACTTGTACATGGTCTCGGCACCGGCTGCGTTGTTGGCCAGCAGGCCGCTGTTGCGCCATGCCTGGAGCGAGTTGGCTGCGGTGTAGGAAGTGCAGTCGTTTTTCGATACCTGATAACCGAGGTTCAGGTTGAAGTGGAGCTCGGGGAGGAAGTGGAGCGAGTAGTCGAGCTGGAGGTTGCCACTCGATGACCAGGTCTTGTTGTGGCTGTCGACGTCGTTGAGGAGCTGGAGCGGGTTGATGCCCGAGTTGCGGTCGTTCTGGCCGCCTTCACCGGGGATGAAGTTGTAGTAGCCGTTGTAGACATACAGCCCGGCGTTGCCTGCCATGGGTATGTTGGTGTAGACGGGCTTGGTGGGGTCGAACGCGATGGCCGAGCCGACGGCGCCGGTGTCGCCGTTGCCGGTGCGGGCGTAGGTGCCGGTGGCGTTGGCGTTGACGCTCAGATGGTCGTCAAAGAACTTGGGATTGAGGTTGAAGCCGGCGGTGACGCGGTCCATCGACGAGGTCTTGAGGATACCCTGGTTGTTGGTGTAGCTGACGCTCACGCGGTAGGGGAGGATGCCGGCCTTGCCGCCGACGCTCAGGTTGTAGTCGTGCGAGAACGATGTACGGAGCACTTCCTTCTGCCAGTCGGTATTGTATATGGTGCCGTTGTATCCGAGCTGTGCGGCCGAAGCCTCACCGAGGTTGGCGGTAACCATGTCGGCGAATTCCTGGCCGTTCATCATGTTGAGTTTCTTGCGTGCGGTGTTTACGCTGAAGTTGGCCGAGAAGTTGACCTGCGGACGGCCGCTCTGGCCCTTCTTGGTGGTGATGATGATGACGCCGTTCGAAGCACGCGAACCGTAGATGGCCGTAGCGGATGCATCCTTGAGGATGGTCATCGACTCGATGTTCTGCGGGTTGATCATCGTGAGCGCGTTCATGCCGCCGCCCTGGCTCTGGTTGGTCTGGGGCACGCCGTCGATGACGATCAGAGGATCGTTGGTGGCGTTGAGCGAGGAGCCGCCGCGGATACGGATTGTGCCGCCGCCTGCGGGGTTACCGCCGTCGAGGGTCACGACGACACCGGGCGACGCACCCACCAGGAGGTCCTGGGTCGAGGTGGCGATGCCGGCCTCGATCTCGTCGGGCTTGATGATGGCTACCGAACCGGTGGCATCTTCCTTCTTCACGGTACCGTAGCCGACGGCTACGACTTCCTGAAGAGCTACCGCGCTCGACGTAAGGTGGCAGTCGACAGTAGTGCGGCCGTTGACGGCGACAGACTGTGTCTCACAGCCTATGTACGAAAACACGAGTGTGCCCTGGGGATCAACCTCGATGGTGTAGTTGCCGTCGAAATCGGTACTTACGCCATTCTGCTGACCTTGCACCACGACACTCGCGCCGATGGCGGGTTCGCCTTCGGGCTCATACACAGTGCCGCTCACTGTGATTTTTTGTGCTAATGCCGGAAGAGCGCAGGCGATCACCAGGGCGAGTGCCAGCACTGCCTTCCGCGTCATTTGTAAACAAATGTTCTGCATGCAAGTAGTAATTTTAAGTTAGTAATTATATAATCTCAGTTTCAATTCTCTGCGGGTCGTATTCGTCGGCATGCGCGTCGGAGCGAATCACAATACCCGTCGACTGCTTGGCTGCTTGCTGCATAGCACAAATTCTTGGAAAAAGAGACGGCTGCGGGGCCGATCCCGGTTTTTCAATGGTTTGTTGTCCTCACAATCTAAGGCCGTCCCTTGTATTCGGGAGCGTGTGACTTACTCCGCGGCTGCGGATAACTATCTTTCGGCGCAAAGTAAATCAATTTTTCCACTCTTACCAATTTTTAACAATAAAATTACCCGAAAGTTGCAAGTTTAACACTGTTAAGTTAAATTTAACCCCTTTATTTAACAATTGCAGTAGAGTGAAGACGTCGCGTCTTCACAACCGGTGATCAACGATATCAAAAGTAATAGCCCGACGTTCAGCGGCGAAGGCGGGGACGCCTTCGCTCCATTGCCAGGGGAGACGGTCAGCGGCGGATTGCGCCGCCTGCGCCGCCGGACTGCTGGCGGCCGCCGCCGGTGCCGCGGTTGCCGCTGTTGCGGCGACGCTCGATGCCCTGATTGGTGCGGGGGTCGCTGCCGAGGAAGTCGTCGTCGATCTCCTCGTCGTCATCGGATGGCGGCGGCTCCTCGCCGCGCTTCAGCTTGGGTTTGTTCTTGAGTATTGCCTGCGGCTTCTGGGCGTCGACGGGCAGCTCATATATGTCCCATACCTGCTCCACATCCCAGTTGCGCCGCAGATCGAGCTTGCGGGGGTAGTAGGCGACCTCCTCGGGCTGCACCGAATCGGGAATGCCGGTGGTCCAGCGGCCGTTGCGGTCGGAGTCGAAGAACAGGCGGGCGTAGTACGTGCCGGGGTTGACGAAGCGGAACACGGCGCGGCCGTCGGCCGTGACCGGCGCACGAAGCACCGGTTCGTCGGAGGCCGACAGCAGTTCGACCACGGCCGTTGAATCGGCTCCCTTTATATTAAATGTGATATTCGAGTAATCCTCGAGCGGGCGGACGGTGAATTCGCGCATCACGGGCTTGTTGTGCTCGCCGTAGATGCCTACGATTGCGGCCGAATCAATGGTGAAGCGGTACTTGGCGCCGGGGGTCCACTTAACGTCGAGGCGCCGGCCGAGCAGGAGGTCGGCCGAGTCGGGCAGCAGCGGGGGAAGCGCCACGGGCTTCCAGAGCGTGTCGACCTGCATTTCCATGCGCATGGCGGCCGTATCGAAAGTCTCGACAGGCTGGCTGAGCGCGAACTGCAGCGGGCGGTTGACCTCCTGGCCGGCCGAGCCGAACTGCACCTGCAGCACGTCGAGGGCGGGCGGCAGCGTGTCGGCTTCGATCTCCTTCTTGCTGCGGCGGGGCTCGCGGTAGAAGAAGCGCAGCGTGTCGGTGGTCCACTGCAGACGGTCGAGCGAGTCGGGCTTACGGTAGCTGACGGCGAGCATCAGCGAGTCGGCGCCGAGGGCGGGCTCGCGGAGCCACAACGTGAGGGAGTCGCCGCGGGCGCTGAACTGCTCGACGGCCCAGTCGGAGGCCGGGCGCCCGTCGAGCGATTCGCCTCCGCCGACGGCACGCACGCGGGGCAGCGAGTCGGGCTCGGCGCCGAAGACCAGCAGGGCCTTGCGGCGCACGTCGCGGCGGTAGTCCTTGACGTACTGGGCGCGGTAGTCGAGGTTGAACCACGTCAGCAGCACGTCGTTGGGCAGGAAGCGGTGACCGGGGCGCACGACGAGCGAGTCGGCCCCGGAGGAGCTGTAGAGCGTGTCGACCACCTCGATGGGGCGCACCGACGGCGTCACGAGCGAGTCGAGAAAGGCAATGTCCTCAGAGCGGTCCCAGTGGAAGTCGCGGTTGAGGTCGTTGAAGGCGTAGACGCGGTATGAGCCCGGAGCCAGATTGCGGATCGTGAACTGGCCGCGCTGGTTGGTGCGGGCGATGCGGTCGGGCGGCAGGGTGCGTATGGCCGAATCGGCCGTGTTGGAGTACGCGCCAACGAGGATGCCCTGCGCGGGCTCGAGATTCGACGCCTGGAGCACGACGCCCGAAATGCGCATCGTGTCGATGCGGCCGCCGGTCGAGAAGTCGAGCGCGAAGCCGTCGAGCACATTGCCTTCGTTGAGGTCTTTGATAGCGTCGCCGAAATCGATGGTGTAGGTCATGTCGGGGCGCACGGTGTCGTTGAGGCGCACGCTCACGCGGCGCCCGTTGGCCGTCACGGTCGGCGCCTGGATCTGCACCGGCGAGATGACCACCTTGTTGAAGGCGTCCTCGAGCTGCACGTTCTCGTCGAAGTAGATGGTGATGCTGCGGGCGGCGGCGCCGGTGTCGCCGGGCATCGGCGTCGAGCGCACGAACACGGGGGGCAGCTCGTCGCGCGGTCCGCCCTCGGGGCGGCCGATGCTGGCGCAGGCGGCCGCCAGCAGAGCCAGCAGTACCATCGGTATCAGGCGCAGGGGTGTAAGCTTCATCGGCGGGCGCGGCGGGGCGGCTTGGTGATCAGATCGAAAGGCGGCGCAGCGTGTTGAGCAGCTCGCGGTTGATGGGTTTGTCGTTCTTGATGGCCTTGGTGAAGGGGACGTAGACGATCTCGTCGTTCTTGATGCCGATCATCACGTTGCGCTGGTCCTCCATCAGGGCGTCGATGGCCGCGGCGCCCATGCGCGAGGCCAGAATGCGATCGTGGGCCGTAGGCGAACCGCCGCGCTGCAGGTGGCCCAGGATCGACACGCGCACGTCATAGCCCGGGAACTCGGTCTTGACTCGCTCGGCCAGGCCCATGGCGCCGCCGGTGACGGGCGACTCGGCCACAAGGACGATGGAGGAGTTCTTCGACTTGCGGAAACCGTTCTGGATCAGCTCGGCCAGCTGGTCGACCTCGGTCGATATCTCGGGGATGATGGCAGCCTCGGCACCGGAGGCTATTGCGCCGTTCAGGGCCAGGAAGCCGGCGTCGCGGCCCATGACCTCGATGAAGAACAGGCGTTCGTGGCTGGTGGCCGTATCGCGGATCTTGTCGACGCACTCCATGATGGTGTTGAGCGCCGTGTCGTAGCCGATGGTGGTGTCAGTGCCGTAGAGGTCGTTGTCGATGGTGCCGGGCAGGCCGATGATCGGCAGGTTGAACTCATTGGCGAAGATGCGGGCGCCCGACAGCGAGCCGTCGCCGCCGATCACCACCAGCGCGTCGATCTCGTGGCGGCGCAGCACGTCGTAGGCCAGCTGGCGGCCTTCGGGCGTCATGAATTCCTTGCAGCGGGCCGTCTTGAGGATCGTGCCGCCCTGCTGGATGATGTTCGAGACGTTCTGGGTGCGGAATTCGACGATTTCATCGGCGATCAGACCGCGGTAGCCGCGGTAGATGCCCTTGACTTTCAGACCGCTGAAGATTGCCGAACGGGTCACCGCACGGATTGCGGCGTTCATGCCCGGAGCATCGCCGCCCGACGTAAGTATGCCTACACATTTAATTTCTGCCATAATCTCAGTTCCTTAGTGAATGCTTTGTGTAAATTCATCGCAAAGTTAATGCTTTTTTTTAAACAATGAAAACGGTCTTTTGGTCAAAAACGGGAAATTATTCGCCATCTTTCGCCCGCGGCCAACTTTCCGCCGCCGGCCGGCGTTATTAAATCCGGACACACATAATTACTAACCCATAAAACTTATCCACTATGGAACTCGCAAGAATCCACAAGGAGCACCGCATCCACTTCATTGTCAAGGTCGCCCTGCACGCCGCCACTCTGGCAGCGGCAATCATGGCCGTACACGAACTCGACCGCATCCACCACCGTCTGAAAAAAATCGAGAAATGCGAGAAGAGGCATCTCCTCTGATCCGCGCCAACGACATCCGGGGCCCCCTGCGCGGAGCCCCGCTTTTTTTTCTTATTAGCTTGTCGCTATTTTAGCTAAATCAGCTATTGTGGCTATTGTAGTTATCCTTAGACCGGCGATTTAATCAAATTTTAATTTTTATTTTTTAATTATTAATTGAATTTGGCGTAACTTTGCCGTCTCATTGCATAACGGATATGGAACAGACGCACATGAAGGGTCTGACGGCAGCGCAGGTCGAGGAAAGCGCCCGCCTCCACGGCCTCAACATCATAACCCCGCCGCCGCGGCC
>OGNF01000757.1_pt1 | contig 33546 bp, 34 predicted proteins | sample 1573321 | NCBI WGS metagenome assembly OGNF01 (sample SAMEA2581911, study PRJEB24529) | metagenome | biome: Human gut stool | place: China | collected 2011 | reverse complement strand
GTGCAGCTATGCGTCAGGCCGCTGCACTGCTGGCTCTGGGCGATGAGCACACCGTCGCGGCAAAGCGCCGCCGACGCCGCCGAAGGCGGCGGCGCGCCGAACGGGGGTTAAGCTGTTGCAGCGCGCCGCGCTGCTTACTTGATATAGGGACGTTATATCGTCACTATGGTTAGAATACTGCCTGAAATCCAGCACAACTGCTGCATCAAGCGCTATCCTGATGGCGGTGCTGAGGTGATCGCTTGCGAGGCTGCTATCTTCCGCGAACGCGGATGGGAAGCGGCCGACAAATGGGCGCCAGAGCCGCGCGAGAGCGCGAGCGAAGCGCCCGATGTCGCCGCGAATCTGGCGCGAGCGAAGCGCAGGGCGCGCACCATGGTGCGCGATTATGCGCGGGCGAACGCCTTCCAGTATTTTGTGACACTGACGCTCGACGCGGCGCGTGTCTCTGATCGCTACGATATCGACGCGTGCACGCGTGACATTCGCACGACGCTGGACAATCTTGTTCGGCGCAAGGGGCTGCAATACGTCCTTGTTCCGGAGGAACACAAGGACGGTGCGATTCATTATCACGGCTTCATCAATGCGGCGCTGCCGCTTGAGGACAGCGGCACGCTGTCCAAGGGCGGCGGAAAGCCGCGAAAGCCGCGCTCAGCGCGACAGCGCGAGCAATGGCTTTTAGAGGGCTGGAACGTTGTGTACAACGTTCCAGCGTGGAAATTCGGCTTCTCGACGGCAATCGCGCTTTACGGCGAGCGTGACGCCGCGATTGGATATGTTTGTAAGTACATCACGAAGGCGCAGCGCAAAATTGGCGGGCGGTGGTATTACTCCGGCGGCGGTCTGGCTCTGCCCGCGGTCGAATATTGCGACGTTGCCTTTGAGCAACTTTCCGCTGCTGCGGTCGAGCATCGCTTTGCTGTTGACGCTCTGGGCTGCGAGATGGTAAGATTCTATACAAGGGGGTGGGATGATGCGGCCTCAGCATATCTTGGAACGGTTTGAAATCAACCAAAGGCGCGCGGGTGCGAGGGATTTTCTCGCGTTGACGTATCGCGTCGCGGCTGGTGAGCGAATTTCCGAGGTGGTGCATGACCTTGCGCGGCAAGCTGGCATGCCAACGGTTGCCATCTATTCGCGCATGAAGCGCGATCTTGCGCCGCTGCTCAACGCAAACTTGCTGCAGCTGCGCGCGGTCGGTCTCGACCTGCGCGAGCGCACGACGACAGAGCTCGCAAAGGCGTGTGCAAAATTTTGTTGAAAACTGGGTTTACAATTTCGGGTTTGTGAAGTGGGCGCGGGGGCGTTGCGCTGCAACGGCTGCGCCGTGTGCGGCTGCGCGTCGCTGCGCTCTTTTTGTTGGGAAAGGATGGATTTTTTGACTACGGAATATCTTTTGAACCGAGAGGTTGAGCAGGTTCTCGGCTGCTTGACTGACGCAAACCGGCTTGTGCTGCAAGTGTGCTTGCACACGGGTTTACGTGTGGGCGACGTGCTCGCGCTGCGCACGGAGCAGTTGAAGCCGCGCTTTTGGGTGACAGAGGCAAAAACAGGAAAACGGCGCATGGTTGGGCTGCCCGAACCTTTGCTCGCGGCCATCCGCGAACAGGCGGGGGAAGTGTGGGCTTTTCCGGGGCGCAGCGGCGACAAGCCGCGAACGCGACAGGCTGTTTGGAAGGATTTAAAGCGCGCCGCGCAGGCGTACCGGCTGCCGCAGAACGTTGCGCCGCATAGTTTCCGCAAGATTTATGCCGTAGATTTGCTCGAAAAATACGGCGATATTGAGCGCGTGCAGCGCGCGTTGAATCACAGCAGCCCGAGCGTGACTATGATTTATGCTATGGCTGACAAGCGTTTGGCGGCTGGAACGCTGCGCAAAGCTGCGCGGTGCGGCAAGAGGTTGACATAATTACGCTTATGCATAACGTAAACTTCTTGTTGACGTTTCTCGCTACCGGTGGTATGGTAGATAAAATGTCACGGGAAGGAGGCAGTCCCCGCGATTCGGCAAAACAGGTATTTTGGCGAGCTCGACTTTGAGAATGATATCCCCGAAGGGGATATTACTTTTCTGAATTGAATTCGGCAAAATAAAAATTTTGCCGAATTTAGAGTAGGGGAAAACCGCCGAAAAGCCCGTTTCAGACTTTCCGGCGGTTTTCTGACAGTCTGGTTGCGCAAGTGACCGTTTTGCGATCGTGAATGCGCTTTGCATGCTCACACGCTTTGCTGTAGCTTTGCTGTATTCGTTTCACCGCTTCACGTGCCGAACACGGCCTTGAGCGCTTCGCGGATGTTCTTGACCGGGATCGTCTCCAAACCGTTTTGCTTTTGTACATCGTCGCGCACGTGCGCCGGAATGATGCAGCGCCGGAATCCCAGCCGTGCGATCTCTGACAGGCGCTGATTCAAATGACTCACCGAGCGGATCTCTCCCGACAGACCGACTTCACCGACGGCGGCCAGATCACTGCCGACCGGCAGATCCTTATAGCTCGACGCGATCGCAAGAATCACTGCCAGATCTGTGGCCGGCTCGTCCAAGCGCAGACCGCCGACAACGTTGATATACGCATCGCAGCTTGACAGCGAAAATCCCGCGCGCTTTTCCAGCACGGCCAGCAGCAGCATCGCGCGGTTGTAGTCGATGCCGTTGGCGTTGCGCCGCGCGCCGCTATAGCCCGATGGCGTGATCAGCGCCTGCACCTCAGCAAGCACCGTGCGCGAGCCCTCCATGACGCCGACAACACACGTGCCCGGTGTGTTGCTCGGACGCCCGGACAGTAACATTTCAGATGGATTTGTCACCTCTCGGAGACCAAAATCCTCCATTTCAAAGACACCAATCTCGTTCGTTGACCCAAATCTGTTTTTGGCTGCGCGCAGGATACGATATGCCGTGCTCTGGTCGCCCTCAAAGTACAGCACGCAGTCGACCATGTGCTCGAGCACCTTCGGCCCTGCGATGCTGCCTTCCTTGTTGATGTGACCGACCACGAACGCCGTATAGCCGCTGTCCTTGGCCGAACGCATGATGCGCATCGTACACTCGCGCACCTGGCTGATGCTGCCGGGCGTTGATGCCGTTTCCGCGTCGTACATGGTCTGAATGGAGTCAACGATCAGAACTGTCGGCTGCAGATCGTCGATCGTTGCCAAAACCGTGTTCAAGTCGGTCTCGGCTAACACATAAATGTTCCCGTGATCGACGCCGAGGCGCTGCGCGCGCATTTTCAGCTGACGCTGGCTCTCCTCACCGGAGACATAGAGAATCGTCTCGCGCTCGCTGATACGGCCGCAAAGCTGCAGCAGCAGCGTGGATTTGCCGATGCCGGGCGCACCGCCGACCAGCACCAGCGACCCACGCACGGCGCCGCCGCCGAGCACACGGTCAAATTCGCCGATGCCTGTGGAAAACCGCAGTTCCTCCTCGGCATCCAGCTCCGAGATCAGCTTGGGCTGCGCAATGCGCTTTGCGCGTGTGCCGAGCGCCGCCTTGGGCTCTTTCGGTGCTTCCACAAGGGTGTTCCATGCGCCGCACGCCGGGCACTGCCCCATCCATTTTGCCGTCTCATTGCCGCATTCCGAGCAATAAAAGACGGTTTTTGCACTTGATTTTGCTTTCATGTGATCATTCCTGTTTGCGGCAGAGACTGCCGGTATTGTAAGTAAGACGCGATGATAACGGTCGCAAGCTTTGCCTGATAATCAGCGTCCTTGAGCTTTGCACATTCCGAAGCATTGGACAGAAAGCCGCACTCGACCAAAACAGCCGGGCACTGCACCGCGTGCATGAGATAGATCTTCTCCGAGATCGGCGCTGCAACGCGCCGGTTTTGCGGGTCAAGATACGTGACCAGATTGTCATGCATTTGTATCCCGAGCGTATCGCTGCCGGCGCTCACCGCGTACAGCACCTGCGCCCCGGACGGCTTTCTGTCCGGATAGCAGTTCTGGTGGATGCTGATGAGCACAGCGTTATCCATCTCACGCACCAACTCGGCGCGTTGATGCTGGTCGGCTTTTTTTCGCTGCGCGATCGTGGCCGCGTCGTCCGGGTATGCGATCTGCGCGCTCTCACGCGTCATGACGACCCTGACGCCCGTTAGCTCTGCGATGGCGCGCGCACGCAGCGCGATTTGCAGATTGATGTCCGCCTCTATCGTGCCGTCCGGTGCCACTGCTCCACCGTCTTCCCCGCCGTGACCGGCGTCAAGGATCAGAACCTGTGTTTGCTCGTGCCAGTTTGCGGCCGCTTCTGCCTGCCGGAGCTGCCGGTCGGCAGCAAACCAGCCGCCAAACACCACGACCGCAGCCAGCAGCCCGACAAGTATCCGATGATACAGCGATTTCGTCACAGCGCTCCCTCCCTCCTGACAGAATATGCAGCGAGGACGGGCGCTTATGACACGCTCTCAGAATACCATTTTGCGCCCCTTGCGTCAACCGGCGCACAAGAAAAGAGACGCACGGTGAGCCGTGCGTCTCAAAAATTGGTTTTACTGAAGCTGGTTCAAAAATGCTTCCAGACGGTCCATACCGGTCACGATGTTCTCGGTCGAGATCGCATAGCTCAGGCGCACAAAATTCGGCACGCCAAAGCCGATGCCGGGCACGACCGCGACCAGAGACTTCTCCAGCAGCAGCTTTGCAAAATCGTCGCCATTGCGGATGGTCTGACCGTCGATCTGCTTGCCGATGGTCTTCTCGAGGTTCACCATGACATAGAACGCGCCGCTCGGCTTCAGGCAACTCACGTAGGGCATCGAATTGATGCGGCTGACGATCAGATCGCGGCGCTGCTCGAACACCTGCCGCATCTGCTCCACCTCATCCTGTGGGCCGGTGAGCGCCTCAATGGCCGCGCACTGACACATCGTGCCCGGTGCGCCGGTCGAGTGGCTGAGATAATTGGCCATGGCCTTTGCGATCGGCGCTGCACACAATGCATAGCCAATGCGCCAGCCGGTCATGGCATAGGTCTTGGAGACGCCGTTGATGAGGATGGTGTGCTCCTTGATCTCCTTGCCAAGCGCCGGAACGCTTGTGAATGCAGCACCGTCATAGATGAGCTTATCGTAAATCTCGTCCGAGATGATGTACAGATCGTGCTTGACGCAGACGTCCGCGACTGCCTTGAGCGCTTCTTTCGAATAGACAGCACCGGTCGGGTTCGAGGGGTTATTGAGGATGATGGCCTTGGTCTTGTCCGTGATGGCAGCCTCGAGCTGCTCCGGCGCGAGCTGGAAGCCCTGCTCCTCGCTGACATCAACAACGACCGGTACGCCGCCAAACAGACGTACCATTTCATAGTAGCTGACCCAGTACGGGGACGGCACGATCACTTCATCGCCCGGGTCGACCAGCGCAGCCAGCGCGATATAGACCATGTGCTTTGCACCGCTGGCAACGACCGCCTGCGTCGGCTCATACTCCAGACCGTAATCCGCCTTCACGCGGTCGCAGATCGCCTGACGCAGCTCAATCATACCGGCTGCGGGCGTATATCTCGTTTTTCCGTCGCAGATCGCACGCACACCCGCATAGCTGATGCGGTCAGGTGTGGCAAAATCGGGCTCACCGGCGCCAAAGCCGATAACGTCCTTCCCTTCTGCTTTCATCTTCTTCGCCAGTGCGCTGACAGCCAGCGTCGCGGACGGGCTCACTCCGGCGGCAATTTTGGACAATGGCTTCATAGACATCCCTCATTTTCATAAATTTATGTCCGTAGTTTACCACAACATTGTGAAGAAAACAACGCAAACCTTACACAAAACACCAGCGTGAATCTACGTCATTTTTGCCGGATTGAGAAAAAATCTACCGCACTGTCTGCCGATATACATAAAGATGCAGCGTGATGCAGCAGACAACGATGATGATCTGTGGTTGTGTGCTGACGGTTGTACGCATCATAGTGACCACTTATCCATTTCCCTGCGGGCGGTGCAACAGCACCGCCCGCTTACTGAATCACCTATTTTCAGGGCTACATGGCGGGACTTTTCGCTTTTTTGTCACTCGATAAGGGATCTTAACACCGCATCGACCATGATAAAAATTTTCTGCAGTATAGTCACCCAGACATCCGTCTTTCACCGGAAAGACGCAGCGTTGATGCTCGTGAAACCATTCTCCTGCATACTCCATCTCCCTGTACCAATTATCTATAACCTGATCCGGCAGGTAGCGGAACGTCTCTCGGGTCATATAGAAAACCTGATCTGCCTTCGGCGTGAGAAAATAGCATTCGTATATCTGAATTCTTCCATTTACGTCATACCGGCAAATGTTTACTGCACTTGCATTGTTAGCATTATCTATCTCCACACCCAACGTCACTCCTGTATCGTACAAGATATACTCCTTTGAGCAGTGCATGTGCTCAACAACAATAAGCCGTTCTGCCGCATCAAAGCCGTATATGTGTGATAGTCTTTCCTCCGGCGGCCGCTTCTTGCAAAGGCGGCCACGTTTTGTGTTGCCGAGCCAGAGATCTTCCGTCAAGCTTGGACAATAGTAGCCACGATGCATCGTGCCGCCTGCGCAATACTGCTGATAAACGACCTGAGATTTCTGTTCCTGCAATTCAGCTGCCGCGTCGATCTCTTTTGCCAGCAGCGCCTGCATATAATCACGAACGAAGTCCATGCTTCGCCTCCTTTCTTAAAATTTAGGGGGTAATTCCATCCAATACAATGAGGTCGAGCCGTCGTTGTAGATCATGGCGAACGGCTAGTTGCCGTCGTCATAGACAAACTCGAGGGACTTCCATGACCACAGTTTACCATTGCATCAGCACAAATTCAAGAATCATTATGATTCCTGATTTCAAGACACAAATCCTGAAATCAAGGACAGGGACAACATAAACAGGCATCCGGCGCTTTTGCCGGATGCCTGTTATAACGATTTGCTATTTTCAAAAAAGCGTCTGCAAGCCGGTTCCCGGACACCAGACAGAGCTCCTGTCACAAAATAATACAGATCAGTGTTCCGCTGCCCTCATTGACCACACGCTGCAAAGTTTCCTGGAGCTTTCCGACCGCTTTCGTCGGCAGGCAGCTGAGCTTTTCCTCCACGCCCTCCTGTGCGATCGTGTAGATCGGCTTGCCGAAAATATTGGACTGCCAAAGTTGTTCAACATCGCCGTCAAACCCTTGCAGCAGGAAGCCGAGGATCTCACTCGAGGCGTTTTCCCCGCCGATCTCCGGCGAGATCTCCGTCTCGATATTCGTCTGGAACATATGGATGGCCTTTGCGCTGGCTTTGAGCCGGACGCCGTATCGGCCGCCCTTGCGCACGATCTCCGGCTCTGCGAGCTGCAAGTCACCGGGTGCGGGCGCAACGACACCGTAGCCCTTAGTGCGCACGTCGTTGAGCGCGCTGCGGATATGCTGATAGTCGGCCTGAATGCGCCCCATGTCCGCGAGGAAGGAGATAAGCTCTCCGTCGCTGTGCAGCGCAACGCCCGCCTGCTCACTGATCACATCATAGTAGAGCGCGCGCGGAAACGCGAGCACGTAGCAGACCGAACCGGTGTCCACGCCGATGCGCTCCACATCCGCCGACTCCAGCAGCGGGTCTTCCGAGAGCGCTTGCGCCGTGCGGCGCGCCTGGCGCAGGCAGCGCAGCGACGGCATCTGCTCACGCAGCCGCGCATAAAGCTGCTGCTTGACTGCATTGTCCGGCGGCAGGACATCCATCCACTCCGGCATACGAAAACAGGCTTCCGCGACAGGGAATTCATACAGGATCGTGCGCAGGATCTCCAGAACGTCCTGCTCTGTAAGCGTCTGACAGTTGACCGGCAGACAGGCGGCGTCATACTGCACGCTCAGGTCGGCAGCCAGCGATTGCGCACGTTCTCCCGCAGGGTCTGCCGTGTTGAGCAGGACAAGAAACGGCTTTCCGATATCACGAAGCTCTGCGACAACACGCGCCTCCGCCGGTGCATAATCCTCCCGTGCAAGCTCGGTCACGCTGCCGTCGGTCGTGACAACGATGCCGATCGTCGAGTGATCGCGTATCACCTTCCGTGTCCCCTCCTCCGCCGCAACGCGCATGGGGACTTCGTGATCGTACCACGGGGTCGTGACGAGGCGCTCTTCCCCATCTTCATACTGACCGTTGACTCCGGGGATCATGTAGCCGACGCTGTCGATCAGGCGCACAGAGGCGTGCACGGAGGCATCCAGCTCGATGGCAACGGCGTCCTCCGGGACAAACTTCGGCTCCGCAGTCATGATCGTCCGGCCGGAGCCACTCTGCGGCAGCTCATCGCGTGCGCGCTCGCGCACATAATCATCGGTGATGTTCGGCAGCACAAGTGTCTCCATAAACCGTTTGATGAAGGTCGACTTCCCGGTGCGAACCGGGCCGACAACGCCGATGTAAATATTCCCGCCGGTGCGGGCGGCAATGTCTGCGTAAATTGAAGAAGTGTCCATTTTGTCGTCCTCTCCTCATCAGTCTTACAAAACTGTATGAGCCCGTGGACGAGAATATGCCGCCGGTACAGTTCCGAAGGCATAGATTACGGACAATATGTCTGCGCGGTCTGCGCGTGTACCCGGCTGACTGCGAAAGCAAGCGCCGGAAACTGCGCCCGCAGCTTTTCATAGAGGACCGGGATGATCACGTTTTCGGTGCAGAAGTGGTCGGCGTCGATCAGATTGATGCCGAGCTCCTTCGCCGCAAGAAACCGGTCGTACTTCACGTCCGCAGTCACGAACGTGTCGCACCCCTTTTGTGCAGCAAGCTCCAGCATACTGCCGCCGGAGCCGCCGCAGACCGCAAGTATCCCCACCGGGCGTCCGCCGTCGACATAGCGCAGGCCGTTGGCATGCAGCCGGTCAGCGACATAGGGCAGAAAATCCGACAGCGCCATGGGTTTCGGCAGCCGGCCGACGCGGCCGCAGGTCAGCATACCGCCGTCAGCATCTGTGCCGGATGGCTCGAGACCGCCCGTGACCTCTGCGCCCAGCGCCGCCATGAGCGCATCGTTGACGCCGCCGTCGGCAATATCCAGATTCGTGTGCATACAGACGGCTGCAATGCCGTGCCGCGCGAGCGCAAGCACCTTCCGGCCGGTGAGATCATCAGACGTCGCATGGCGCAGCGGCGTGAAGATGAGCGGGTGGTGCGAAACGATGAGCTGTGCGTGCAGCGCAGCCGCCTCCGCGATCACTTCATTTGTAATGTCCAACGCCAGCAGCACGCGCTCGACCGCAGCACTGCCGTCACCGACCAGAAAACCGGCGTTATCAAAGTCCATCTGATACCGCACCGGCGCGAGGTCATTGAGAAAAGCATAGATATCGTTTACGGTTGCCATGACGCTACCTCCTTCAGACAGGTCTGCAGTTCGTTTAGCCGCGCATCAAGCGCTGCAAGCGCCGCTTCAGGCGTCTGCTTTGCGTGCGCCATACCGGCGCGAGCGCGCGTTTGCCGCCCGATCTCATCGGTCAGGTATTCGGGCAGCAGCGGATCTACGCGGCGGAGCAGCAGCTGCTCCACCGTGCACGGCCGCTCGCTCGACCGACCAAGCACACGCAGCGCAAGATAGCGCTTGCCACTGTCACGGCAAAGCGCGGCATCCTCGATCGTGAAGCCGCTGCGCCAGAGCCAGTCAACAAGCTCCGCAACCTTGCTCTGCGGCTGCAAAATGAGCCGACGCCCCTCCTGCAGCCACGGTGCTGCCGCCATGATCGCGCAGATCGTCTCACCGCCCATACCGGCGATGGTGATGACGTCCGCATCTTGGGCATCCGGAAACTGCAGGCCATCCGCCAGCGCGAAGCGAAAACGCTCGGTCAGGTCATATGCGTCAGCGGACTGGCGCGCATTTGCGAGCGGTCCTGCGTGAATGTCCGCCGCGATCGCCGTTTCGGCGATTCCGTTTTGCAGCAGCCAGACCGGAAGATATCCGTGATCCGTGCCGATATCCGCGACACAGGCGCACGGCGGCACGAAGTCCGCGACCATCTGAAGCCGCGGTGACAGGCGAATGTGATCCATAAAGCTCTCCATAGAAACACCAAAAGCCGGCGTGATGCCGGCTTTTGATCCTTGTCTGTATCTTACAGGCTCTCCAGATAGGTGCGCAGCTGCTCGAGGAAGGCGTCGGGATCGACGTCGTGCGCAAGGCAGGCCTGCTCAAGCGTCTCGCCGCTGGCCATGGCGCAGCCGAGGCAGTGCATGCCGATGTTCTGGAACACGGGCATTGCTTCCGGAGCATTGGTCAGGATCTCCGAAATCATCGTATCTCTGGAAATTTCAAACATAATTCTTTACCTCCGGTAAATTGCTTGTGAGAAAATGATTGGGTCGCACAAAGCGCCCCAATCATTTTAACCAGTTTATCTGCTGATTAGTGCTGCTCTCTCATCTTCGCGAAGCACTCGCTGCAGTAAACAGGACGGTCAGACTTCGGCTCAAACGGAACTCTGGCCTCGCCGCCGCAGGCAGCGCAGGTAGCCGTGAAGAACTCGCGGGGACCGCGGGCAGCATTCTTACGAGCGTCGCGGCAGGCTTTGCAGCGCTGGGGCTCATTCTGGAAACCCTTCTCCGCGTAAAACTCCTGCTCACCTGCGGTGAAAATGAAATCCGCGCCGCACTCTTTGCACTTCAACGTTTTGTCTTCGAACATGATAAATCCTCTCTTTTGAAAAACTTGCCTATCGGCTATATTGCGCTCAGCTCTTGCTGAAGTCGCTGAAATTGGGGAGCCGCGCCAGTTTGCGGCGGATCCGCTGTACGGCATTGTCGATGGATTTTTCGGGTTTGCCGGTCTCAGCCGCCATTTCTGCATACGACAGACCGGACAAATACAACCGAAGCACCCGCGCCTCAAACGCGGACAAATACCGGGTAAAAGCGGATAAAAGCTCTTGTTCACTCTCTCTGGCCAGAACCTGCTCCTCAGTAACACGACAATTTGCTCCCGGATAGGTGGATGCCTGGGTCTGTGATTCTTCTGAGAGGATGCTGTCTAGGGAAATGCCGCTGTTGAGCGGAGAATGCTTCTGCCTTGAAGCGGACTTGATGGCACTGTAGATGCGGTTGCTGATGCAGACCTCCGCATATGCTTTGAAGGGGACGTTGGACGCCGGGTCATACTGACGGATCGCCGAGAGCAGACCGAGCATTCCCTCCTGGATGAGATCTTCACTGTCGCCGCCCACAAGAAAAAGCGGACGCGCGCAGATACGCACCAGACGGCTGTAGCGCTCAGCGAGCGCTTCCTCCGCGGCGGCATCTCCGGCAGTCACCCGGGACAGCAGCTCTGCATCTGACAGTTGGGAAGTATCCATCATGATCTTTCAAGCTCCAATACCACAAAACAAATTATATCTAAAATCCTTGAAAAGTCAATAGACTTTTGTACAAAATGCACGTTTGCGGCAACATTCTGCGTTTTTTAGAGTTCTATCTCCTGCTGACCGATATATTCCAGCCCGAGATGCTCATAGGCGCGGCGCGTGACGCAGCGTCCGCGCGGCGTGCGCGTCAAAAAGCCTTGCTGCAGCAGATACGGCTCATACACATCCTCGAGCGTGACGGCTTCCTCGCCGATCGTCGCAGCCAGTGTCTCAAGCCCAACAGGTCCGCCGTGATAAAACTCGATAATGCTGCGCAGCATCCGCCGGTCGGTCGCATCGAGACCCATGGCGTCCACTTCCAGACGCAGGAGCGCATCGTTTGCCACCTCTTTCGTGATCACGCCGTCCGCGCGTACCTGCGCATAATCGCGCACGCGTTTGAGCAGGCGGTTTGCGATACGCGGCGTGCCGCGCGAGCGCGAGGCGATCTCGTACGCACCGGCGCTGTTGATCTCCACATTCAGGATGCCGGCGCTGCGCTCAACGATTTTTTGCAGCTCTTCGGGGCTATACAGCTCCAGTCGGAGATTGACGCCGAAACGGTCGCGCAGCGGCGCCGTCAGCTGACCGGCGCGCGTGGTCGCACCGATAAGCGTGAAGTGCGGCAGATCCAGCCGGATCGAGTTGGCCGACGGACCTTTGCCGATGATGATATCAATGGCATAGTCCTCCATAGCCGGGTAAAGGATCTCCTCGACCGCGCGGTTGAGGCGATGGATCTCATCGACAAACAGAATGTCGTTTTCCTGCAAATTCGTCAGCAGCGCTGCAAGGTCTCCCGCTTTCTCGATCGCAGGACCGGAGGTGATGCGCATATTCACACCCATCTCATTTGCGATGACGGCCGCCATCGTCGTCTTGCCCAGACCCGGAGGGCCGTAGAGCAGCACGTGGTCGAGCGGCTCGCCGCGCAGACGCGCAGCGTCGATGCAGATCTGAAGATTCTCTTTCGCCTTTTCCTGACCGGTATAATCGCGCAGCAGACGCGGACGCAGCGAGCCCTCGCCGGAGTCCTCTGGCAGGACGCGGGAAGATGTGACGACCTCCTGCTGGGCGTCTTCGGAAAAATTGATGCTCATATGCTCCCTCCCTGCTTACTGCTGCATCATGGCGCGCAGCGCAGCCTTGATGATCTGATCGGCACTCATGCCCTCAATGGACGGCAGCTTGCGCAGCGCGGCATTGATCTCCGGCATGCTGTAGCCGAGCACGGTCAGCCCGGCGATCGCATCACTGCGCGCGGCCGAAGCCGCATCGGACGCAGGCACGGCCGGCGTGAGATCGGAAAAGTCCACGCTCGCGCTCTCCTTGGCCATTTTGTCTTTGAGTTCAAGCAGGATACGCTGCGCAATGCGCTTGCCGATGCCGGGCGCGGTCGTGAGCGCCTTTTCATCGCCGTTGAGCACAGCCAGCGCCAGCCCGTCCGGCGTGTTGGACGAGAGGATCGACAGCGCTGCCTTCGGTCCGACTCCGGATATGCCGAGCAGCAGCTCAAAGCAGTGCTTTTCACTCTTGGAGCCAAAGCCGTAGAGATCATGCGCATCCTCGCGGATACATTCATATATGTAGAGCTTGGCGCGTTCGCCGATCTTGACGCTTGCAAGCGTGTTCAGGCTCACGTTGAGCGCATAGCCGACACCGCCGCACTCAAGCACGGCCAGATTCGGTTCGATATCGGTAACAACTCCGTTTATGTGGTAGAACATGGGTCAAACCTCTCCTGTTGATGGATCAATGATGTGGCGCTGCGTGCGTGGCACAGCGCGATGGCAACGGCATCCGCAGCATCGTCCGGCTTCGGAACCGCCTGCAGGGACAGAATGCGGCGCACCATGTCCATGACCTGCTTTTTATCTGCGCGGCCGTAACCGACGACTGCCTGCTTGACCTGCAGCGGCGTATACTCGTAGATCTGCAGCCCTGCCTGATAGCCCGAGAGCAGAATGATGCCGCGCCCATGGGCAACGGCGATGCCGGTCGTGATATTGGTGTTGAAAAACAGCTCCTCCACCGCCATCGCTTCCGGATGAAACTGCGCAATGAGTTCATTCAGGTCACGGTAGATCTGATCAAGTCTGCTCGAGAGCTGCGTTTTGGCCGGTGTCGTGATCACGCCGCAGGTCAGCAGCCGCTGACTGCGCTTGTCCGCGTCCAACACCGCAAAGCCGACCGTTGCGATCCCCGGGTCGACGCCTAAGATCCGCATATGCATCACTCCAATTAAATAAATATAGCATAATTTTGTCCCGTAAGCAACCGCTCCAAAGAAATAGCGCCCCGAATTTCTTCGGAGCGCTGAAAACACAATGGATCATGCACGCGGGTGTGCTTTGTTGTAAACGTCCTTGAGCTGCTTGCTGACGAGGTGAGAATAGATCTGCGTCGAGGAGATATCCGCATGACCGAGCATTTCCTGAATGGCGTGGATATCCGCGCCGTTTTCCAGCAGATGCGCCGCGAACGAGTGGCGCAGCGTATGCGGCGTGATCGCCTTTTCGATGCCGGCTTTGGTCTGATAGTGCTTGATGAGCTTCCAGAAGCCCTGACGTGACATCCGTTCGCCGCCGACGTTGACGAACAGCGCCTGTTCGTCCGGCGCAGCGATCATCTGCGGACGGATGAAATTGATATATTCCGTGAGCGCACGGACAGCCGCCGGATACATGGGGATCATGCGCGTCTTATCGCGTCCGTGGCAGCGGATCACACCGGCAGACAGATTGACGTCCGTAATGTTCAGGGAGATCAGCTCACTCACGCGGATGCCGGTCGCGTACAGCAGCTCAAGCATTGCGCGGTCACGGTAGCCCTTGGCATCCGTGCACTCCGGCTGCGCGAGCAGGAGCTCGACTTCCTTGTTCGTGAGGATCTGCGGCAGCTTCTGCTTGGCCTTGTCCGGCACGAGCTTTCCGGTCGGATTGTGCTGCACATAATGATTGTTGAGCAGGAAACCATAGAAATTTTTCAGCGATGCGATTGCCCGGGAAACCGTGGCAACCGACTTGCCGTTGCTGCGCATCCAGTCGATGTAATCGCACAGCTCCTCCTCTTCCGCTGAGCCGAGGTCGGCATCCGTATGGGCGTGCAGGTATTCACTCAGCTGCCGGATATCCCGCAGGTATGAGGAAATCGTGTTTTGCGACGAACGCTTGACATCGCGCAGGTAGGATTCGAATATTTCCATTCCGTCGGAATCGCGCACGACGACTTCCCCCTTTCCAATCAGATTTCATCCAGAGTGACCATCGGTCACAGAATAAGCTTTGTGAAAAACGGCACGGCATAGCTCGCCGTGGCCGCAGCCGCAAGCAGCAGGCAGAACACCAGCGCCAGCTCCCGGGAACAACGCTCCGTCACAGCGGGAGGCGAAAGACCGCGCCGCTGCTCCATCAGACGCACAGACATCTGCGCGCAGAGCACGCCGAGCAAAAACAGCGCCGGCACGACAAACACCCCGGGCAAACCGACCGCAATGCACGACAGTGCAAACGCGTGTGCGCAGCCGGAGCGCAAAAAAGCAGCCGCCGTACAGGCGGACAGAAAACCTTTGACACCGAAAACGACGGGGATCAGCAAAAAGCCGAGATACGACGTCGACAGCAGCAAAAATGCAAAGCCATAAGCGCACGAGATACACAGTTCCGGCAGCAGCCCGCCGTAGAGCGTATCGCCCGCACCACCGCTTTGCAAAAACGAAAGCACCGGACCGGATGAATCCGGCAGTGCGGCATTTGCACCGCAGCAGCAGCCGATCAGGTAACCCGCCGTCATGCCGGCTGCAAGCAGCGGCGGCAGCGGATAGCGCGGCAGAGCCGCTTTCCGGCGCACACGCAGTTTCTTATGTCTCTGTCGCACATTCATCGCCATCACCATGGACAGTCTATGAACGTGCATTCATAACATGACAATTTACATAATGCGGTGTAGACATAATATAATACAAATCGAAACTGTTATCAAGCATTTCGTCAAACTTTGTTCATTTTTGTTTATTATGACAAGAAATTATGTTAACAGCGTTATGTAAACCCTGTAACTTTGAGCTCGAAACTGCCCCGCGTTTTCAAGTGTATGCGCCTACATTTCGGTAATCACGCGAGTGCAGACGCAATATGTAGGTAATCACATGGGCATTATGTAAACCGCCAGCGTGATTACCGTCTGTATTTTCTGCTCTGTTTCCGTTTTTTCTTCTTTGTTCTATTTCGTAACTTTTTATGAAAAGTGCACGAACCGATGATCGCCGCCGCAAGTGTGACCGCGAGCGTGACGGCGGTCTCGGCGCAAAAAACCGGCGCACCGACCGACACTTTCAGGATCAGATACCCGATCATCCACGCCGTCCACGTCACCGCACCGCCAAGCGCCCTCCCCTGCTCCGGCCGCGGAGAAAACGCCCCGGCGATCAGGCACGCGAGCGCGCAGCATATGAGCGCGACGAACCGCGTCCCGATCTCCGGCAGCATCTCCCGGTTGACCGCAAACGCAACCAGCCAGCTCAGCAGCAGCGTGAGCGCGATCCCGGCCAAGCCGCACGCCGCCGCGCGTGAGAGCAGCGGCAGCCATTTTTGTTCCGTATGCAAAAAAACACCCCCTGCAGAACATATGCATCACAGCATATTCCTGCAGGGGGTGAATCATTCCGTAAGACGCTTTACACCTCGGGGCCCTTCGGCTCCTCGTGCTTCGGCTCTTCCTTTTTCGCTTCTTTTGCCTTCTGCTTGGCAGCCTTGCGGTCCTGAGCTTCCTTGGCAGCCTGCGCCTCGGCGCGGGCGTTCGTGGAAATGGCCCACTTGGCAACCTGAATGCGAACCTGATCCTCGCTGGTCTCGAAAGTCACACTGTCGTCCGTGACGTGGACGACCTTGCCCATCATACCGCCGATTGTGACGATATCGTCGCCGACCTTCAGGCTGGAGCGCATTTCATTGAGCTTTTTCTTCTTCTTGTTCTCCGGAAGAATCAGGAACAGATAGAAGATGACAAGCATCAGAATGATCATGATAATGGATGAATATCCGCCGTTTCCCATGGTTTTACCTCCGTGTGATGATAAAAATATTATATCCGCTTTGCTATACAAATGCAAGCGTTAAATGCGCGTATCGAGCATAGTTGTGTAAGTTTTTCGGAACGCCTCATATTCCCCGGCCTCGATCGCTGTGCGGATACGTGCCATGAGCGTGTTATAAAAATACAAATTATGCATCACGGCAAAGCGCATGGCCAGCATCTCATCTGCCTTGAACAGATGGCGCAGATAGGCGCGCGAGAACCGGCGGCAGACCGGGCAGTCGCACTGCGGATCGATCGGCTGCTCATCGCGCTGATATTTCTCGTTTTTGATGTTGATCACGCCGGACCATGTGAACAGATGCCCATGGCGGCCGTTGCGCGCCGGCATGACACAGTCAAAAAAGTCCACGCCGCGCGCAACCCCCTCAATGATGTTGCCGGGCGTACCGACACCCATCAGGTAGCGCGGTTTATCTGTCGGCATATAGGCCTCGACGGCGGCTATGGTGTCATACATCTCCTGCGTCGTCTCCCCTACTGCAAGTCCGCCGATCGCATAGCCGGCCAGATCCAGCTCTGCGATCTTTTTCATATGCTCAATGCGCAGATCATGAAAGACCGTACCCTGATTGATGCCGAAGAGCACCTGATCGGGGTTGACCGCGTCGTCGCGGCTGGTATAGTCATCGAGCGCCGCCTTGCACCGCTTCAGCCAGCGGTACGTCCGGTTGCAGGAATTTTTCACATAGTCATAGGGCGACGGGATCTTGATGCACTCGTCAAACGCCATCGCGATGTCAGAGCCGAGGTTCGCCTGAATGCGCATACTCTCCTCCGGTCCCATGAAGATATGCCGCCCGTCGACATGGCAGTTGAAGGCGACGCCCTCCTCCGTGATCTTACGAAGCTGCGCCAGAGAAAAGATCTGAAAGCCGCCGCTATCGGTCAGGATCGGTTTATCCCACGTCATGAATTTATGCAGACCGCCGAGATCGCGGATCAGCTCATCCCCCGGACGGACGTGCAGATGGTACGTGTTGGACAGCTCGACCTGACAGCCAATGCGCTCCAGATCCTCCGCCGAGAGCGCGCCCTTGATGGCCGCCTGCGTGCCGACATTCATAAACACCGGCGTCTGAACCGTACCGTGCGGCGTTGTAAATTCCCCGCGGCGCGCATGACCGTCCTTGCAAATCAGTTGAAACATAGCTTGCTTGCCTTTCTGTTGTAGTTGCGCACTTATTCTATCAGATTGCCGCATCAAGTCAAGCACTTGCGGCAGATTTGCGCATCCGGGCTCTCTTTAAAATGCGCTGCGCCCCGGCGATTAGCCGGGGCGCTGGTGCATTGCTGTGTTACTCGATCGTGATGGTGCTGTGCTTCGGCAGCTCCTTGTGCGCAGTCTTCGGGACACTGATCTTCAGGATACCATCCTCGTACTTGGCACAGATGTCCGTGGACTCCACGTCGTCACCGACGTAGAAGCTGCGGCTCATCGAGCCGGTGTAACGCTCCTGACGCAGGAACTTGCCCTTCTGATCGGACTCGTCCTTGTCCAGAGCCTTCGCAGCGCTGATCGTCAGGTAACCGTCCTGCAGGTCGACTGTCACTTCGTCCTTCTTGAAGCCCGGCAGATCCACGTCCAGCTCATACGAGCCGTCCAGTTCGCGGACATCAGTCTTCATCAGGTTCTTGGCATGCTTACCATACAGCTCATTGCTGACCTGCGGCATCATGCGGCCGAAACCGAAGAAATCGGACAGCGAATCATCAAACAGGTTTTCACCAAAAATACTCGGCAACATAAGTCATTCCTCCATTCATACCTTTCGTAGGCGCTGGGGAAAAACTCCATGCGTTGGCGAACTCTGTTACCGTTTGTACAACAATGCCTGATCTCCGGAGGGCTCTTAACGTTCCCTCCTTCATCGATCGTGTTCATCATAGCACGCCATTTAGCACTGTCAAGCGATGAGTGCTAACGTTCACGAAACACGCAATGTTTGTTCACAAAATATGCGATTTTAAAAGTTTGACCGCCCTGCAAAGCCTGCAGAGCGGTCGTGTACGCGGTCACAGCGTGGTCTGTCCGAGATCCGCGATGAACATCGCATCGCCAAACGAGAAAAACCGATAGCGGTTTTCAACGGCGATCCGATAGGCGTTGAGGATGTGTTCCCGTCCGGCCAGCGCCGAGACGAGCATGATGAGCGTACTCTCCGGGAGGTGGAAATTCGTGACGAGCGCATCCAAACACTTGAACTTATAACCGGGGTAGATGAAAATATCCGTCCAGCCGGACTGTGCGTGCAGCGTCCCGTCCGGCTCGGCAAAGCTCTCGACCGTGCGGCAGGACGTCGTGCCGACACAGATGACGCGTCCGCCGCTCGCCTTCGTCTCGTTGACGATGCGCGCCGTCTCCTCCGGAATGATGCAAAACTCCGAGTGCATCGGATGATCCTCAATCTCATCCTCTTTGACAGGGCGAAACGTACCGAGTCCGACGTGCAGCGTGACATAGCCGATCTTCACACCCATGTCCGCAATCTGCTGCAGGAGCTCCTTCGTAAAGTGCAGGCCGGCCGTCGGTGCGGCGGCGCTGCCGAGCTCGCGGGAGTAGACCGTCTGATAGCGCTCCTGATCCTGCAGCTCCGCCTTGATATACGGCGGCAGCGGCATCTTGCCCAGCCGCTCGAGCACCTCGAGGAAAATGCCCTTATAGTGAAACTGCACGATCTTGTTGCCATCGGCGATCGCATCGACGACCGTGGCAGTCAGCTCCCCGTCGCCGAACAAGAGCGCAGTGCCGGGCTGGGTCTTGCGTCCCGGTCGGGTCAGGCACTCCCATTTGCCGTCGCCGAGGTCGCGCAGCAGCAGGACCTCGACCGCTCCGCCGGTGCTGCGGTGTCCGAGCAGGCGCGCCGGGAGCACGCGGGAATCATTGAGGATCAGGCAGTCGTTCGGACGCAGGAACTGCGGCAGCTCATAAAAGTGGTGGTGCTCGACCGCGCCGGTCGTTTTATCCAGGGTCAGCAGCCGGGAGGCATCGCGGCGCTCAAGCGGCGTCTGTGCGATGAGCTCCTCCGGCAGGTCAAAATTAAAATCCGATTTTTTCATGAAACATAGGCTCCGGTGTAGTAGAAACTGATGATGTCTTCGTAGGTCTTACCGTGCACTTCCGCCATGGCTTTGGCCCCCCACTGACTCATGCCGCAGTTGTGGCCATAGCCGCCGCCAACGACTTGATAAGCGTTTGAAGCGGCATCATACTCCACGGTGAAGTGGCGGCTGTTATAGCGCAGGCCGCAGATCTTGGTCAAAAATGTGCGCACGCTGTCCTTACTGTAGGTCTTGCCGCCGACCGTCACGGTCATGACATTGCCGATGGGGGTATAGGTGACGGAAACGTCGCCGACTGCGTCGCGGGAAACAGACGTTTGCCAGCTCTTGCAGTAAAATTCGATGTCTTTTTCATACGGGTCGATTACGCCGCGCAGATACGGCACTTCCGCCACCCAGACGTTCTCGGAGTTCTCGGTCGCGCCGCCATCGGCAGCAAAGAAGAACGTCTCACAGAGCTTGCCCTGATAGCGGACAAATTTCCCCGCCGTCTCGTCCACGGCGCGGTCACTGTTGGCACTGGCTTCGATCGTACCCAAGTAAACCTGGCTGGTCGTCGTCGCCGTGATGTCAAAGCCATATGCCGGCAAGCCATTCATGTGCGAGGCGGCATATGTACGCGCGCAGACCGCCTGCGCCTTGAGCGCCTCGATCGGCCAGCCGCTGCTCATCTCATACGGCACAACGCCCTTGACATACGACTCCAGATCCACGAAGTTCACAAGCGTAAGCTTCTGCGGTTCCTGCGTGTTGAAGCGGGTAAACTGGAAGTCGCCATAATACGTGCACGAGCGATCCGTGCTGCGGTATTTGCACTCGGCCACCTGCGTGATCGCGGCGCTGCCGCCGTTTTGCGGTGCAAGTGTAAGCGATTTGGTCGAGCCGCAGTCGAAGCCGAAGAGGATCTGATCCGTACCGGCCTTCACGACCAGCACGCCGCGCGAGCCGCCGGAAACGACGCTTCCGTTCGCGGCAGCCGATGATTTGGACGCCGCGTCCGCCGTCTCAAAGCTGCCGACACGCACGCGGTACGTTCCGTTATAGAACACCGGATAGCCGCCGCACGTCTTTGCAGCCGCCTGTGCCGCGTCAAAGCTCGCATACGTGTCGCCGAGCTGGATATGATAAGCGCCGAAGGTGCTGCTTCCGACCGTGACGTTCGTGTCTGCGACGACAGCCACGGAGCTCTCCGCCGTTGCGCCGACCTTGCGGAAAACGCGCCCGGCCTCCTCATCATAATATCCGAAGGCGAAGCCGGAGCCCGTCTTGATCTGCAGATGCACAGCATCCAGCGCCGTCGAGCCAAACGCCAGACCCGCGCGGATGATGCCGTTTGGAATGTTCGGCTGCACGTCGTCATATTCCGTACCGCCGAGCATCTGTGTGCCGTTCGCCGTGGCCGCATAGACACCGCGCTCCGGCAGCTTTGCCGCATCTCCGGACGCACCGACGGCATACGCGTCCGCCATCGTCAGCGTGCTGCTGCCGTCATTGACGTAATACGTCTGCGCACCGAACACCGGCGTGCAGGGCGCCGCAGCCAGCAGAGCAGCGGCAAGCAATGCCGTTACTGCCTTTTTCAAACTCGATTTCATAGCGCACCTCGCTGTTTTGTGAGAGTGGTCATACGCAAAATATGACACTTTATTATAATAACTTTTTGCGCATTATGCAAGTGCTTTTCGATGGCAAAACGCCCTCCGGCACTCCCGGAGGGCGTTTGAAGCGTACATCAAATATGCAGGAACACTTTTGCGATGGAAAAATAGATCAGCAATGACACCGCATCCGTGATCGTCGAAATGAGCGGGCTTGCCATGACAGCCGGATCAACGCCAATCTTCTCGGCGATCATCGGCAGAAGGCTGCCGACGGCTTTGGCGAACATGACCACGAACACGATCGTGCAGCAGACCGTCGCCGCGACCGACATCGTGACGGCTGTGTTGCCGAGCATCAGCCGGTCGACCAGCAGCATTTTGATGAAGTTTGCCGCGGCAAGCGAGATACCGCACAGGAATGCGACACGCAGCTCTTTCCAGATCACGCGCAGCGCGTCCGAAGTCGACGTATCACCCAGCGACAAGCTGCGGATGATCGCCGTGGACGACTGGCTGCCGGAGTTGCCGCCCGTGCCCATGAGCATGGGCATGAACGACGCGAGTGCGACCTGCGTCGCCAAAGCATCCTCAAAGTGCGTGACGATCATGCCGGTAAACGTCGCCGAGAGCATGAGAAACATCAGCCACGGGATGCGGTTTTTCCAGATATCCACGACACTTGTGCGGGAGTACGGCTTATCGGACGGCGTGATACCGGCCATCTTTTCGATATCTTCCGTAGCCTCCTGCTCCATGACGTCGATGATGTCGTCGACCGTGACGATACCGACGAGGCAGCCTTCCTTATCCACGACCGGGATGGCCAGCAGGTCATAGTTAGAGATCATCTCCGAGACCTCTTCCTGGTCATCGCCCGTAGTGGCGTAGATAACATTGGTGTCCATGATGTCCTCAAGGATCTCATCGTCATCCGACAGCAGTAGATCCTTGACCGTGATGACACCCTCGAGCTTGCGCTTTGCCGACGTGACATAGCAGACGTAGATCGTCTCCTTGTCCTCGCCGATCTTGCGGATGCGGGCAAACGCCTCGCGCACGCTCATGTATTTTTTCAGGTCCACAAACTCGGCCGTCATGATGCTGCCGGCAGAGTTTTCGGGATATTTCAGGTACTGATTGATGAGCGCGCGTGTGGCAGGCGTCGCCGTGCGCATGACACGCTTGACGACGTTTGCCGGCAGCTCCTCCATCATGTCGACCGCGTCGTCGACGTACAGCTCTTCGATGATGCCGGCAAGCTCCGTGTCGGTGATGGAGTTGATGATCGTCTCCTGCTCCTCGACCTGAAGATTTGCGAACACCGACGCCGCGATCTCCTTGGACAGGATGCGAAACACCATCGCCATCCGCTGGGGGTTATCCTCCCAGAGCTCACCGAGAAACTCGGAGATATCAAACTCGTTCATTTCGTTGAGCTTTTGGCTCAGCGCCTTCATCCGATGCTGATCCAGAAGTGCAAAGAGTTCGTCGTGCAGCGCCTCGTAGTCCTCGTATTCCTCGTATTCCGTATTCTGATCGTCCATCTCCCTGCCCCTCCTTTCCGTCCGGTGTTACAGATCAGCCGTTGAGATATTCCTTCTGGCTGCAGCTGAGGCTGTCGATCGAGACGCCCATGGCCTTGAGCTTGCGGCGTGCGATGTTGTCGTCGATCTCCGCGGGCACAGACACGACGCCCGGACGCAGCTGGCCGCGCGTGCGCACCAGATACTCCGCGCTCATGGCCTGCACGGCAAAGCTCATATCCATGATCTCGGCGGGGTGTCCGTCACCGGCCGCCAGATTCACCAAGCGTCCCTGCGCGATGACATAGATCGTCTTGCCGTTCGGCAGACGGTAAGCATCAATATTGTGCCGCGCCTCATAGATTTCATCCGCGCAGCGATCAAGCGCCTCCATGTCGATCTCCACATTGAAGTGACCGGCGTTGGAGACGATCGCACCGTCTTTCATGTGCTCACAATGCTCGAGCGTGATGACGTCCTTGCAGCCCGTAACCGACACGAAAATGTCACCGATCGCGGCAGCGTCCATCATCGGCATGACCTCATAGCCGTCCATCACGGCTTCGAGCGCACGGACGGGGTCTACCTCGGTCACGACGACCTTTGCGCCAAGTCCCTTCGCGCGCAGCGCAACGCCCTTGCCGCACCAGCCGTAGCCGTTGACGACCACATACTTGCCCGCGATGACGAGGTTCGTCGTGCGCATGATACCGTCCCACACGGACTGACCCGTGCCGTAACGGTTATCAAACAGGTGCTTGCAGTCGGCATCGTTGACCATGATCATCGGGAAACGCAGCGTCCCGGCGCGGTCCATAATGCGCAGACGGTGGATACCGGTCGTCGTCTCCTCACAGCCGCCGATGACCTGCGGGATAAGGTCCGTGAACTCCGTGTGCATCAGATGCACCAGGTCGCCGCCGTCATCAATGATGATGTTCGGGCCGACGGAGAGCACGCTGCGCAGATGCGCCTGATATTCCTCGTCCGAGCAGCCGTAGACAGCGTGCACATCCATTCCCTTTGCCGCCAGCGCCGCAGCGACATCGTCCTGCGTAGACAGCGGATTCGAGCCGGTGACGTGCATCTCCGCGCCGCCCATTTCGAGCACACGGCAGAGGTACGCGGTCTTGGCCTCCAGGTGCACCGACAGTGCGATCTTGAGACCGGCAAACGGCTTCTCGCGCGCAAAATCGCTGCCGATATCGCGCAAAACAGGCATATGTGCTTCTACCCAGCGGATCTTCCGCTCTCCGGATTCCGCAAGGTTCAGATCTTTGATCGTGCTCATAGGGCAACCTCCCGCTAAAAATCGATTTAGGCGCTTTATTCTAACACTTTCGGCAAGCGTTGACAACCGCTATTTGCGCAGAAAACGCCCCGGAGGGGCAGCATCCCTCCGGGGCATCGAGAAAACCGGCCGCTCACCAGCCGCAGTACAGGCAGTATCCGATGGCCACCGCCAGCGCAGCCGCAACGGAGCACAGACCGATCAGCAAGCCGGTGTAGGATCTTTGCTTTGGCCGCGGTGCGCGCACCGCCGGCACACTGCCGACAGCCTCACGCGCTTGCTGCACGAGATCCGCCGCTGTAACGCCGCCGCCGGCCGCATCGTCGCGCACGATGTAGATGATCTGCTCGAACAGCGGACTTTCAGCGGCGTCGACCACCACAACACGGCGCGAAATACCGCGGGCAAACGCGACCTCTCCGGCGTTTGCCGTCGTGGGAAGCGGCTGCGAGCGCGCATAATTTCGGACAGACTTATTTTTTCGTTTCATCAGCTGCGTACCTCCACCTTTACCGCCAGTGCGGTCATATCGTCCCCGCGCCCGTATTCACGGATCGCGGCGCGCACGACACTGCCCGCGAGCGTCTTCATGTCCCCATCCTCAAAATCATTCAGCAGCCGCCTCAGCCAGAGATCCTGCCCGTCCGAAACGACACCGTCGCTTGCGATCACGGCGACGCTCCCCGGCTTGAGGTGCATGTGCAGCTCATCGGGGGCTTTTCCACTCTCCTGCTCGAGACCGGGAGCAAACGACGTGCAGCGCAGCTTTTTGAGTGCGCCGCCGGATTTCACATAGGTCGGCGCAGCGCCGTACTTATAAAAATCCGCCTCGCCGGTAAACAGATTCATGCACATGAGATCCACCGTGGCATAGCCCCAGTTTTCCCCGTCGCGCAGCAGCATGGCTGAGTTCAGCAGCTTCATGGCCAGCGCCGGACTGACGCCGGAGCGCAAAAATTCTTCCAGCATGCCGACCGTTCCGATGCTGCCGTCGGCCGCCGATTCTCCGCAGCCCATACCGTCAGACAAGATCACGCACAGCTGCCCTGCGTCAGTTTTGAAATACGTGCCGCGGTCACCGGAGACCGCCTCCCCTTTCTTGCGCATGGACGCAATGCCGACCGAGACCGCCAGCGGCTCTGCCTCCAAAAGGAGCAGACTGTCGCCGCGCGCGCCTTCTTCCGGCATACACAGGCGCACACCGAGTGCCGCCGAGAGCTTGTCGAGATAATCCGGCAGCTCCAGCAGCGGGCGCAGATAGCGGCTGTCGATCGTCACACGCAGCCGCCCCGTGCTCTCGCGGAAAACTGCGGCGTCCGCTTCCACGCCGACCGTGCGCAGATACCGGATGAGGCGCTGCTCTGCGAGCGGGTCGGCGCCATAGCTGCTGTCCAATTCATGCGACACGTTCGTGAGCACCTGCGCAAAGTCGGCGTACTGCTGCCAGAGTACGGTGCGGTTTTCCTGCAAGGTCTCCTGCATCCGCTGGCGATAAGCGCGCAGACGCAGCTCACCGTTGACGACCTCGGTGTATTCGTGAAGATAGACACAGCGGTCGCGGAAGTACGGCGGAAAATCCTCCGGCAGCAGGCGGCCGCGCGTTTGGATGCGCTGCGTGGCGTCATTCATGATGTTGAGGGTATCGAGCGCACGGCGCGTCCAGCATTCCTGCTGCAGCTTGCACCGGCAGCAGACACGGTCGGCCGCGCGGTCGAAGATCTTGGCGGCATCGGCATCGTTTTCCGCCGCCGCAGCCGCTTGAGATGCGGTGTCATGCAGCTGCTGATATGCGTGCGCCATTCCGCCTACGCGCCCGGCAACATACCGGCGCAGGCCGGATTCACCGCTCCCGGCGCGCATCGGCTGCAAAAACGCACCGACCGCGACCACGAATTTCTTTGGGAGCACGAGATACGCGCCGATGGCAAGCAGCAGCTCCGCGCTCGCTCCGAGGCGCAGCGCCGGGAGCGGGACACAAAACAGAGCCAGCAGATATGCCGCCGCAAATACGCACAGATAAAACACGCGCCGGTGCTTGCAAAACTGTCCGGACAACAGCCCCGCGGCCGCATACACGACCGAGAACAAAACGCCGTCCCCGGCGGCCACATCCATGGCGATGCCGAGGATTACGCCCGCAGACGCACCGCACAGCGCGCCGCCCGTACCGCTGAGCACGAGCAGAATGAGCACCGAGAGGGCTCTGCCGACCGAGAGCGTGTCGAACAGCAGCAGGTTATTCACGCCCATGAGCAGACACGCGAGCAAAAACACCGCCGACACATTGCGGCAGATCTCAGCATTGACCGTGCGCGGCTCCTGTGCGCGCAGCAGATCGTCAAAGCCGTAAGCCGCTCCTGCACAGAGGATCAAAAACAGCGCCATGCGCGATATCAGCAGCAGCGACACACCGCCCGTGAGCAGATACAGCACCAGCCGCGTCGGTATGTAAGCCGCCACAGAGACGAGCGGCGGATACCAGCGCGTCAGCACAAACGGGCGGCTGCGCAGAAAATACGCTGTCAAAAACGTCAGGCTGCACCCGGCTGCAAGCTGCGTGCCGGATGCGACGCCGAAAGCAGCAAAATAGCCGAGCGCACACCCGACAAGGCACAGTGCGCCGCCGGAACCGTAGCCCATTGCGGCCAAGAACGCCAAGCCGAACGGCGCCGGTGACCCTGCGATGTGCGCCGTCGATAAAATGAGCCCGAGCGAGAAGCTCACGAGCATTCCGACCCATTTGGCATTGTCGCTTTCCGGCAGCAGCCCCATCGGACTCAACAGTGTTCCGGGCGCGCGCATGGGGCGGTCACGCCCCGCGATCCTGACATTCATAGTGCTTCCTCCTGACGCGAATTAGTTTACATAAATTATAGATTTATATCGTTATGAAAACTGTCATTCCGCGCTGTCGCAAAAAATATCTTTGTACAGGAAGCCTTGGTATTCAGACGCAAAAAAGCTGCCGGAACAGATCCGACAGCTTTTTATACGGTCCGATTTTCTTTTTCAGTGCTCAGCTTTCCGCATCCGACGGCTGCAGCAGCTGCTCACCGATGCGAAACACATCGCCGGCGCCGACGGTCAGAATGATATCACCCGGACGAGCGATCCTGCGCAGTTCGCGCTCGATCTCCGCAAAGGTCGGGTAGAATTTCGCACCCGGGATCTGCGCGGCCAGATCGGCAGACGAAATGCCGATGGTGTTTTTCTCGCGCGCAGCGTAGATTTCTGCCAGATAGACGATCGTCGGGCGGCGGAGCTGCTCGACAAAATCGTTGAAGAGCTTCGCCGTGCGGCTGTAGGTGTGCGGCTGGAACACGACGATCGAACGCTGATAGTTGAGCGTATCCACGGCATCCAGCAGCGCGCGCAGCTCACTCGGATGGTGCGCATAGTCGTCGTACAGATCCGCGCCCTGGAACTTACCCTTGTAATCAAAGCGGCGGCCTGCGCCCTCAAATCCGGCAAGACCGTACTTGACGGCATTCGGGCTGACACCGAGCACAATGGCTGCGGCCGTGGCAGCGAGCGCGTTGCGCACATTGTGAATACCCGGCACGTGGAGTGTCACGCGGGCAAAATAATTTCCCCGGTGATAAATATCAAACTCCGACACAGAGCCGCGGTGGACGATGTTCTGCGCGTACACATCCGCCTTCGGGTTCAGACCGAAGGTGATAACCTTACGCTCGATGCCGCGCAGTGCATCCATGGTGTTAGCATCGTCATAGTTTGCGATCACAGTGCCGGTTTCCGCCGGGACACGCTCGGCAAAGCGGCGGAAGGAATGCTTGATATCCTCAAGATCCTTGAAGAAATCCAGATGATCCGCCTCGATGTTCAAAACGACGGCGATCGTCGGGTTGAGTGCCAGAAATGAGTTATAATACTCGCACGATTCCATGATAATCGTGTTGCCCTTGCCGACGCGGTGGCATGCCTTCAGCAGCGGAAGCGTTCCGCCGATCATGACGGTCGGGTCTTTTTCCGCCGCCATCATGATGTGCGTACACATGGACGTCGTTGTGGTCTTACCGTGCGTACCGGAAATGCACAGTGCGTTCTGATATCCGCGCATGAGCGCTCCCCAAGCCTGGGTACGTTCAAAGACCGGAATGCCGCGGCGATGCGCCTCGTGCACCTCCGGATTGTCGTCATGCACGGCGGCCGTGCGGATCACAAAGGAAATGTCATCCGTGACATTGTCCGCACTGTGGCCGATGTGGATCGGGATGCCGCACTCACGCAGTGCGAGCGTGTTGCTGCTCTCGGCCATATCCGAACCGCGGATGTCCAGCCCGGCATCATGCAGCACCTCCGCCAGCGGCGACATGGACACGCCGCCGATGCCGATCAGCAGACCGGTCTTTCCGGGAACGAGATAATTCTTAAAATCCATTCAAAGCACCAAATTTCATAGAAAATATTTTGACGTCCGGCGCGGCGGGGCATGGTCACGCAGCGCGGACAAGTTACAGACAGGTTACAGTTGTCATTTAGATTCCGAAGTATTATAATACGTTTGCTAACACATTACAATAGATTTTTGACGAACCGGCTGCAAAAAGCCCTCTTTATTCAAACAAAAAGGAGCAAAAATGGATGAATGAAGCCTGGAAAGCGCTCAAGCAGGCGTGCGCACAGTGCCATCGCTGCGGTCTCGGCGAGACGCGGCGCAATCTCGTATTCGGTGACGGGGCGGAAAACGCGCGCATCATGCTCATCGGTGAAGGCCCGGGCGAGCAGGAGGACCGGCAGGGCGTGCCGTTTGTCGGTCCGGCCGGAAAGCTGCTCGACGATATGCTGGAGATGATCTATCTGGACCGCACCAAGGTCTACATCGCCAACATCGTCAAATGCCGCCCGCCGCACAACCGCGACCCGCAGTTTGCTGAGCAAAAATGCTGCAGCGAATGGCTGCAGCGGCAGATCGAGCTTGTCGATCCGGCGCTCATCGTCTGTCTCGGCCGCATCGCTGCGACGGCACTCATCAAAGACCCGTTTCGCATCACGCGCGAACACGGACAGTGGTTCGATGTCAACGGCCGCCGCTGTATTGCGATCTACCACCCCTCTGCCCTGCTGCGCGACCCGAGCAAGCGTCCCGAGACGTTTGTCGACCTCAAGACTTTGCAGCGGGAGATCTACGCGCGCTGCCCGGAGGTGTATCCCGATGCCTGACACGCAGATCCGGCGCGCAGCGCCGGCAGACCTTCCGGCACTGACACGCCTTTGGCAGACCGCGTTTGGCGACCCGCCGGAGCTCATCGAGCGGTTTTACCGCCGCTTTCCGCCGGAGACGGCAGCATGGGTGGTTGAAGACGGCGGCCGCGTCGTAACAGCAGCGCATTTGCTGGAAGGACGCTTGCACACGGCGGACGGCAACATCTTGCCCTGCGCCTATGTGTATGCGGTCTCGACCGACCCTGCGCATCAGGGAAACGGCTGTGCCTCGGCATTGATGCGCCGCTTTGCATCAGACGCGGACGCGAGCGGCTGTGTCCTCTACACGCTCCCGGCGGAGGACTCATTATATCAATGGTATCAGGCAGTCATGGGCACAACGCAGACCGCCTGCGGCGAGCGACTGCACGTTGCCCGGCAGCAAATTACTGACGCTTTGCCGGCAGTCACGCGCATCAGCGCGCCGGAATACGCAGCGCTTCGAGCGCAGCTGCTGCAGAGACGGACATATGCAGAACCGTCTGCTGCGCTGTTGGATTTTCAAGCCGATCTGTGCGCCATGAGTGGCGGCGCGCTCGTGCGCGTCGGCGGAGGATGCGCCGTCGCGGAGCGGGACTGTGACACGCTGATCATCAAAGAGCTGCTGGGCGCAGACACTGCATCTGCGGCACAGGCGCTGCTCAAAGCCTTTGACGCGCAAGAGGCACAAATTTGTTTCCAGAAGCAAGACGGCGCGCAGCCGCTGGCAGCGTATCGCCCGTTTTCCCGCACTGACGCTGACGTATACTGGGGACTCTATCTGGACTAAATAGAAATTTCATGGATCGGTAATCATTTCTCCCTTGTTTGTGTAATATTTTTCGCATATCATCGAATATAGAAGCAAGCAATCGATTTTCTTTTCCTCATCCGCAGCAAAACAAAACAGAACGAAGCGGCACAGAAGCTATTTCTGTGCCGCTTTGTTTTTTGTGGGAAATTATTTCTTTTCGGACAGTAAGCCAAGGTATGTCCGGTTACTAAACAAATTACACAAACACTGTGGAAATTCCGCGCAAAAATAACGGAATTTAAACAAAAGAAATCCTCCTCGGCGGGATATTTTGTTTGACAATTAACAACAAATCCGTTATACTCCTATTGTATGAATAGATAGCCGTTCCGGCGAACCTGTCAAGTCCACGCGCATATGACCTTGGTTTTTTGTCGGGTGTTCTTATTTCGGTTCGTCGATTCATACATTGTCTGTTGTTGAATGCGAAAAATTTTAAGGGGGCTTGCACATGAGAGACTTGAAACACCTGATCGCATTTGAAAACCTGCTCCAGGAGGCCAACAACGAGTTGGTCCGCCAAGGAAAGGCAGACGGTAAGAAGGCATTTGGCTACACTTGCTACTTCATGCCGGAAGTTCTGCTCGACCTGCCCGGATGCTTTGCTGTCCGCCTGAGAGCGCCGAAATGCACTTCTCCGGACATTGCTACTTACTACATGTCCAGCCGTACCTGCCATTACGGCCGTAGCCTCTTTGAGCGCGCACTCGAAGGCGGCTACAACTTCCTGGACGCTCAGTTCGGCACCGAGACCTGCACGGTCACCTGCCGTTTCCAGGAGCACCTCGGCTACATGGACGTCATCCAGAATCCGGACTTCTTCGTGACGTTCACCGACGTACCGTTCAAGAAAAACCAGAACAGCATCGTTCACTATGAGGATCAGCTTCAGGCGCATGTGCTTGACCCGATGCACGAGAAATACGGCATCGACATCTCCGACGAGGCGCTCATGAAGGCGATCGAGCTGCACAACGAAGTCAGCGCCGTCATCAATGAGATCGGCGATTACCGCAAGCTCGACAATCCGACCATCACCGGTTATGAGTTTCATGTGATCCAGCTCTGCTCTCAGGTCTGCCCGAAGGATCTGATCCTCCCCATGCTGAAGGAAACGGCTAAGGAGCTCAAGACCCGCAAGCCCGATAAGAAGAGCCCGTTCCGCTGCAAGGTCGTTCTGGCCGGCTCCGAGAACGACGACCCCGAGTTCACCAAGCTGATCGAAGGCTGCGGCGCCGAAGTCGTCTGCGACCGTTACTGCTACGGTGCTGTGGAGTCGCGTATGCCCATCGAGATCAAGGAAGGCGAGAAACCGCTGACTGCGATCGCCCGCCACTACCTCGAGACCAGCAACTGCCCGCGCTTCATGCCGCAGGACATCATGCGTGAGCGCAAGCAGCGTCTGGCCGACCTCGCCAAGGAGTATCACGCCGACGGCATCATCGTTGCGTCCAACAAGTTCTGCGAGTACTGGAGCTACGAGCGCACGATCGATACCATCGTCCTGCCGCGTGACTTCGGTTACCCGGTCTGCTCGATCGAGAAGGAGTACATCAACTCCGCCTCCGGCCAGCTGCGTACCCGCTTCCAGGCCTTCGTCGAAAGCATCGAAATCAAGAAGATTCAGGAGGGCAAATAATGAATTACGATATGAAAACTCTTGCCCGTGACTTCTGGTACGGCAAGCCCCATCAGGAGCGCCGTCTGGGCGACCTCTACATTGACAAGACCGGTCTGTACAAGCACAGAGAGTGGCGTGGTTTCAAAGACACCATGTACTACTTCTACAACATCTGGATGTACAACTACGCGCACATGGTCATGGACGTTGTCCGCTACGGCGGCCTCATCAACTTCGCCAAGGGCGTGTGGCGCTACCGCTGGGTCGGCCAGACCTACCTGCCGGTTCTCCACTGGTTCGACCGCGGCATGGAAGGTATGCGCGGCGAGGCACTGAAAGCCTCTGCATGGCACTACCGCGGCATGGTCAACGCGACCATCTTCCAATTCCAGCGCATGTTCTCCTCTGACGCTAAGATCCACGGCGGCAAGAGAAACAACAAGTGGCACCACAACATCGCCCACAACGAGACCGTCTGGGGCGGCGTGTTCTATCCCTGGCACGGCAAACTGACGAACGTCCCGATGGAGATGATCCCCTACTTCGTCACCTGCCACGTCAACAGCCACACCGTTTTGAACTACATCGACGCGGTGCAGTCCATCGGTCTGCCCGGTGACCCGTGCCCGATGTGCCAGGCGGAAGCCGGTCTGTTCGTCCTCGACGATATGCCTGACTACGCGCCGATCGTCGTCACCTCCAACGAGGCCTGCGACGCGTCCGTCTCCACCTCCATCCTGCAGGACTGGTTCCTCGACAAGCCGCTGTTCGCCATGCCGCAGCCGATGCAGTTTGACGATCCGCTGGTCAAGAAGCATTGCCGCGACGAGATCGAGCAGTGCTGGAAGTTCATCGAAGAGCAGACCGGCATCCCGTTCGACTGGAACGCGCTGGTCAAGCGCATCGAGTCTCAGAACGAGCTGATGAAGTTCGAGTGGGAGAAGTGGGATGTCGCCGCGAAGACCGACTACTACCCGGTCAACGGCGTTGCACAGGCTCTGTACCGTATCTATCAGTCCCAGTTCGGCGATCTGCCGGTCTGGCATGAGGTCGACGGTCACGTCCGCAAGATTCTCACCAAGTGCGTGAAGAACAAGATCAACAGCTTCCCGGAGACCCGCCACAGAGTGCTGGCCTGGTCCTGCGCGCCGCTGTACTACTCCAACTGGTGCACCTGGGCGTATAACTGCTGGGGTCTGAACACCGTCATGAACATGGACTCTCTGATGTTCAACATGACCATCCGCACCGACAGCTACGACCACTGCCTGGACGACATGGCACAGTATCACATGTGGGCTCCGATGCGCCGTATGGCCGTCGGCGGTATGCACCACATCTTCGAGTGCTGGAAGTACATGGAGGAGTTCAACTGCGACATGGTCATGATGTACGATCAGCTGCAGTGCAAGGGCATGCAGGGTGTGCACGGCCTGTTTGAGGACGAGTTCCGTGAAAGAAACATCCATGCGATCTGGATGCCGCACGCGCTGCCTGACAGCCGCACCGTGTCCCGTATGGAGATCCGTCAGATCGTCAACGATTACATGACAACCGTTATGCACGAGGAGCCTCTCGACCCGACGCTGCTTGAGTTTGACGACTCCATGACTTGGTAATTGAAGGAGGAAACGATATGAAAGCAAAAGTTCTGAAAGCTCTTCTCATGGCGCTTGGCGTCAACGCCGCGCTGTTTGCCGTTTTCTTCTTTGACCTGGACGGCAAATTCCTGTTCTACGTGGTCGAGCCCACCCTCAAAAAGCATTACGACAACATGCCGCGCCGCGACATGACCAAGATGCCGTATGAGATGAACAAGCCGAACTACGAGTATAACGTCTAATCAACCCGCGCCCCAAAACATAGAATCGATATAACAGGATAACAGGAGGAAAAGTAATACCATGAAATACTTTGGCGGATGCGACGTAGGTTCCACCTACACGAAGGCAGTCATTCTCGACGAGA
>OGNF01000754.1_pt1 | contig 33659 bp, 31 predicted proteins | sample 1573321 | NCBI WGS metagenome assembly OGNF01 (sample SAMEA2581911, study PRJEB24529) | metagenome | biome: Human gut stool | place: China | collected 2011 | reverse complement strand
GGTAGGTTCGACCGCTTTTTGCGCATCTCAGCCAAGTCTCATCGGTCACGATGCCATAGGCTATCACTGCAAAATTCAAAATTCAAAATTCAAAATTACATTCATCATGCTCTTATGGCGCTGGTTTCAATCATTATTCAGCTGGATCGCGAAGGTGGTCAGGGAGGTGCCCGGAGTGGTGGCGAGGGTGAAGTGGGCGCGGTGGGCGCGGAGGATGTCAGCAATCAGCATCAAGCCGAGTCCGCGGTCAGGTCGCTTGGTGGAGAAGAAGGGTGTGAATAATTTTGCAGCCGCCTCTTCGCTGATCCCTTTGCCATTGTCGGTGACCCGGATTTCAGTGGCGTTTGTGGCGATCTCTATCCTTCCATCTGTTTTCTCGCCAATGCTTTCAGCGGCGTTGCGAACAATGTTGATCATTACCCTCTCCATCAGCATCGGGTCAATCTTTACATTATGACTTAAATTGTCGGGACAGAATGAAACGGTTATATTAGGCGTGGCCTGATTCTGCAGGGTGGGAAGAATTCCTTTCAGCCAGAGGTTGAGGTCGACGGGTTCGGATGTGACGGGCGGGAGTTTTACGATGTCGGCATATCCGCGCACGAAATTTACAAGGTTCGTGCAACTGTTCCGGCTACTTGCCACAGCCTCTGCCACAAAAAGATCATCGCTGTGCATCTCGCCAAGGGTGTCGAGCACTGAAATCACGCTGCCGAGCGTATTGTTAACCTCATGGCCGATGGTGCGGACTATCTTATTGAACATATGTTTTTCGGCGGCTGCAATCTCCTCTGTGAGGCGTTCCACGATTATAAAGCGTCGCTTGAAACCAGTGTCCATAAACCAAAGTCGCGAGATACGGACAATCAGGGCGTCGGCAAGACGTACTGTCTGCGACTCGCCATCGGCTACAGACTCTATGGCCTTTGCCAAGGCGGGTGACTGCATAGCGTGCCAGGCGCGGTTGGTCTCGGTTACGTTGCCGTCGAAATCGCAGATGGCGATGCCAAGAGGGGAGGCGTCAACCACGAGGCTAAGGAAACGGTTCTGTTCCAGATTTTTCAACCGCTCAGTCTTCATGGAGTCGATGAGGCTATTGTAGAGGGTCACCACTCGGTCGGCATCGGGCTGGCCGGTGGTGCGCAGGCGGCTGCCGAAGTCCTGGTCCTGAAGGAGATACATGCCATTCTCTACAGCTCGCAAAGGGATGCTCACAGCCCGGTAAAGCAACACGATGAGGAGAAGCATCACAGCGCAGCAACCTGCAATCCAGGGCCACGCCGCTCCGCAACCAGCGCACACCGCAGTGGCAATCACGAGGGCAATCAATATAATGGTGTACAGTTTGTATCTCACGCCTATTTGATTTTGAATTTTTCGAGGCGGCGGTAGAGCGACTGGCGGGTGATGCCGAGTTGGCGGGCGGCATCGGTGAGGTTTCCGTCGCAGCGGACCAATGCCGCGCGTATTGCCTCACATTCCATCTCATCCAGAGTTTCCGTGTGTTCCAGTGCTTCCTTTTCCGCCCGGCTTCCGGCAAGGGCCGTCTTCACCTTGACTATCAGATCCTCATTGCTCCAGGGCTTCGTGATGAAATCCACGGCGCCGAAGTTAAGTGCCTCCACCGTGAGCGGAATTGTGCCCCATGCCGTGAGCATAATCACGGGCATATCGGGTCGGAGGATGCGGAATTTGCGGAGAATCTCGATACCCTGCCGGCCGGTGGTGGTAAGCGTGAGGTTCATGTCGAGGATTGCAAGTTCCACCCGTTCGTCGCGCACAGCCGCGAGTGCCTTCTCCTCTGTGCCGACCGGCATCGGCTCGAAACCGGCGCGACGGAGGGCAAGGGAAATTGATGTCCTTACGGCATTGTCGTCGTCAACAATAAGAATCATACTGCAAATTTAATAAATATAACCATCTGGCGCAATTAATTGCATCAGGTTGCTTCGATTAATTACATCCTACACAGTTTGTCGATGTCAGCGTTTATGTCTCTGAGATGCTCGTAGTCATAGAGTGTGAGGGAGCGAATCTGATACCAGTAATTCCAGAATTTATAGAGTTCATTGATATATTGGCGTTTGCTTTCATCCTTCTTGGCCTGGGAGTCGTTGAGGTCGAGGGTGGATATTTTGCCGATGAGGAAAGTCTCGAAATTTGTGCGGTAACGCTGATCGGCAATCTCATTGGCACGTGAGGCGATTGAGAGCTGTTGCTGCTGGTTGCTAAAACGTTCCACAAGCACGAAAAGTTGCTGGTTGAAGTCGAGCGCTTCCTGGCGCAGCCGGCTTTCGGTGACGCGGCGGTTGCTTTCAGCCACCTTCACCTTGCCAAGACGTTTGCCCCAGTCGAGCAAAGGAATCTCCACACCAATCTCAATCAGCTGGTTGCTCCTCAATCCGGAATAAGCATCGGCAATCCGGCGGTCGGTGCCGGTAAGGCCCACCTGGGCATAAAGATTGATCTGACGCATATCCCCCTTAGCCTTGGCCACCTCATAATCGGCCTCGAGTTGACGACGGCGGATATTGCGGGCGAACTTGTTGTTTTCGAGTGCGCGGGAGAGAGCATCGTCGTAGGTGACGTTGGCATCCGGCACTTTCTCGGGCACCACCGGCACGATATCCACATCCTCGCCTAAATCGAGGAAGGAGCGGAGGGAGAACATATCGCTTTTCAGAGTGCTTTTGCAGTCGGTGAGGTCTGATTGGGCATCGAGCAGGTTGATCTCCATCTGGCGGAGGTCGTTCTCGCTTATCTGTCCCATCTTGCGCTTCTCCACTGCCACAGAATAGAGTTTTGTGGCATTCTCAAGATTCTGCTCGGCGATGGCAAGGTTCTCGCGGCTCATCACCAGAGTGAAGAAATGGTTCACTGTGGAAAGGGCCACATTCTCCGTGGCGCTAAGGAATGCGGCCTTTGCCTCGGCGAAACGTACCGGCTCGATACGGTTGTCCCATTTGAAGGTATTTATGCCGAAGATGGGCTGCTGGAGGGTCAAAGCCACGGGCACGGAAAGAAAACGGTTGGAGCCTCCCTCCTCGAATTGCCGCATATAGTCGAGCTGAGTGCTGAGGCTGATCTTGCCGCCTGTAAAGGGAATGTTCTGATTGATGGAGAGTGTGGCTATGGCGTCGAGATTGTGGGTGCGGACGAAACTATATTCGCCGGCCTCATTCATGTAAGAGGTGTAGCGGTCGTTGTAGGATGGGAGGGTGCCGGCAATCGAGATTTCCGGAAGGCGGTCGGCGCGGTAGCTGCGCCATTGCCAGTAGGCTGTCTTGAGTTCGTCGAGGGCCACGGCGGCCTCCACGCTCTGCACTCGGGCCACGGCGATGGCGTCGTCGAGTGTCAGCGTGAGCTCGCGCTCTCCCTGCGCGCGGCAAGGGAGAAGCGCAAGCATCGCTGCAAATAAAGGTATGATGATGCTGAATTTACTCATATCACATGTCTTTGAGAGCCAGGGCCGGGTCGACACGAGTGGCACGGCGCGCCGGAGCATAGATTCCGCCGATGATGATAAGGCCGAGCGCTACGATGGCAAGCACGAGGCCGACAATCAGTTTGGGCATTTCCACACCCGGCATTCCGAACGACTCAAGCATCTCCAGATTGAAAAGACAGAATGTGCCGGGCAGCGCAATCAGCACCGCAACCGCGAGCATGGTCAGTCCCTCGCTGAAGAATCGGGCATACATGTTGCCGTTCGTGGCGCCATTCACCTTCCGGATGGCAATCTCGGGGACTCGCTGCTGGGTGCGAAACCAGAAAGTGCCCAGAAACCCAAAGAAAATCACAAGCATGATGAATAGCGAGCAGATTATGAAATCGCGGATGGCATGGTTGATGACAACATGTGCCTTCTCACGCACTTCACTGATGGGAATCATGCGCGAAAGGTAGATATTGCCCACCTGCATGTCACTCTCCTTAATCGACTCGATAAACTGCGGGCCTGTGCCGGGCTTCACACGGATGGCTATTATCTGGGCTTTGTCGGGAGTCATGCCCACATATGCTGTTTTACTGCCGAGGGGTTCGTAGTCATTGCGTCGCAGGCCATTGGCGGCTGCCATCACCTGATATCTGGAGAGGGAATCAAATTGGTTGTATACCTCCTTGCCGATGATTTCGGTGGCCTTGGGTTCGCTGGTTTCCGTGATCTCACGCTCTCCGATCACCATCCCGCCCCGATGAATCATCTCGGCGAGCTGCGAAGGGGTCTCGCCATTGACGCCACGGATCTGAAGCACCTCCATCATCTCAGGCGACATGGGACGCACATTTGCATCGAATATTTGCTCTTCCTTACCGTCGGGAGTCATGTAGGCGAATCTGTTGCCATAATAATTATAGGAATACGGCAATGAATTGAACGAGCCGAAGGCAGCCGCCTCCACATATGGATTGCTCTTGATCTGCGCCATGAGCATTGCCAGGTCGGCCTGCCATACATGAGTGCTGTCGAAAGGCATGTAACCCTCGCTGTCCTGCTGAAGCCAGCCGAATTCTGTGTAATAGATATCATCGAGTTTCTGCCCCGAGGAGTATTTGTGGAGATCGTATATTGAATAAAGTGCTCCGAAAAGATACTGCAGGATGAGGGTGACAATCACCAGTTCCAGAATGAGCCAGATGTTGGTTTTCCATTCGCGGAGCATCTGGGCTATAAGTTTGCGTTTCATAATCTACACTTATTGAAGTTGTCTAAACTAATTTTTATGGTAAGATTTATTAAGATTGCCATAAAGTTTACACATCTTCTGATTTTTTAGTTTACGTAAATTAGTTTAGACAACTTCATTTATTGTTAATGGCTTCCACCGGGTTGAGGCGAGATGCCTGCCAAGCCGGAATCGAGGCACTGATAATATTGAGGATGAAGCATACGGCCACGGCTATAAAAATAGTTCCCCAGTTGATTACAGCACTGATGGCTGGCGTAAGTCCCGAGCCTGCGGTCTGCATATCCTCATAAAGGCCACTGTAGGTGAGGGCGAACACAATTCCAAGAACCACTCCTACAAGTCCGCCGATGAGGGTGATCAGGAAATTCTCCCAGATGATGTCGGAGATGATTCGCGAGCGGGTGCAGCCATAGGCACGGCGCACGCCAATCTCGCTGATGCGTTTCCGCATGCGGCTGTGGAGCAGGCTGCTCAGGTTGATGGCTGGCACTGTCAGCAGGATTGCATAGAGGATATAGCGGGAGCGGCGTTCGGCGGCGGTGTCGGGGGTGCTGTTGCTGCCGTAAAAATTGCTGGAAATCACCTCCTGATTGAAGGGGGATTCGTGATAGATTGCCTTCCAGCCCAGCGGATAAAGCTCAGTGTTCAGAATGGCATAGCGTGCCTTCACCTGGTCGCGGATGCTCTGGAAATCGACGTCTTTCTTCAATAATAGCGCCACGGCAGCATCGCCGAAATATGACTCCCATACATCCTGCTGCTCGGGTGTGGATTGAGGAGCGCTGTATGTGAAGAACACGTCGCCCGACCCCGTGGTGGCAAGCGCTGAATTGTCTTTCACCACTCCTACCACCGTATATTTCTTATGGTCGAGAAGGATGGGCATGCCGGCCACATCGGTTTTACCGAAAGCCTTGCGGGCGGTGTTTTCACTGATCACCACCACAGGGAGCTGCGAGGATGCCTCGTCGGCGGTGAAATATCGCCCGGAGATGAGGGGATGGTCGAAGATCCTGAAGAAATTAGCATCCACTGCGCGGGCTGTACCTGCCTGGAAACTTTGCGATTCAGTGCCTTTTACAAGAGCCCCGAATGCGCCATGACGCATGAACGATGTCAATTCCACACCCTCAAGTCCTTCGTAAAGCATTTTTGCCGTATTATAACTTACGCCACCGGAATTGTCGCCGTTTTCGTTCTGTCCGTTGAAACCCTGAAGATGCATGAACTGACCCACCATCAGTCGGTCGCGGCAGCTTTCCGGGGGAAAGGGCACGGTCTTGACACGCGAAGTGATGGCCACGATCATAAAGAGGAACACCGACATGGCAGTGGCGATGAAAGTGACGCCGCTGATGAGCGGCTGATTCCGCATGTCGAATATTATCTGACGTATTTTTTGTTTCATAACTGAAAAAATTTAGGAAGAGCATCAGTAAAATCAGCCGATGATTCGGCCGTCGAAGAAGCGCACGATACGGTCGGTTTCGAGCGCCTGCGCCTCATTGTGGGTTACCATCACAATGGTGGTTCCATCCTCTTTGTTGAGGCGATGGAGAAGTTCCATCACCTCGGCGCCCATCTTGCTATCGAGGTTGCCGGTGGGTTCGTCGGCGAGCACAATCTGGGGTTCCCCCACAATGGCGCGGGCTATGGCCACACGCTGGCACTGGCCACCGCTCAACTGAGAGGGGAGATGATGGATGCGGTGTGTCATCTCAAGGCGCTCGAGCACTTTCTCCACACGCTCCTTCCGCTGCCGGGCGTTCAGTCCGCTGCGATAGATGAGGGGGAGTTCCACATTGCCTGCCACATCGAGGGAAGGGATGAGGTGGAAACTCTGGAACACAAAACCGAGGTTGGCATTACGGAAATGCGACAGTTGGCGGTCGGAGAGGTTGTCGCAGGCCTGGTCGAGGAGGGTCACAGTGCCCTTGGTCGGTTTGTCGAGGAGTCCGATGATATTGAGGAGAGTTGACTTGCCGCAACCGCTGGGACCCATCACGCTCACGAATTCCCCCTTGTTGATTTCGAGGTTTACATTTTCGAGAGCGGTGGTCTCGATCTCTTTTGTACGGTACACTTTCTCGATGCCGCTTAATTGAATAATAGCCATCTTATTTAATTTTAAGTTTGGATTTGTTATTGTATTTCTGCATGTCGCTTGTCACTATGCGGTCGCCGGGGCGGAGGCCTTCGAGAATCTCCACGTAGTCGCGGTTGCTGCTGCCGGTGCGGATGAGGCGCTTACGAAGGATATTGTCGCCGTCAAGCACAAAGACATTATATTCTCCTTCTCCACGGAAGAAGGCACCGTTTGGCACACGAAGCACCTTGTCCTTATATCCGCAGGAGATATACATCTCGGCGCGGGCACCGGAACGCAGGTGGCTGTCGCGTGGATCGTCAAGACGCACCACAAACGATACCACTCCCTGCTTTGCCTGAGGTGTGATGTTCGTTACCGTCCCGGTGAGCTGGGCGCCGTTGATGCGCACGTTGACCGAGGATCCGATCTCCACCTTGTTGCTGCTTGCTTCGGGCACCTCACCCATCACCTTGAAACTGCTGAGGTCGGACACCACGGCGACCCTTTCGCCGGCACCTATCCTGCTGCCAAGGTCGGAGACGATGAATGTCAGGATACCATTGATGGGGGAGGGGATGCTGCCTCGCTGCAGTGTCTTGGCCATCATCTCTATGTCGCGGCCGGCGGTGGTGACATTGAGTTGCTGGCCTCGTTCGGCGGCGGCAGAGCGGAGGCGTTCGTTGCGCAGGCGGGTGCGGAGTTGTTCGAGTTCGAGCACACCGGCCTTGTAGGCGGTTTCGGCCTGGCGCACGCGGTCGCCGGTGCCGCTGCCGATGCTGTCGAGTCGTCGTTCGTTTCTCACCTCGATGCGCAGACGGTTCACATTCATCTCGCTCACCTTGATCTGCATCTCAAGGTCGCTGAGGTTGGTCTTGTTGGTGAGTTCCAGTTGGCGGAGTTCCTGCTGTTGCTGGGTGCGGGCATCCTGGAGTTTACCGAGGGAAGCCTCTTCCTGTTCGAGGTCGAGTTGAAGGAGCGGCGTACCGGCCTTAACGGAGTCGCCCGGTTGGGCAAACACCTTCAGCACACGTGTCTCCACGGGTGAATTGATAATCTCCTCGTAGGCGGGCACGATGCGTCCGCTGGCAGCAATTGTGATATCGAGCGGGCCCTCCTCGGCAGTGCCCAGGGTGATGTCAGAGCTCCGCACGGTGGGAGCGATGGAGGAAACCGCCCAAATCAGTGCACCGACGGCAATCACACCGATGGAGCCGAAGATGATCAGTTTCCTACGTCGCTCACGCTTCAGAACGTTTTTATCTATCTCTCTATCCATAGAATTCAAGCAAATTTTCTGATGCAAATCTACAAAGAAAATATGCGCAAAAGCAAGCCCTGCTGATAATCAGCACCTTATAAAACTTCAAATGTCCGAAAACGGACTGCGAGCAATTTTGAATGTTGAATGTAGCGTCGGTTCGCCCGGTGTTGCGACTCGCCCGGACTTGTGGCTCGGGCGGCTGTGGGGGCGGGATTTTTGCGTTTTATTGCTCTTTTTATTAAATTTGCGGGTATGGAAAAATCTCAGGAGTAATTATCGTCGACTCTCTCGATGGAGTCGGGACCGGCTGCTACGACGCATCCTCGGCCTGAATCCTTCCCAATACAGGGAATGAGGAATTTCACAGTGGAATTTCACATGCTAGGTCTTGACCAACAAAAAAAATTGTTAATTTTGCAGTGTCATTCGGTGAGCGGAATCTGAATGGGTTCGCGAGAGGGAACCCGGTGAGATGCCGGGACAGTGCCAGCTACTGTAAAGTCTATAGAGCCTGTCATGGATGGTCACTTCCGCAAGGAGGGAAGGCCGACAGGTGGTGGACTGAGTCAGGAAACCTGCCCAATGCACATTATAGAGTAGTTATTTCTGGAACAAAATAATTTCTGATATGAAAAAGATTTTCCGACAGATTCATCTATGGCTTTCAGTGCCATTCGGACTGATAGTCACACTTATCTGCCTCTCCGGAGCCATATTGCTTTTTGAGAAAGATTTCGGGCAAAGCGGGCAGGCAAATGTTGAATGCAACGGCAGGACACCTCTGCCAATGGATTCCATTATCAGGACAGCGCAAGCAACATTATCCGACAGCATCACCGTAGTCGGCGTCACCACTTACCCCGACCCCGACAAGGCCTATAAGGTGATGCTTTCGAAGCCCGCTATGGCCGCATTGTGGGTGAACCAATACACTGGCGAGGTGATAGGCAAATACAAGCGTCCCGCCATCTTCAAATGGGCAAGTTCTGCACATCGACGCCTATTCGGAAAATCTAAGGCCGAGGGTGCCCATGGCGCCAACACCGGCAAACTTATAATAGGAATCACCACGATAGCAATGCTGCTGATAATCATATCAGGCCTGATTGTATGGTGGCCCGCAAAAGGGCATGTGAAAAGCAAATTCCGGATTGCCACAAAGCGAGGCTGCTATAGATTCTGGTTCGACTTCCATTCGGTGGGAGGCGTGGTCAGCACTCTCGTGATAATGATCTGCATCCTTACGGGACTCAACTGGTCGTTTGGCTGGTATCGGAAAGCGTTTTATCACACATTCGGCACAGAAGCCGCCAAGCCTGCAAGCCACGTCACTCCGGCCGAAAACCTCACCGCATGGACATCAGCCTATCAGCAACTCCGCACTGCCCATCCCGACAAGGAGATACGAATGTATCAGGAAGAGGCTGACGTGGTGATGGGAGGCAACGGCAACCAGCAGGCCACCGACACATATGGAATCAATCCCGACAATGGTGCGATCACATCCACCACCCTCTATAAGGATAAGAAGGAATCCAACCATATAAAGGGCTGGATATATTCGCTGCATGTGGGAGCCTGGTTGGGCTGGTTCACTCGAATCATTTATCTTATCTGCGTAATTATCGGCGCCATTCTGCCAATTAGCGGCTATTATCTATGGATAAAGCGATTGATGCTGAAGAAAAGACACAGCGCATAATAATGGTCACCGGGGGGCAGCGCAGCGGAAAGAGCCTCTTTGCCGAGAACCTGGCGCTGCAACTTTCACCCCGCCCCACATATCTTGCCACAGCACAAGTCTACGATGATGAGATGCGCCATCGCGTGGAGGTGCACAAAAAGCGCCGTGAACACCGGTGGCGCAACCTTGAAGCGCCTCTGGCAATAGATGACATTTCTTTCTCACCCGATGACACCGTGCTGGTGGACTGCCTCACGATGTGGGCCACCAACTGGCTCTTTGAGGCAAAGGAGGACCTTCAGGAGGCATTTGACGCCCTCAAACTACAGATCGACCTGCTGATTGCCGCAGGAGCCACATTGATTATGGTGACAAATGAAATCGGCCTCGGCGGCACAAGTCCCAACGCACTGCAGCGAAAGTTTACCGACCTGCAGGGGGTGATAAACCAGTATGTAGCCTCACTCTCCGATGAAGTATATATGTTAGTTTCCGGGATTCCGGTAAAAATCAAGACCACATCATGTTGAAATTCAATATCAAGCTGGTGGACCGCACGATGCAGCCGGCCATCAGGGAAAAAATCGACAACCTCACCAAGCCCAAGGGGTCGTTAGGTCGTCTTGAGGAACTCGCAGAGCAAATCTCCCTCATTCAGCAGACCCTAACCCCCGCGCTTGCAGCGCCGCACAATGTGCTCTTTGCAGGCGACCATGGAATCATCGAGGAGGGCGTGAGCGTATCGCCCAAGGAGGTTACATGGCAGCAGCTTAGCCATTTCTCAAAGGGTGGGGCTGGCATCAACTTCCTGTGCGAACAGCATGGATTCCGCCTCGTATTAGTGGATGCAGGAGTGGACTATGATATTCCCAAAGGTCACGGCATCATCGACATGAAAATGGGGCGGGGCACACGCAATTTCCTTCAAGGACCCGCTATGACAGAGGAGGAATTTAACCTCTGCATAGAGCGTGGAGCCAAAGTGGTGAGAGATATCAAAGAATCTTCGGGCTGCAATGTGATAAGTTTCGGGGAGATGGGCAGCGGCAACACATCCCCGTCGGCAATATGGATGCATCTCTTCACCGGCATAGACCTCGAAAAATGCATAGGCGCCGGAGCCGGACTTGACACCCCCGGCATACGCCACAAATATGAAGTGCTCTCAGAGGCAGTGGTAAATTATGCGGGACACGACAGTGCGGAATCCAGACTCGCCTGGTTTGGCGGCTATGAGATGGCAATGGCATTAGGAGGGATGCTGCAGGCCGCCGAACTCGGGATGCTGATACTTGTAGACGGCTTCATCATGACCAGTGTAATGCTTGCCGCCACACACTTTTATCCACAAATCCTCGACTATGCCATCTTCGGGCATCAAGGCGATGAGAGCGGCCATAAGAGAATGCTCGACGCCATGGGAGTGAAAGCCATCCTGCATCTCGACCTCCGGCTTGGCGAAGGATCGGGCGCTGTCTGTGCCTATCCCATTGTGGAATCGGCCGTGAGGATGATTAATAGAATGGACAGTTTCCAGTCGGTAAACGTAACAAAATATTTCTGATGAAAAGATTTGCCGCCGCCCTGACACTCTTCACCCGGCTTCCATTATGGAAATGGATGTCGATTCCGGGAGATGCTTATTCCTCGGCAGTGGTCTACTGGCCACTGACAGGATGGCTCACGGGCGCGCTGACTGCCGGAATATATCTCGGATTATCCTATATCATACCGACCCTTCCGGCATTGATAATCGCGATTGTGGCCCAACTCGTCTTTACCGGAGCGCTCCATGAAGACGGACTCGCCGACTTTTGCGACGGTTTCGGCGGCGGCCGCGATAAAGATGGCATCCTGGCAATAATGAAGGACTCACATATAGGCACATATGGAGTGATTGGCCTCATATGTTATTTCCTTCTTCTCGTCACTCTACTTGGAACATTGCCTAAGATGGCACTTGCACTGACACTCTTCGCAGCAGATTCCTTCTCCAAATTCACCGCGTCACAGATAATCGACCTGCTTCCATACGCTAGAAAGGAGGGAGCCAAAAACAAAATCTCATATTCAAAGATGAGTGCCGGGGAATTCGCCTTAAATCTCCTTGGAGGGTGCATTCCATTGATTCCGCTGATTCTATACCGCCCGTCGACAACATTCGCAATCATATTTCCAATCATAGCAGCTGCCCTGCTTATCCTTTACATGAAGCATAAGATTGGAGGCTACACCGGCGACTGCTGCGGAGCCACAGCGCTCATCTGCAAGGTGATGATGATTCTCGGCGTGGTGATTACACTTGACATTCTATGAAATTAGTCTTTATCCGCCATACATCTGTGGATGTGCCCCGTGGCGTCTGCTACGGTTGCACCGACGTGCCACTTGCCTCTACCTTTGAGGGGGAGGCGCAAAAGGTGAAGGAGGGGCTTGGCAGATTCAACTTTGACGCCACATATTGCAGCCCGCTCTCCCGATGTGTGAAATTGGCTGGATACTGTGGCTATCCCGATGCCATAAGGGATTCACGGCTGAAGGAGATGAATTTCGGCCAATGGGAAATGCAGGCATACGATGATATCACCGACCCCCGGCTTCAGGAATGGTTTGACGACTATATAAATGTGCGGCCTCCGGAAGGGGAGTCAGTAATCGACCAGAGAAAAAGGCTTGAGGACTTTGTGGCAGAAATGAAAAGCCGTCATGGGCAATCGACCATCGGGATATTCACGCACGGAGGCATCCTCATCAATGCCCTTGCGGCATACGGACACAAATCATATGAGGAGGTCTATGGCGACATCCCGCCCTACGGTGCTATAATAGAAATAGAAGTCTGACACCTAAGGTGACAGCCACCATCATGATCTCCACGCAGCGATTAATGGAGATAGCCCTTGCGGCATCAAGCGACGTGAAATCCCGATGGTTTTCACCGATATATGGTTTGTAGACGCTCTCGCCGAAATAATCATGAGTTCCGCCAAATCGACAATTGATTATTCCGGCCAATGCAGCCTCCGGATAACCGCTGTTGGGACTGGCGTGGCAGCGGCCGAATCTATTCACAAAAGAGAGGAGAGCCGGCCGGCCCGAGGCAATGACCATCAGAAAGGCTGTGAGGCGCGCGGGAATATAATTGGCGAAATCGTCAATCCTGGCGGCCACACATCCGAAATCCCTATATCTTGCATTCTTATATCCAATCATCGAGTCGAGGGTATTCACCATCTTATATGCCAGCATTCCGGGCACGCCAAGAAGCGCATACCAGAACAATGGAGCCACCACGCCGTCGCTAAGATTCTCCGCCAGAGTCTCAAGGGCGGCGGTCCTGATCTCCTGCGCCGAGAGGGCAGACGTGTCACGGCCCACTATCCTTCCTACCTGCTGTCTCCCCTTGTCAAGAGAAACATCAACCGCCCGGAACACCATCCTGACCTCCCTTATAAGCGTGGTGCCTGCAAGGCAATAGAATATCAGCACCGACTGCACTGCAGCGCTTACCCAGACATTGAATGAAACAAGGCGGATGAGCAACCAGCCAAGACAGAAGATGGCGACGATAAGAAACACGGCAGTGAAGCCGCCATTAAGCCTGCGTTTTTTCCCCTTGTTAAGACGATGCTCCAATCCTGAAATCGCCTTGCCAAACCAGACAACAGGATGCGGCAGACGCGCAGGGTCGCCGAAGCAGAGGTCAAGCACCCAGCCGATAATCAGCGGCAATACTGCTATAATGATATCCATTCCTTAATACTTTCTATGAATTGATTGTTTTCCTCCCGGGTCTGCGCCGCAATTCTGAAATGCTGCGGAGTAAGGCTCTCGAAATTAGAAGCATCTCGGATAAGAATGCCTTTATTCACCACGAGCCATTCCTTAAATTCCGCTGCAGTCCCAATCGGCAGGCGCGCCAAAAGAAAATTGCAGTCGGTGGGCAAAGTGGAGATGCCACACATTTCAAGCGCGTCCCTCAGCCTTTCCGCTTCCTGATGAAGAACGTTGCGGTCGATGCTATAGTGCCCGGCATTCTCAAGAAGAAAACGGGCGGCCTCTATAGCCACGGAATTCACCGTCCAGGGCATCCGCAATCCGCGCAATTTATCAATCAGCCTTTTCGGACCGATGGCATATCCTATCCTCAGACCCGGAATCATAAACTGCTTGGTGAGAGAACTGAGCACCACCACATTCTCTCTATCCGTAACATCAGACTCCGTAAGCACATCGCGCACAGAATAAAGGGCATATGCCTGGTCTACAATAAACAGTTTCTCTGGATTTCTATCGATTGAAGCAAGCAGACTTTCTCGTTCATACACCTGCCCGGTCGGGTTGTTGGGATTGCACAGCCATACCATATCCGCACCATTCTCAGCAATCACATCCATCGAATGAATGAAGCATACTTTATGGTTGAAAACCCTTGCCGCATCCTGATATTCCCTAAACGTAGGAACGATGATGGCAGATTTTTTGCCCTCAAAAAGGTGAGCAAGAAGATAGATGGCTTCAGTGGCACCATTGGTCACAATCACATTCTCCCGGCACACACCAGATAGTTCAGCCAGCCTTGCCTCCACACTTCGCGGTTCAGGTTCCGGATAGTTGCTGAAAATGGCCCCGCATTGCTGAAGATGCTGAAGGAGTGCATCGTGATTTATGCTCTGCGGGATGTTGGTGCTGAAATTAATCCTCACCTTATCGCCAAACCTGAAGAGGTCGTCGCCGTGTCCGTCAATCATTTTCCAGAATTTTGTAGATTTTTTCGATGTCGACATATTTCCTGAGCCATTCGGCCAGCAGGTCATATTGCTGTTCCCGATAGTCTGTAGGGTCGAAGGAATTGTCCGTTCCTTTTTTAAGATAAGAAGCCAGAATCCATTCAATCACTGATGGATTGTCAAGGATTCCGTGGATATAACTGCCAAAGCACCGTTCGCCCGCCATGCAGCCCTCCATAGAGCCATCCTCAAGCAGATTAATCGGATTCTTTGCATCCGTGCGTCCCATATGAATCTCATATCCCTTACACCATCTTTCATCACCCATAAAACGGAAACGAACCTGCCTTGTTGTCTTTTTTTCGCTGATCATGGTCTTCACGGGAAGCAGACCGAGTCCAGGAAGCACTTTCAGTTCACCCTCAACTCCGTGAGGATCCTCCACCTCCACACCCATCATCTGGTATCCACCGCAGATGCCGATAATGGTTTTGGCGGCATCACGTGCATTCCGGATAGCCTTGGCCATTCCCCTTTTGCGAAGATTGAGAAGGTCGGAAAGTGTGTTTTTGCTCCCCGGGAGAATGATGATGTCGGCATCCTCGATGTCGGCGGGAGTCGCGGCATAATAGAGATTCACTTCCGGGTGCCGCTCAAGCACATTGAAATCAGTGAAATTAGAGATTCTGTCGAGTAGGACCACTGCGATATTCACCTTATCTTCAACGGCTTTTTTATCTTTCGCGGAGAGCGCCACGGAATCCTCCTCGTCGATATGGATGTGAGAGGCCATCGGCACGACTCCAAGCACCGGAACGCCGCAGATATCCTCAAGCATTCTTTTACCCTCTTCAAAGAGGCGGAGGTCGCCACGGAATTTGTTGATGATAATCCCCTTAATCAGTTTGCGATGTTCAGGCTTCTGGAGCATAATAGAACCGTAGACGCTTGCGAACACCCCGCCACGATCGATATCCGCCACCAAAATCACATTGGCTCCTGCATATTCCGCCATCGACATATTCACGATGTCGCCCTCGCGCAGATTCAATTCCGACACACTGCCTGCACCCTCCAGCACAATGGGATTGTATTTCTTTTTAAGTCGGTCGAAAGCCTCATGGGCGATTTTTCGCAGTTCCTCCTTTCCCTCCTTCCGGAAATACTGATAGGCATCGGCATTGCCGGAGGGTTTTCCATTGATCACCACCTGCGATGTATGTTCGCCGGAGGGTTTGAGGAGTATGGGATTCATATCAGTGGAGCAGGGGATGCTCGCCGCTTCCGCCTGCACAGCCTGCGCCCTTCCAATCTCGAAGCCATCTGGAGTGGCATATGAATTGAGCGCCATATTCTGCGCCTTGAATGGAGCAGGAGTGAAGCCATCCTGCACGAAGATTCGGCACAGACCTGTGGCGAGCAGGCTTTTGCCCACGTCGCTCCCTGTGCCGGCAAGCATTATCGGTGCCAACTTCTTCTTCATTTATTTTTTCTCTTATATCCAAATTCGCGCCATATCTCCTCCTCGCACCCGGAATGCTGGAGTGCATAGCGGGCCATAACAAAAAAGAGGTCGGAAAGCCGGTTGAAATATTTCAAAATAACAGGCTCCACCGCATCCTGCTCATTAAGACTCCACAGCCTTCTCTCCGCTCTTCTTGCAAGCACTCTTGCCTGATGCAAAGCCGATGCCAGGGGCGTGCCGCCGGGAAGAATGAAACTGTCGGCAGGACTGCACTCCCGATTGATTTCGTCAATCTGATGTTCCAGATTCTCCGCCAAGTCCTCCGGCAGACTGTTGGGATTCAATTCCCTCATGTCGCTGCGGGTGGCCACAATGCTCATCGCTATCATTAGATTAAGCTGAATATCACGTAGCATCGGCTGCCATTCGCTATCAAAATGAAGGATGGTTCGGATTGCCCCGATAGCGACATTCAATTCATCGATACATCCGTTGGCCTCAATGCGGATATCCGTTTTCGGCGCTCTAATGCCGCCGTGGATGGCAGTGGTGCCAGCATCGCCGGTTCTTGTATAAATTCGGCTCATTCTTCCCAAAGTTTTAAGATATCATTGTCAGCCCAGTAGAGATGCGTATATCCGGCAAATACATTTTTATACCGATATACAGGTGTAGCCACCTCCTTGCCTCGGATGTTGTATTGATTCGCCACCGACTGAAGCCCTACTTCATCAATTACATCAGAATAATGAAACTCGTGTCCGCAAATTTCTAAATTTTCAAACTTGACTTTCCTATATCCGAGTTTGAGCCGGGCATTCTTCATCGTGCATTTCAAGGGCAAAACACCGCACATTTCCCTTCCGTCAATCTCCTTTGCAAGATAAATCATCCCCCCGCACTCGGCAAGAATCTTCCCACCCGTTTCCGCAAAATTTCGGATGGCCTCACGCATAGAGGTGTTTTTCTCCAAACCCTCCGCAAATAATTCCGGATAGCCTCCCGGAAGATAAAGCATATCGGCATCGGGAATATTATCATCCTTGAGCGGTGAGAAATATCGGATATCGGCATTTAACCGCTCCAAATTTGCAGGGTAAATGAAATTGAAAGCCTCGTCACGGGCCACAGCCACCGTGTGTTCATTCTTGCATGTGGCATGAGATTCCATCTTTGCCGGCGAGAGATAAGTGGCTTCCAGCAAGGCGTCGATATCCACAGTGGTTTCCACCTCAGCGGCTGCTGCAACTACAAATCTCTCTATCTCCTGCATAGATTCGAGTGAAAGGCCTAAATGACGAGAGGGGGTTTGAAGCAATTCATTCCTCCTTATGTATCCGAAGCATTTCGTGCCTGTAGCTTTGCAGGCCTCCTTAAGGAATTCAAAATGATTTTCGGATGCGACACGATTGAAAATGACTCCGGCAACTTTCACCTCGGGGCAGAAACGGGTGAATCCGTAAATAGTCGCCGCTACAGAGAAGGAGGTGGAGGCCGCATTAATCAGAAGAATCACTGACACATCGAGATTCCATGCGATATCCGCCACGCTTCCCTTCATTCCGTCGTAGCCGTCGAACATACCCATTGCCCCCTCAATCACGCTCACATCCGCTTTGCCGGCATATGTGTTGAAGAGATTTCTCACGTGATGCTGCGACGACATAAAAATATCCAGATTGATGGAATCCTGACCCGTGGCAATTCGATGATACTGGGTGTCGATATAGTCCGGACCACATTTGAAAGGCTGCACATCAATCTTTCTCCGGCTAAGCGCACGCATAAGTCCGAGTGCCAATGTGGTTTTCCCGCATCCTGAGGAGGTGGCGGCTATGAGAAGAGCGCTTTTCTTCATATTATCCTGCTTAAAATTCGGCCATCATCAGCCATCAATACAGTTTCGAGTTGATTGGGATAAATTTCGGCGCAATGCCTATGACACAGATTGAGAAGCGCTGAAAAGAATGCTGAAGCATCCTCTTCATCTAGCAATGATGGTAATTCCCTCGCGAGGTTGAAACTATCCATCACTCCGATTGCCCTTTCCGAGCACCCGGCCTTTTGCGCCACATCCTTGAGGAACTCCCTGTTGGCTGTGACCTTATGGCTGTGAGTGTCCATATTTCCTTCGGCGAGTTTCACGGCTTTGCCGAGCATCAAGCCGATTGCAAGCCGCGACACGTTTTTCTCTGCGGCTATCTCCATTGTCTCGCCGATGGCATTCCCATAATGAATGAATGCGTGTGGGGGAAGGTCGGGATATAACGTTTTCATAAAGCGTTCGCTTTTCCCTCCGGAATTCACCACAATGCTGTTGCACTTCATGGCGAGAGCCACATCCATCTCCCGTCGGATGCAGTCGATAAACGCTTCATGCGAAAAGGGCTGTATTATTCCCGAAGTACCGATTATGGAGACTCCTCCAGTCACTCCGACTCGTGGATTGAAAGTCTTTTGGCAAAGTAATTCACCATTTTCCAAGTAGATTGTCACATCAAGACCACCCGCATAGATAGCCGACAATTCATCTGTCATATTCTTTCGGGGCACAGGATTGATGGCCGGTTCCCCAATCTCGAGTCCGAGACCGGGCATAGTTACTATTCCGATGCCGCGGCCTCCATGAAAAGTGATGCCCGGGTGCGATGAAAAGGCCACAGTGGCGGAGATTCGGCAACCATCAGTAACATCCGGATCATCGCCCGCATCCTTTATGACAGTGGCTGTGGCTCTACCGGATTCGGTTTTCACAGATTCCACCGGCATCCTCATTGTTTCCCCTTCGGGAATCCGGAATTCCACCTCCTGCAAGCTGACTCCCGACACAAGCGCCACCAATGCTGCCTTTGCAGCCGCTGTGGCGCATGAGCCGGTGGTGAATCCGGTGTGCAGTTTATAGAACTCCGGAAGCAATCTTTCCACCTCCCTCCTTAACCCATGCCGGCCATCCACCACAATAAAATTGTCGGAGAGTTTAGGCCGGCGAACCACAAAGACCTTCATTCCCCTCGCAAGCGCAGCATGCACCTTCTCCTCAAAGCCACCCGACTCTCCGCTCTCCTTTGTAAGAATCGCATCCGGCATAATCTCGTCAATAAGATTTCCGGTGTTATCCTTCCCATAGTACACAATGTTAGCTTCCGGGAATCCGTATTGCCTTGCCTTATCCATCGACTCTTCGCGCTGCAGGATTCTAAAATAGGAATCCGTTGCAGTCCAGAACTCCCTGAGTTTAGGGATTGTCTGAACACCGGTCAAAGCCAGCAGCCTGCGGATGCCACAGCCCTTCATCCTTCTGATGGCATCGTCACAATCCTCACACAAAATCACGTTTGGATCCGAAATTTCACTATAACGGCGTTCAAAGCGTACCACCGGAATGTCAACCTCTTGCGACACACTTGCAATGGTGGAATGAAGATGCAAAGCGAAAGGATGGGCGGCGTCGATGATGAGCCGTATGGATTTATCCCGGCAAAACTGAATCATCTTCTCTTCGGTCATCTCCCCACAGATATGGGATCCATGGGCACACTCCACCTCCTGAAGCGCGCTGCGGGTGGAGTAAAAATATTTACCCTCACCCTCATCGAGCGTCTTCACCGCGATGCGGCCCTCTGTGGTGCCTCCGAACACAAGTATCATTTTCTGTACAGATGCTTGAAACTGTCATCATAAAGCCTTGAGAGACCCTCCCGGTTGTCGATAGCCTCTCCCACGACAAGAAGAGTGGTAAGCGTAAGGTTATTGTCGTGCACAATCGCAGCAAGATCCTTAAGCACTCCGCGATAAATCTTCTCCTCTTTCCAGGTGAGTTTGTAGCAGGCCGCCACGGGAGTGTCGGGCGGATATGCCATGAGCAGTTCCCGCTGCACGTCATCCACGATTCCGGCGCTCAGATAGATGCACATTGTGCTTTGCGAAGCGGCGAGTTTATGGAGTTGTTCCCTCTCCGGCATCGGTGTGCGTCCCTCGCCACGGGTGAGAACAATGGTCTGCACCTTTTCAGGGATGGTGAACTGCGACCTCAGAGCCGCCGCTGCCGCCTGGAAAGATGAGATGCCGGGGGTGATGTGATACGACATTCCGTACTTGTCGAAAAATGCCATCTGCTCCTGGATTGCTCCATATATGCAGGGGTCGCCAGTGTGGAGACGCACCACTAGTTTGTCGCGGTCGTAAAACTCCTTCATAAGTTCGAACTGCTCCTCAAGATTCATCGAAGCCGAACTCTTTACCACGCAACCTGGTTTGGCGCAGAAAGTCAGTTCTTTCGGCACAAGGCTTCCGGCATAAAGGATGAGGTCGGCACATTGCAGGAACTTACGTCCGCGCACAGAAACGAGGTCGGGATCGCCCGGGCCGGCACCCACAATCTCGATATGCCCGCCACGCATCGCTCCCCGGTCGATTGCCACTGCAAATGTGAAATCCGCTACCTCTGACAGTTTTCCCTTTTGCTTCTCAAGGATAAGCCTGCCTCCATCGGAAGCCTTGATTGCGCAACTCTCGGCAACGCCGGCAACGCCGGTCACTTCCCGTACCTTCTCCGATGGGTTGGGAACCTCGATGTCCTTCAGTTCATCGGCTGCATAGATATTGCAGAGCTTCACATTATTCCATTCTGAGAGACGTGCCACTACTGCCTCATCTTTCTTTATATCGATTGTAGAAACTGATTTTATTGCAGAAGGGGCAATCCCATTTTCAATAAGACGATTACTGATATAATCCGTCACACCCTCCGGATTGCAGTCGCGGCGGCATCCCACTCCAAGATTCAGGATTCTCGGGCGATAGTATAATATCGGTTTATCCGTATGATAAATATAGGGAGTCACCGCTATAACCAACCTGCAGTCTTCAGCCTCACTGATATCCTTTATCAGTTTCACATTATGAGGCATAGACTGCTCCATCTCATCGGTGCCGTTGTCGCGGACATCAAGCAGCAGGCCCACTTTATTGCCGTTTACAAGTGTTGCTATCGCATGGTTCATCTCCTCGTGGCCTGCCTCGCAAATCCATCCATATTGCCCGGCGATTGTGTCAAGGGCCCAGTAGCCTGTATTGTCGCTTTGAGTGGTGATTACCGGATTGACGCCTAATGTATGGGCCACTTCCCGGCAAAGAGCATTGGCGCCACCCACATGCCCGGAAATTACGGAAATGACATTACGCCCAACACTATCGACACATACCACCGCTGGATCGGTATGTTTGTCCTTGATAAAAGGAGCAATCATTCTGATGCACACGCCCAGAGCACCTACAAAAATCAGTGCCTCGCTCTGCTCGAACACACTTTGATTAAAGGAATGCAACGGCGTGAGCTTAAACTCCTTCAACTCATTCTGAATCTTTACCGCAGTGGCTTTACCTGCCGCATTAAGGAAGATTATATGCTTCATTTCGCTTTCAATATAGTTATAGGGTTATGCGTATCAAGGCTGATAACGTGCGATTCCACCACAGATCTGCCACATTCTTCCACGGCGGTGCGGAACGTGGAGCAACTCTCCTCGCTCACGGAATTGAAAACCACCACACCGCCGGGCAGAAGGGGGGCAAAGATTTTAGACACCATCTCCTTCAGCCGGCCACCGTGACCGCCGATAAATACAGCATCGGGACGCGGATATTCACTCAGGTCGCATTCCATAAAGTCGGCAATTACACCCTCTATACCAGGGACGCCAAACCGCCGGCAATTCTGCACCAGCAGCTGCCGCGATTCCTCGCGACGTTCAAAGGCTATGATATCAAGGTCAGGAAAATTCAACTTTGCCTCGATCGATACCGAACCCGTGCAGAATCCCACATCCCACATTGTGAATTTCCCATACAATTCAAGCATCGCGAGCGACATAAGCCTTACCGGCATTTTGGTGATCATATTGCTTCTGCCATCCAGATGACTGAATAGATTCTCAGGGATACCGAAAAATCTGTCCTTCGGCCTCTGCATCCGGAGAATTATGCAATTGGGTTGCCGGAACTGCATCTTCGAGGCTTCTTCAAGGGAAAGAGCCCTGATAGATTCCTGCGAATTGCCAAGAGATTCGCCCACAGTCATAGTGTAATTATCATACCCGTAATCAAGCATTCTTGCAGCAATCTCAGCCGGCCCCTTCTTCCTGTCGGTAAGCACGCCGATGAGCCGTTGATTCCCAATCAGCGCGGCATCAAGATTTTTCCAGGGTCTGCCCGTAACCGATACATTCACCATATCGGAATAGGGGAGCAGCATCCTATGAGCCAAAAGCTGCAGGGAATTAAATGATGGGAATACCCTCATTTCCGCATCCGGGAACACGCGCTGCAGCGTGGCGGCAAATCCATAGAACAGAGGGTCGCCGGAAGCAAAAATCACCAATTTCTTGCAGGCGTCATATTGCACAAATACATCATCGAGCGGAACAGTGACATCAATCCATGATGCATCGGCCGGCAGGAGATGCGCCATCAGTTCATAGTGCCGCTTCCCTCCCGAAAACACCTTGCCATTGCTGATAGCGGCCATAATCTCCGGAGCGAAATATTGATTTTCACTGTCGGAAATACCAATCACGGTAAACTTTTTCTCAGACATCTCTACCGGGTTTTAACTGTTCGGCATCCGGCCAGCACAGAATTGAATTAACGAGCGTGGCCGCAAGATTGCTTCCCCCTTTTCTCCCCTCCACGATGATTTTCGGAATATTGACAAACGGTTTCACCATATGCTTGCTCTCGCACACATGCACAAATCCTACCGGCGCGGCGATGATTCCGCAGGGGTTCGCCTTTCCATGGCGAATGAGTGAGCAAAGTTCCATCAAGGCCGTGGGGGCATTTCCGAAAACATAAAGGGCATCCGGATGCTCCTCTGCCGCGAGCCTTATTCCCGCCTGCGTTCTTGTGATTTCTTTCTCTCTGGCGAGTTGGGAAGTGGCGGGATTGTTCAGATAGCATCTCACCTCAATGCCGAGGCGCTCGAGAGCGCCTTTCCTGATTCCGGAAGCAGCCATTGTGACATCTGTGATGATAGTTCGCACGCCTCCTTCTGTCAAAGATCTGAAGATTCGGGCCACGGCATCCTCGTCAACCTTAAGGATATTTTCCATATCAAAGTCGGCAGTGGTGTGAATGGCATGCAGTAGAGGCCATTTGAAACCGAGAGGAATATCCGGATTTTTCAGTTCCTTTTCAATCGTGCGGAAACTCTCAATCATGATTGACTGGCCCGGGCGACATTCCTCAGCCTTATCATCCGAAAAATATCCGCGCGGCGTAATCATCTTATTCTGCCAGCGGTAAGAGCGGGAATTTCCGATTATCACCACCGTGAACATATCCACATCCTCGGGGTCGAAATCCTTTAGTGTTGTAATCTTCACCTGCTCTTCATCCCGTCCTGCCTGCCTTACATATCCTACTGGAGTCTCAGTGGAGCGTGCTGCGAGGAAGAGTTCCTTGAGCCGGTGAAGCTGCCAGTAGCGTCCCGTGCTTTTTGGATTGTAGACAGCAGTCACGAAATCGGCATCCACAGCGGCCCTTATTCGTTTCTCTATCAGAGTCCAAGGGGTCATAAGATCGCTTAGAGAGATTACACAGAAATCGTGTCCCACAGGCGCTCCAAGCAGAGAGGCGGCTTTCTGGAACGCGCTGATTCCGGGCACAACCTCCACTACTGCATCAATACCCCTCTCGCGCAACATCTCATATACCAGAGGAGCCATCCCGTAGATACCTGAATCGCCCGAACTGATCACGCATACATCGCGTCCGCCGGCAGCAATTTCCACTGCCTTCTCGATGCGGGCCCGCTCCTGCTTCATGCCGGTTTTCACAATCTCCGCATCCGGTCTCAATAGATGCGAAATGAAAGGCACATAATAATTGTAACCAACAACAATATCGGCGCAGCGCAGTGCTTCCATGGCGCGTGCGGTCATATCTCCTTCATGGCCGGGACCGATGCCTATGACTGTTATCTTATTTTTCATTTGAATTGATTGTATATACGACCACCTCCACCGGAGTGTCAAGATGCAGTCCGGTAAGCGACGAGGTGGCATGGTCCGACTGCACGGTAATTTCCAAATCTATATTCACATTTAGAAGAGGGGAGAGCAATTCGCGATCGATGTCTTCGAGAATCCTCACCTTCTTCATCACATCGCGGCTGTGGGATACCTCGTCGGGAGCCTCGATATGAAGCAATACGAAATCGTTTTGCGAAAGGATGCTAATAGCGGCGTCAAGTTTGGCGCGATAATTGGTGTGCTCATCGCCGGTGGCTCCCTCCACATTGGGGACCGCCATACCAATTGCCCTGCCAATCCCTTTCATCACGTTTACGCCCGAAATGAGAGTGCCATTGATTCGCGGTCCTGAAATGCAGACCGAACGCCCGGGGGCCCAAAGTGAAATCCCATTTGCAGGATATGATTTCAAGAGTTCTCTGGATTCCACAATGCACCGGTTCAGCGCATTTTCAAGGGTTTTATTGTCAGACGTCACGAGCAGCCGGGAGATTGGTTTGCCAATAAGTGTATGCGGCGCCTCAACTTCAACTTCGGAATGCGCATCATGCACAATCATGAGATTGCGGAAATCGCCATTGCCATAAAACCGGATGTTATCACTGCCAAAATGGTTATTGAGGATTCCGGTTATTTCATCACATTGCCGCCTGTTTACGCCGGCTCCGCAATGGGAAGTGATGAGGCCATCGGAATGTGAGATGAGATTGCATCTTAGGCAAAAATCTGATTCGGAGATATTGATGCCGCTCCCAAGAGCCTCGAGCCAAGAACGGGATGAGAAGCCTTCTGGCACATCATATCCGAGGATGTTCAAAACAGCCACCTCAGTGCCTGGCTGATTGCCGGCAGGTATGGTGTTTTTCATTGACACGCACCCATTTTTACGCATGTGATTGAGGGCAGGCATATTGGCATAACGCGAAGGTGTCAGGCCACCCAATATAGGATTGGGCTCGTCATCCATGCCATCGATTATCACAAGCAGTTTTTTCATCTTTCGGATTGAGAGTGTATGTATCAGTTCCAAATGCCTAAATCATCTCTTCCACTGTGTCGAGAAGTTCGCCGATGGAATGAACGGGATGACCGTTTACCGAATAGTCCTTATCATTCACCTCTACGATTATTTCGCCCTGCAGATTGCTGTCGGCGTTGATGCCCTGGCGAGCAAGAGCCTTCTTTACCATGTTGAATCTCGCGCCTTCACCCACGAGCCGGACCGTCCTGTCGATCTGATGACAGATCTTGAAGAGGCCGCTGTCGCGGTCGAACATTACACCCTCGCGATGGAAATAGCGGTTCATCTCTCCTTCAAGCGCGAGGTCTTCCGGCGTGCCGATGGTGACGCCATGCTTTTTGTCAAGCAGCCACACCTTATCTGCAATCTGCAGTGCAAGTTCAAGGTCGTGGGTGGAAAGGAATACTGTCTTGTTCTGCTCGCGGGCAAGACGCTGAAGGAGCTGCATAATCTCCACCTTGCTGGGATAGTCGAGGAATGCGGTGGGTTCGTCAAGGAAAATCACAGGGGTCTGTTGGGCGAGCGCCTTGGCAATCATCATTTTCTGACGCTCGCCGTCGCTAAGGGTCTGAACCATCCTGTCGGCGAGATTGTCTATCCCCACAAGCGAGATTGATTCTGCCACAATCCTTTTGTCGTTTTCATCCATATGTCCCCAGAAACCGGTATAGGGGCTGCGGCCAAGGCCCACAAGTTCCCGGACTGTCATATTGTTCAGGTTGAGTTTCTCGGTGAGCACCACTCCAATCACCCGCGAGAGCTGGGCATCGGAATATTCAGCCAATGGCTTTTGCTCGATAAATATCTCTCCGCTGATAGGGGGGAGGAATGCTGTCAGCGTCTTGAGCAAAGTAGACTTGCCGGCACCGTTGGGCCCGAGTAGACAGGTGAGTTCCCGGGAATAAAGCGAAGCGGTCACGCCGTGAGTGATAATAGTGGTCTTGTTCTTGGAACGGTAACCAGTTTCAAGATTCACCACCCTGATTGTTTCTTCCTTATGCTTCATACTTCATTTTTTCTTTTATTAAACAGCACCCACATTACCACCGGAGCACCCACAAGAGCCGTCACAGAGTTAACGGGGAGAGCGCCCTCGAATCCCGGCAGCCGTGCTATCAGATTGCACAATAATGCAAGCGAAGCACCTGCCAGCAAGGATGCCGGCAATATTGTGGCATGGTTGGATGTATGGAACAGTCCGCGGCATATATGCGGCACCGCAAGTCCGAGAAACACGATGGGGCCGCAATAGGCGGTGACCACAGCCACAAGAATACCCGAACATCCAATCACGAGAAGCCGGGCCCGCTTGATGTTGAGTCCCAAATTCCGCGCATATGAATCTCCGAGAAGCAGGAGGTTCAATGTCTTGATGAGGAAAAAGGCGGAAGGCAGAAGAAGGAGCATCAGGATTATGAAAACCCATGTCTGTCCTCCCGACACTCGCGCGAAACTTCCGAGTCCCCATATCACATAAGCCCTGATATCCTCCTCGGCACTGAAAAATTTCAGCACTCCGATAATGGCATTGGCTATGTATCCAATCATCACGCCCATGATAAGCAGCGTGACATTGCCTCTCACTTTCTGCGCCACAAATGCGATAAGCGCCATAATCAGCAACGAGCCTATAATCGCCGACAACGTAACTGTGACTTCGCCGATTACTCCGAGTTTGCTGAGGGCCACTCCGCCTATGCTACCGGAGAGCAGCACCACACAAGCCACGCCAAGACTCGCGCCTGAACTGATGCCAAGCACCGACGGACCTGCCAGCGGATTGCGGAACACTGTCTGCATCAACAGGCCGCTGACGCCAAGACCGGCACCCGCCATCATCGCCGTGAGCGACTGAGGCAACCGCGATTTAAGGATTATGTTTGTCCATATCCGGTTATCACTCTTTTCGCCAAGCAATATGCCCACCACATCGCTTACGGGAATCTTTACAGTGCCCAATAAGAGATTCAAGACCAGAAACGCTATTATTGATACTATCAACAACAGCATCAGGACAATCCTTGTGTTGCGACTCATTTCATCAAATGATAATATACCGGTTTATGCCGGGGAAGAATTTCCGGATGGAACACATGGATGAAATCCGCAAGAATCATTTCCGGTTCCACCGGCATCTTTTCATAAAACGGAACTTCCTTCATATTACAGTATATCACACCATGATTTTTCCATGCGTCAAAATCAGTATATCGGTTATCCTCCTCTTTCAGCACATCATAACTGAAATCACCGTCAAAACTATTGACGATTCTCCAGTAATCGGCATTGGCTGCATTGGTGTAGACTGTTTCATAGTCGAGGGTGACACCTCCCGACTCCTCATTGTCCTTGAGGAAGTAATCGCCGCCGGCATCCCGAAAAAGCTGTGCAAGGAAACTTTTGCCGCCCACGGCATACCAGTTGCCTCCACGCATCTCGCCACTGAACACTGTGGGACGGGTTTTCACATCAGCCACCTTTGCCTTCAGGTCGTTGTAGCGTTGCTCAATGGCGGAGAATTCCTTGTTGGCCTTCTCTGCATTGCCCGTGAGCAATCCTATCACCTTGATCCATTCCGCCTGGCCAAGCGGTGTCAGTTCCTTATAGCCAAGGTGCGGAATCATCGGGATGTCCACATTGCGGATGGCGTCGTAACCGCCACGCTTGAACGGAGAGATGAAAATCACATCCGGATTGAGGGCCATTATCACCTCATTGTCGAAATTGCCTTCGATTCCAATCTTGTGGGTCTTGCCCTCCTTCAGCTGGCGGTTCATCTTCTCATTGTGGAGATGGCGGGTGCTTGTGATTCCCACCACCTTTTCGGGAATGTCAAGTTTCAGGAAGTTTGAAAGTTGCAGCGAGGTCATGCATATGGCAGTCTCCACCGGAATGTTAAGGCGGGTGTAGCCTTCAGGTATGTTTCCCGAGAAATCCTTGTCTGTAAGAGCGAAATGGAACTGTTCCGCCTCTTTGTTTTCAGGATCGTTGATGTCGAGAAGCACCATATCATCCTGATAGTCCACCATGAAACCCTTGGCATATTTCGGAGTAATCCGTGAAACGGAATCCGTCGCTGCACCGTTCTCTTCCTTATTTCCACCTGTAGCGTTCTTGCCGGCGCACGAGCTGAGGAGTGCGGCTGCAATCACAGTGAAAATCATTACTAACTGTTTCATATTCATATCTAATCTTATAGAATACCATATATCACGATATTGAGAAGAGCTGCAATAAGCACCGTTTTATAGAGCATGTCGGAATCAGACTTCACAAAGCGTAAGAATGGCATCATATTTATCAAAATCCTTTGCCTCCTCCATCGACTTGCATTCTATTTTTATTCGTCGGCAGTCGTTATTGAGCACGATATCGGCAGCCTGGGCCGGCAATGCATTGACCACAAGCAGGGAGGCCGGCCTGAACCATAATGCATAGGCTCCCCATCCACAGACCCCAAGAATTATGATTACGCCAATGATTATAAGGACTTTATTCTTAACTCTCAACATAATCCAAATTATTCTTTACAGATTTTCCTTTATGTAAGAAGATTTCTTGCCTGCTGCATCAAGCACAGGGGATTCGAACGCTTCCCTGATATGCCGGATGTAGAGATTCTGAATTTCCGGTATGCTTCCAAGGCCATCCAGTGCAGAGGATACCTTAAAGCCTTCTCTTTCGAGTTTTTCACGCCATTCGACATCAATATCATTGCGGGCATGGTCACCGGCAACAAACATAAATGGCACAAGCGTGACATTCTTCACTTTTGATGCCTTGAGTTTGCTTAACGTTGTTTCATATGTAGGATATCCCTCAACCGTGGCAACATGAAATTCGGGTGCTCCGTCAGCCGTCAGAATATAGTCAATCTGCGAATACATGGCATTGGCCGGCGTCGATGTGCCATGACCTATGAGCACAACAGCATTCTTCCTCGAAATTCCTTTTCCATAGCGGTCAATCATAATGCCCACCACTTTTTGGCAGTCGTCAATTGAATAGAGCAACGGCCTTCCTACTCGGATCTCCTTAAAGAAGGGAGCCATCAGGGATGCATCCTGTCGAAGCACTTCAGCCTCGATGCCGTCAATCACGTTAGTGCCCTGCACAATGACATGTGTATAGCCGTCGGCGGCAAGACGAAGGAGCGCCTGCTGAGGCGTGAGTTTGGAGACACCCCGTTTTTTCAGTCGGTCGATTATTATCCGGGAGGTATAGGCCTCGGCTACCGTTATTCCCGGAAATTGATCTTTGGCTTTTTGGTTGATGGCATCGATTGTAGCGCTTCGGGTATCATCGAAGGTAGTGCCGAAATGCACCATAAGGATGGCAGTCTTATCCTTGGGAACATTCTCGAAACTCTGCGCCATAACTGAGAAGACACAGACTACAAATGCAAGCAGTATTGAAATTCTTTTCATAAAACTCATTTATACGGTAAGTTCTCCCGGAACGTAATGGCAGTATCGTTCCGGGAGAAAGGCATAAAAAAGAAAAATTGTTACACTAACTACTTATTTCTTGACATCCTCTACCACTCTGATCTGTTCGAAGTAGTAGCCTTTGGCCATTGTGGCGCCAAGAGTTGTTTCGTTCTTCCTCACGTCGTAGATGTAAATCTGGGGATTCTGACCCTGGGCATCCACGCCGATATAAGCCTTATGGTTCACATAAGCCATGCGGGAAGAGAAACGGCCGCTGCTATAAGCGAGGCGCTGGCCATTGTAAGTGATCGGGGTGCTGGTCATTGACACAACATCAATCACAGTATAATAGTGGCTGAATGAATCGATATCCGTTCCGGCAGCATCGTCGCGTGCATAGGCCACCACTTTGTTGTCGCCTACATACATCACGGAAATCAGTTTGCCTCCGGCTGTGAAGCCGTCATAGTTCTTGTCAAACTCTGTGGAATTGGCGGGAATCTTAAGGAGGTGACTGTGCTCGCTGCCGTCGGCGTCCTCAGTTACACATGCTATATAAAGGTTGTTGTTACCATCGATAAAGGTAGTGGTCTGCAGGAGTTCACCGTAGGCGGTACCCACCATCTCGCAGTCGAGGAAGCAGGGAGTGTTGCTCTCCACAGCCATTGTTTCGGGATTGATCACTGCGGTCATCATAGGAGTTACACGTGCGCCGTGGCGGCCGGATTTCTTGGCAAAGTAGAAATAGAACATCTTGTCGTCGGAAGCACGGTAGGTGAGGATTCCGGCAGTAGTGAAGAGCTCGCCACCCTTAGGCATCGGCACGTCGAGAGAGCCTTCGCTGATGATGCTCATGTCATCGGCATTAAGCTTGGTCCATACAATCTTGTCGGCCTCGCCGTTGGCAGCCATGATTACGAGTGTATTGTCGTTGATCCAGGCGTGTGTATACTTGCGGGTGGCGTAAGTATTGGTCTGGAAACGGCGTTCCTTCACAACCTCCACCTTGTTGTCCTTGATGCGATACTTGGCGAAGCGGTCGCCAGAAACGGGAACCTGATAATAGTATTCGCCTTTCAGGATTGTTTCAAGCGAGAGGATGGAGTTGATTTCTGTGCCTTTGCCCTGAAATGTGATTTCCGGCTGGTCGGCTTCAAGGGAGTTGACGCTGCGGACAAGAGTCTGCACGTCGCGACCCATGCCGCCATGCTTTTCGAGGGCTACCCAAAGGTCGAAGTGATAGTCCTGGATGAGAGTGGGGTCATCCGGTTCCTTGGTGTCATCGTCTTTGTCGGAGCAGTTCGTCATTCCGAAGGAGATGAAAAGCGCTGCAAACGCTGCAAGAAGAAATTTGAATTTTTTCATTGTCTTGTTGTTATTGTGTTAATGAAGTTGTTTAACCTAATTTACATTTAATAAAATTACTGAAGATGTGTAAACTTTATGGCAATCTTCATTAATCTTACCATAAAAAATTTGTTTAAACAACTTCAATTGATGAATATCCTGAATTTAGCGCCGAATGCGCGGCCCGGTTTCTGAAGCATGTAGTTGTCATAGGCAAGACGGTCGAAAAGGTTGTTACACTCGAGGGATATGTTGTAACGATCGCTGTGCCAGGAGTAGGAGAGGGCGATATTGGTGATATTCTGAGTGGGAATCCTCGCTTTGGAGGAGGCTGCGCCATATGCTTCCCAGTTAAGATAATACCAATGGATATACTGATATTCGGCGCTGATCCTCAATCGGTCCGTCTTCATTATGAGATTGCGGAATGTGTATGAGGCATCGAAGTTGCCAAACAGCCAGGGACGATTGGGCACCCTGTTCTTATAAGTGGCCGATGGGTTGCCGTCGGTCTTGTATTTCTTCAGGTCGCGGGCATCGCTGAAACTTCCATTAAGTATCACTTGCAGCGAATTGTTCCACATATATGACAGTTCAAGGTCGAATCCCTTGATGTCGATGGCCGGTTCATTTACATATTGCATCATGCCGTCACGTTCCGACACTGTGGCCCTGATATAGTTCTGCACATGGCGGATGAATCCATTGGCATCATATCCCAATTGGTTCACTTCGCAAAATCTGAAAGTGCCGAATAAGCCGAGGTTATAGTTGTTGCTTGTTTCCGGATTCAGTGCAAGATTGGGATATACGGTGGTGCCATTGCCGAGGAGCTCCCTTGAAAGGGGAAGACGGACACTATGCTCGTAGGATGCTTTTACAGCAAACGGTTCGCATAAAGCATAACGGCTTCCGATTCCGGCTCCCCAGTAATTTGTAACCTTATTACGGTCAATCTTGTCTGAGCCTGTGATTGTAAGGTCATCGGTTTGCTTAATCGACAAGGAGTTGATATAATCCTTCACAAAATAGGAGGTCTGCCACTTCCGGTCGAAGAAATTTTGTGAATAGGTAAGGGACAGTATATGCTTCATCACTACATCGTTCGACGGCTCGAAGTTCTTGTCCATGCGGTCGTAGCGTTCGTTGCCACGACGGTTAAGCATATAGTTGAATGCAAAGTTGTTGTGTTCATTAAGTTCATAATCCACGCCGGCATTCACCACAGTGAGAGGTCGCTTATATACGCGGATTGTGCGGGGCCCATTGTTCATCTCATTGCCCGACGAGGGCATCCAGGTTCCATCCCAGGAATATTTGCGATATGCCGTATCGACTGTTTCACTCCTGTCCCATGTATGGGATAGGGTGAGGCGGGTGGATACGTTGCCCCATCGTTTGTTGTATCGGGCGGAGATGTTGTAGGATTCGGCGCTTCGGCTTGCCTCCCCATATACCTTGTTTTGCATCGCACCGGTCTGGATATCCTTATCGAGCTTATTGTAAGCAAAACCGATGAAGAATTTGTCTGCCCATTTCACATTGTTCACACCGGCTTCCAGTTGGCCGAAAAGTGAAAAATACCTGTCGTGGAAGCGGCGTTTATCAGTAAAGATATAGCGGTCTTCCTCTTCACTCCACACCTCTACATTCCGCATCTTATAATTATTCTTGGAATAATTGATGCTGAATGTGGGCAGGATTGCAATCGGGGTATGAGGGATGTAATATTGTCCCGTTATATTGCCTGAATGGGTGTTGAAGGAGCCAAAGCCATACGATGCATCAAGATAATTCTGTCTTTTCTTGCGGGTGACAATATTGACAGCTCCCCCGAGAGCATCTGAACCGAGATAGGAGGGCACCACACCTTTGTATAATTCAACACGTTCCACCGTGTTGAGAGGCACATTGTCGATTGTCAGTCCGGTACCCTTTGTCTCAAGAGGCACTCCATCGATAAAATATCGAATAGAATTGCCCGACATTCCATTAATCATGAGATCAAAGTCAGAACCGGCGCCCCCCTCACGCCTTACCTTCACACCGGCCGCGCGATCAATTAGATGGTCAAGTGTGACAAGTTTATTGAGATTCGGGGCAATTTCTACAGCGCTTACAGTGAAGGCGCCCTCTTCAAGCCGTTTGCCTTGCGATTTACCCATTACGCTTATTCCTTGCAGTTCGACAACTTTATTGTCTGCAAGAGATTCACATGTGGATGTACAGGAATTTGCTATGCTGTCGGATGGGGTATATGCAGTAATAGCCGCCTGCGAAGACAGGTGGCCTAAAAACAGAACGAAAATAGATATCCAATTTTTCATTTGGTTTGCTGTCAAAATTAAAACTGGGGTACTATCACGCAGCAAACCATAATCATTCTCTTCTCTGCAAAGAGGTGATTGGCTGTTTTGTGGTAATATAACCCGAAAACTACAAAACTATATGTTGTTCTGGCAGGTCTCCTGACTTATCCCCTCATCAGCGCCTTCCCATCGAATCGAGCCGACAGTGGCAATATGCTGATGAGTTTTGTGGGAATTACAGTAGCGGGGCTGTTCCGGATTTTCACCGGATTCCCAATTATTCGCAATGCCGCGAACCAAAACGTCTGCAAAGTTAAGAAATTTTTACATACCCTCCAAATCTTTTTGCTTTCAGCCGAGCTCAGTATCCCGAAGAGTAAGGAAAGAGGGAATACTGCAGGGAAGAAAGCAGTGAAGGAAAGAAGGGCAGGAAAAGAGGGCGATTGAGATTGCCCATAAAATGCTGAAATCAGGATTATCTCCTGGTTTCATATCCTAAATCACCGGCTTGAGCCTTGATATAATACTTAAGTTATAAGGCACATCTTTAAGACCCCATCCCACAAAAAATGTTAATGCAGGGGTCGCAGATGTGCCTCATA
>OGNF01000740.1_pt1 | contig 33904 bp, 23 predicted proteins | sample 1573321 | NCBI WGS metagenome assembly OGNF01 (sample SAMEA2581911, study PRJEB24529) | metagenome | biome: Human gut stool | place: China | collected 2011 | reverse complement strand
AACTCCCGAATAGCTCTTGTCAAGTATTTTTATGTTAATAAACGTTAACAAGCAAAACTTTCCGCAAAACACATTTTAACATCCTAATCTACAATGAAATAAAAATATCACAAATTGTTACATCCTTGTTACACCTCGCAAAAATCCATCAAATCGCCACCCATCTGTAACATCTTTGTGACGATTGAAAAGCGGGTTTTCCCGCCCTCGCAAAAGTCCTTTCGCGCGTTTTTCGATTTTTTATGGGACGGAGGGTTGGCTGGTAGGGGGAGATTTGCTAACTTTGCCGTATGGAACAATATATTGTATCGGCGCGTAAGTACAGGCCGTCGTCGTTCGCGACGGTGGTCGGACAGAGCGCGCTGACCGCCACTCTCAAAAACGCCATAGCCACCGACCGCCTGGCCCATGCCTACCTGTTCTGCGGTAGTCGCGGAGTGGGCAAGACGTCGTGCGCGCGCATCTTCGCCAAGACGATCAACTGCAGCAATCTGTCGGCCGACGGCGAGGCGTGCAACGAGTGCGACTCGTGCCGCGCCTTCAACGACGGAAACTCGATGAACATCATCGAGCTCGACGCCGCCTCGCACAACGGCATCGACGACATCAAGCAGGTCATCGACCAGGTGCAGGTGCCTCCGACTCACGGCCGCTACCGCGTGTTCATCATCGATGAGGTGCACATGCTGTCGGCCGCGGCGTTCAACGCCTTCCTCAAGACCCTCGAGGAGCCTCCGTCGTACGTGATTTTCATCCTCGCCACCACCGAGAAGCACAAGATTATCCCTACCATCCTGTCGCGCTGCCAGATCTACGACTTCAGCCGCATCACCATTCCCGATATGGTGGCTCACCTGCAGAAGGTTGCACAGAACGAGGGCATCACGGCCGAGCCGTCGGCACTGAACGTGATAGCGCGGCTGGCCGACGGAGCCATGCGCGACGCACTGTCGATCTTCGACCAGGTGGCCGCCTCATCGCGGGGCAACATCACCTACGCCGACACGATCGCCAGCCTCAACGTCCTCGACAACAGCTACTACGACCGGCTCACCGACTGCATGATCCGTGGCGACATACCGGGCGCGCTGCTGGTCTTCCACGAGATCCGCGACAAGGGCTTCGACGGGCAGTTCTTCCTAAATGGTCTGGGCGAGTACATGCGCCGCCTGATGCTGGCGGGTGCCCCGTCGACGCTGCCCCTGATCGACGAGCCCGACGACGTGCGCTCGGCCCTGGCCGCAACCGCTGCCCGTGTCACCCCCGATTTCCTGTACCGTGCCATGAGCCTGTGCAACGACGCCGACCTCAACTACCGCCAGTCGTCGAACAAGCAGATGCTCGTCGAACTGACCCTGATCAAGATCTCCCAACTTTTAAGCCCCTCGCCCGATGACAGTGGCCGGGGAGAGGGGCATCTGAAACCGATCGATAAGCCGCAGGGGGCGCAGGCCACCGCACCTGCGGCACCTGCGGCCCCCGCGCCGTCAGCAAATCACACGCAGGTCACCGCCGAGCCCCCGGCACCCTACGCCGCTCCGGCGCCTGCAGCCGGCCCGCACAGCATGGCCGCTCAGGCCGCCATGGGCGCGCGCAACGCTGCCGGCCCCGCACACCGTCCCATGGCCGCCGGCCCGACGATGCGCGTCGGGCGCCTGTCGATGTCGGGTCCGAGGCAGCAGGCTCCAGGCCCGGCGGTAGCGCGCGAACGCCGTGCCGCACCCTTCACCCCTGAGCAGGTGGCGGCCGCATGGCAGGCATTCATCGAGGCCAACGGCCGCGAGCACGCCCTGGTCAACGTCATGACCACCTGCTGCCCGCAACCGGCCCCGGACGGCAAATATTCGGCTCGGGTAGGCAGCGACATCGAGGCCAACAAGATCCGCGAGAACATGGCCGCCATTCTCGCTTCAGTGCGCGACGCCCTCGGCAACGATGACTTCGCATTCGGAATCGACGTCAGCAACGAAGGCCCGTCGCCGCGGTTCTGGCCCGAAAAGCAGGTGCTGGCGCATATGCTCGAGCATCACGAGAACTTCCGCGAATTCGTCCACGCCTTCAACCTGCGCTGATCAACACGATTCCCAGTATTCCTTCACAAAAAATGGAACAGCAGTCACACCCCAGGCGCATAGCCGTGAAAATAGGCAGCAACGTGCTCTCCCGCAAGGACCGCCGCCTCGACGTCACGCGCATGAGCGCTCTGGTCGACCAGGTCGCCGAGCTCCGCGCCGCCGGCATCGAGGTCATCGTCATATCATCCGGCGCCGTCGCCGCCGGCCGGAGCCAGCTCGCTGAGTCGGTCACGCATCACCTCGACAGCGTGTCGCAGCGGCAGCTCTTCAGCGCGGTCGGCCAGGCTAAGCTCATCAACCGCTACGTACAGCTCTTCCGCGAGCACGACATCGTGTGCGGTCAGGTCCTCACCACCAAGGAGAACTTCGCCACCCGCCACCACTACCTCAACCAGCAGAACTGCATGGAGGTCATGCTCCGCGAGGGCGTCGTCCCCGTAGTCAACGAGAACGACACCGTCTCTGTCACCGAGCTGATGTTCACCGACAACGACGAGCTTTCGGGCCTCCTGGCCATGATGATGAACTGCGACTGCCTCGTAATCCTTAGCAATATCGACGGCGTCTTCACCGGCGATCCCGCCGACCCGTCCTCGCGTCTTATCGGCCGCGTGGCCCCGGGCGACGATCTGTCGGCCTGCATCACCTCCGCTCGCTCGGGCCTCGGTCGCGGCGGCATGACCACCAAATACCGCATTGCCCGAAAGGTCGCCGACGCAGGCATCGAGGTCATCATAGCCAATGGAAAACGCCCCGACATACTTCCCGACCTGCTTCTGCGTGCCGCCGACGTGCCCGCCACGCGCTTCGAGGCCGCCGAGAAGCCGCAGTCGAGCCTCAAGCGATGGATCGCCAACAGCTGCTCATTCGCCAAGGGATCGCTCACTCTCAAGGCCGACGCCGCTGCGACCCTCCGCCGCCGCCCGGGCACCAGTCTGCTCGCCGTCGGTGTCACCGAAGTCGCGGGCGACTTTGCCGCCGGCGACATAGTGGCCGTACGCGACCCCGACGGGCTCGCCGTGGCCTGGGGGCGCGCCGCCGCTTCGGCCGACGAGGCACGCAGCCGCGCCGGGCAGTCCGGCGGTCGCCCGCTCGTTCATGCCGATTATCTCTATATTAACGAACTCTGATGAAAAAAACCGAAAATACACAGGCCGATGCGCTGCTCGAGGCAGCCCGGCGCGCTTCGAAGGAGACGGCGCGCCTGTCGGCCGACACTGTCAACGCCGTGCTCTCCGATCTGGCGGACCGCCTCACAGCCGAGGCCGATACCGTACTCGGGGCCAATGCCGCCGATATGGCCCGCATCGATCCGGCCGAACCCAAGGCCGACCGCCTGCTGCTTACCCCCGCCCGAATCGCCGGCATCGCCGACGGCCTCCGTCAGGTAGCCGCCCTGCCGTCGCCTCTGGGCCGGGTGCTGTCGAGCACCGTGCGCCCCAACGGTATGCTCATCCGCAAGGTCTCCGTTCCGTTCGGCGTCATCGGCGTCATTTTCGAGTCGCGTCCCAATGTCGCATTCGATGTCTTCGCCCTCTGCTTCAAGGCCGGGAGCGCCTGTGTGCTCAAGGGCGGGCACGAAGCCGCCGGCACCTGCCGTGCCTCTGTCGGACTAATCCGCGCTGTGCTGGCCGACCATGGCATCGACCCCGACGCCGCCGTCATGCTCGAGGGGCACGAGGCCACCGACACGCTGCTGCACGCCCGCGGCCTGGTCGACCTGATTATCCCTCGCGGCAGCCGCCGCCTGATCGACTACGTCCGCGACAACTCCCGTGTGCCCGTCATCGAGACCGGCGCGGGCGTCTGCCACACCTACTTCCACTCCTCCGGCGACATAGCTACATGCCGCGACATTGTCCTCAACGCCAAGACCCGTCGCGTGAGCGTGTGCAACGCGCTCGACTGCCTCATCGTCGACCGCAGCCGGTTGGCTGTCCTTCCCGCAGTATGCTTCCCCCTGGCCGACAAGGGGGTCGAGATCCACGCCGACGCCGAGGCATTCGCCGCCCTCGACGGCTCCTATCCCCGCCTTGTGCCGGCATCCGAGGGCGACTTCGGCCGCGAATGGCTCGACTATAAGCTCACCGTCCGTACTGTCGCCGACATCGGCGAGGCACTCGACTTCATCGGTCGCTACGGATCGCACCACAGCGAATGCATCGTGGCCGAGAATGCCGACGCCAGCCGACTCTTCCTGAGTGAGGTCGACGCGGCATGCGTCTACGCCAACGTGTCGACGGCATTCACCGACGGCGGACAGTTCGGCTTCGGCGCCGAGATCGGCATCTCCACCCAGAAGCTCCACGCCCGCGGCCCGATGGCTCTCCCCGAACTCACCACCTACAAATACCTCATCACCGGATCAGGCCAGACGCGCAGCTGATCCCTTCACATTGTATCCGAAGCTATGGAACACCCCGAAAACGACTCGCAATACACCGGCCTGACCGTCAACAGCGGCGTCAGTCAGCCTCCGATCGTGAACCCCTACCTGCAGCGCCGCGGCCGCCGCAAGCCTCTGCCCGAGAGCGGCGAGCTGGTCGAAGGCATACTGAAGGGCGACATCACCATGCTGTCGCGCGCCGTCACGCTGGTCGAGTCCACAGCCCCCGACCACTATGCCCGCGCCCAGGAAGTCATCGAGAAGTGCCTGCCCTACTCGGGCCGTTCGCGCCGTATCGGCCTCACGGGCGTCCCCGGAGCCGGCAAGAGCACCTCGATCGACGTCTTCGGGCTGCACGTGCTCCGCCGACCGGGCTCGAAGCTCGCCGTGCTGGCCATCGATCCATCCAGCGAGATAACCCGCGGCTCAATCCTCGGCGACAAGACCCGCATGGAGCGCCTGGCCGTCAGCGAAAACGCTTTCATCCGCCCCAGCCCGTCGGCTGGCAGTCTCGGCGGAGTGGCGCGCAAGACCCGCGAGACAATCGTCCTCTGCGAGGCTGCCGGATACGACAACATTTTCGTCGAGACCGTCGGCGTCGGTCAGAGCGAGACGGCAGTCCACTCCATGGTCGACTTCTTCCTGCTCATACAGCTCGCCGGCACCGGCGACGAGCTCCAGGGCATCAAGCGCGGCATCATGGAGATGGCCGACGGCATCGTCATCAACAAGGCCGACGGCGACAACATCCACCGCGCTCAGCTCGCCCAGGCCCAGTTCCGCAGCGCCCTGCAGCTCTTCCCGCCCGCCGCTTCGGGATGGAAGCCCGAAGTGCTCTGCTATTCGGGCTACTACGAGCTGGGCATCGACGAGGTATGGGACATGATCGACCGCTATTTCGCCTTCGTGACCGAAAACGGCTACTTCGAACGCCGGCGCCGCCAGCAGGCCCGCTACTGGATGTACGAGACAATCGATGAACAGCTCAAATCCAATTTCTACAACGACCCGGACATCGCCGCCATGCTCGTAAGGCTCGACCGCGACGTCGAGAACAACCGCCGCAGCTCCTTCCTGGCTGCCCGCGACGTACTTCAACGTTATTTCAGCTCTCAGAATGAAAAATAAAGCAAAATCACTCATAAACAGGCTCGCGGCCGCTGCCATTCTCCTGCTGGTGGCCGTGGCGCTTCCCTCTGCCGCAAAAAAGGACATCCTGACATTCGCCGAGAAGTCGTTCGACTTCGGCACCGTCACGGAGTCGTCCGCTCCGGTCGTGCATGAATTCGTATTCACCAACACTTCCGACGAACCCGTCGCCGTGCTGAGCGTCTCGACCGGCTGCGGATGCACCCGCCCGGTCTACCCCGTCGAGCCCGTCGCTCCGGGCCGCACCGGCGTCATCAAGATCACCTTTACACCCAAGGGGCAGGTCGGCTCTGTCAACAAGGACATCAAGGTGCGCTACCGTGGCGCAAAGGCTCGGTCGTCGCAGCGCGTCACCCTGCGCCTCCGCGGAAAGGTCACCCCCGACAGATGACACGTATATACCTAATGTGGAGATGCCTCCCGGCGTCTCCACATCAGATAATAAACCAATCATTATCACATTTCTTGCAATGGAAAAAGTAATTTTGCTATGTACTATTACAACACGGTTCGCACCGATTGGTTCGGAAAGCGGTAAAAATTAGTGTTTATTTAACGCTTGTTAACTGTGATGTGTAGCAAAATTATTCAATAGAGGCATTAACTTTGCAAAGTCAACGAAAAAACAAAGCTCTGACGCACAAAAATTAACGGTTAAAGAATCTCTAAAAACGTAAAAACGATATGGCAACAGAAAAAAAGACTAAAAAAGGCGCCGTCGCCGACCCCATGGCCGCCAAGCGCGAGGCCCTCGCCCAGGCTCTGGGCAAAATCGAAAAGGACTTCGGCCGCGGGGCCGTCATGAAACTCGGCGACGACTCCATCGAGGATATCGAAGTCATCCCCACCGGCTCCGTCGGACTCAACTACGCCCTCGGCGTCGGAGGCTATCCCCGCGGGCGTATCATCGAGATCTACGGCCCCGAATCGTCGGGCAAGACCACACTGGCCATCCACGCCATTGCCGAGGCGCAGAAGATGGGCGGCATCGCAGCCATCATCGACGCTGAGCACGCTTTCGACCGCTTCTACGCACAGTCGCTCGGCGTCGACATCGACAACCTGCTCATGGCACAGCCCGACAACGGCGAACAGGCCCTCGAGATCGCCGAGCAGCTCATCCGCTCGTCGGCAATCGACATTCTGGTCATCGACTCCGTCGCTGCACTTACGCCCAAGAACGAGATCGAGGGCGAGATGGGCGACCGCAACGTCGGCCTCCAGGCCCGCCTCATGTCGCAGGCCATGCGCAAACTCACCGGCGCAATCGCCCGCACCAACACCTGCTGCATCTTCATCAACCAGCTGCGCGAGAAGATTGGCGTCATGTTCGGCCCCGCTGAGACCACTACCGGCGGCAACGCCCTGAAGTTCTACTCATCCGTCCGACTCGACATCCGCTCGCGCGCCTCGATCAAGAACGGCGAGGAAGTCCTCGGCCGACGCGCGCTCGTCAAGGTTGTCAAGAACAAGGTGGCTCCTCCCTTCAAGCGCGCCGAATTCGACATCATGTTCGGCGAGGGCATCTCGCAGACAGGCGAGCTCGTGGACCTCGGTGTCGAGTACGGCATCATCGCCAAGAGCGGCGCATGGTTCAGCTACAACGGCAGCAAGCTCGCCCAGGGCCGCGAAGCCGCCAAGCTCGTCCTGGCCGACAATCCCGAACTCTTCGAGGAGATCGCCGCCAAGATCACCGAGGCCATGAAGTCCACCGAGCGCACTCCGCGTCTGAAGACTCCGCGCAAGGCCGTCGGCGCCGAGGCTCCCGCTGCCGAAGCACCCGCTGACCCCGCGGCTGCCACAGACCTCGACGACGACCTCGCCGACGATCCCTTCTCGATCGAGGAGGATCTATGATCCCCGCTTACGACGATATCTTCCGGCGCACGCGCCTGCTGTGCGGCGACGAAATGATGGCGGCCATGCGGCACGGTGTCGCAGTGGCCGTCATCGGCGTCGGCGGCGTCGGCTCCTGGTGCGCCGAGGCCCTGGTCCGCACCGGTATCGGCCGCATCACCCTCGTCGACAGCGACCTCGTCGACGTGTCAAACATCAACCGCCAGCTGCCGGCCACCCTCACCACCGTCGGCCGGCCTAAGGTCGACATCCTCGCCCGGCGTCTGGCCGATATCAACCCCGAGCTGCAGGTTACGGCAGTTTGCGGGCGCTACGACGCCGACACGGCCCCGGACTTCGATCTCGATGCTTTCGACTACGTCATCGACGCCATCGACGACTTGCCCTCCAAGGCCCTGCTGATCCTCAATGCCTGCCGCTCGCGCGCGCGGCTCTACTCGTCGATGGGTGCCGCGCGCAAGCTCGACCCGGGCCGCATCGCCGTGGCCGAGTTCTGGAAGGTGACGGGCTGTCCGCTGGCACGCGCCCTGCGCAACCGCTTCAAGAAGACGGGCGTCCGTCCGTCGCGCAAATTCAAGTGCGTCTACTCGCCCGAGACCGTCGCCCACCGGGCCGACGGCCCCGCCGGCGTCAACGGCACCTTCATGCACACCACCGCCATCTTCGGCCTCACCCTCGCCTCCCTGGTCGTCAGCGATATTTACGATAAGTATGGAAAATAACTACAGCTGTAAAAGCCTGCGGAGCAGGCGGTACGGTTCTTAACCGGGGGTGAGACAGAACCTAAAATACCATCATACTTGTAGGGATGCACGCTCGTGCATCCGCTCACACTCAACGTTTTGAGATCGGATGCTCCAGGGAGCATCCCTACATGTGTGGGGTTATGCAACAGCCCCCACTAAATCTAATATGACAGATGATTAACTTCAAAAATATTTGGCAACGTATTTTTCCGGCGGGGCTGTGGACACGTCGCTTCGCGGTGGCGGCCGCCGGCGCTTTCGCCACTGTGCTGTGGTTCGACATCGACTGGAGTATGGCGACATCGTTCCGAGGCATGAGCTCCGTATGCGCGTATCTCTACGCCGGTGCGCTTGCCCTGCTGCTTGCGCTTCCGGCCGCCTTCTGCCGCCCGCGGTGGCCGATGGCCTTGCTCCTGGCGCTGTTCGACTGCCTCTGCGTGGCCAATCTGATGTACGTCCGCACGTATTTCATGCCAATACCTCCGGCGAGCTACCTGCTGGTGTCCAACGTGGCCGAATTCGGCGAATCCATCCGCCACTCGCTCCGTGCCGCCGACGCCCTGTTCATCGTCATCACCGCCGTCACTGTCTGGCTCATGGGCCGCGGCCCCCTGCCCCCGGGGCGTCGGGCCTACTGGCCCACGCTCGGCGCTTTCGTGGCGCTCTGCATCGTCGTGCCGCTCCATCGCGGCGGTACTTTCGCATTTTTCGAGCACCTGAAGGGCGAATGTTACTACCGTTCGACCACGCCTGTGGTCTTCACGCTGCCGGTCAGCATCCTGGCCGACGCGCTCGAAAGCAACCGCCCCGTCGGCGAGCCCGAGAAGGCTGCCGCCCGGCGCTGGCTCGCCGAGTCCGACAGCCTCCGGCGCACCATGCTCGCCGATACCGTCAGCCGCCGCTATATTCCCCGCAACCTGGTCCTGATCATCGTCGAATCGCTCGAAGCGTGGCCCGTAGGCGCCCGGGTCGAAGGTCGGGAGATCACGCCGCGGCTCAATGCTCTGCTCGCCGACACCGCCACCACATGGATGGCGCGCCGCGTCCTCTCGCAGGTAGGCCCCGGCCGAAGTGCCGACGGACAGCTGCTCATGACAGTCGGGCTTCATCCCACCACCGACTATGTCTACTCCATGCGCTTCCCCGACCACACATATCCGCATCTGCGCCGGGCCCTGGCCGCGCACCGCGGCGCGAAGTCGTACTTCCTGATCGGCGACCGCCCTACCACCTGGAACCAGGCTCCCATGATGCGTCAGTACGGTTTCGACGTCACCCGGTTCCGCGATGACTGGGACTGCTCCGAGTGGCTCGGCCACAAGGGCATGCCTTCCGACGGCAGCTTCCTGCGGCAGGCGGCCGCGAAGATGGAGCGTGGCGAGCTATGGCCCGTCGGAGAGACGGGTTTCGTCGAGACTGTCACTTATTCAAGTCATTTTCCATTCCAGATTCCGGCCAGCTTCGTCACACTCGATCTCAAGGCCGACTATCCCGACCGCCTCGACGACTATATCGAGGTCATAGGCTACGTCGACCGCTCTCTGGGCGACTATATCGACTACCTGCGCGGGCGCCCCGACGCCGATTCCACCATGATCGTGGTTGTCGGCGACCACGAGGCTCTCGCCTCCATGCGCGACGGCATGCGCCGCCACTCGGCCGCCATTGCCGCCCTGGTCGACGCCGAACCCTACGTGCCGATGATCGTGATCAACACGCCTGTGGCCGGGCGCCGCGCCGATGTTATGGGCCAGGTCGACGTTTATTCAACCGTGCTCGACCTTATGGGGCTCTGGGGCGAGCCCGACGTCTTCCCCGGCATGGGCTACTCGGCCCTGCGTCCCCGCGCGCCTCGATGGGCCGTCGACAACACCGGCTATGTGGCCGGCGACACCGTCGGCGCCGACCCGGCTCTGCTCCGCTCTGTCCTCGCGGCTCCCCGGGCTTCGTCGGCCATCATCCGCGCCGACATGCTGCGCGGTCAGTGACATCCTCCGCTTGGCCGTGTCGGAAAAAATCCGTAACTTTGCCGCAGTTAAAAACGTAAAACAACAGAGTTTCCATGGAACTGACCACCCTGACCGCCATCTCGCCTGTCGACGGACGCTACCGCTCGAAATGCGAGTCGCTTGCTCCTTATTTCTCAGAATTCGGACTCATACGCTACCGTGTGGAAGTCGAGATCAAGTATTTTACGGCGCTGGCGCGGATTCCCCTGCCGGCGCTCGCTTCAGTCGGCGAAGGCCCCCTCAGGGCCCTTGAAGCCGTATATACCGACTTTTCGGAGGCCGATGCGCTCGAAATCAAGGAGATCGAAAAAACGACCAATCACGACGTCAAGGCCGTGGAATACTTCATCAAGCGCCGTTTCGATGAAATGGGCCTCGGCGCATACAAGGAATACATCCATTTCGGCCTTACATCGCAGGACATCAACAACACTGCCGTGCCTATGTCCATAGCCGATGCGCTGCACAAGGTCTATCTGCCTGCCGCCGAGACACTTGTCGAGACTCTCGACGGCCTCTCCGCACAGTGGGCCGACATACCCATGCTCGCCCACACCCACGGACAGCCCGCCTCGCCCACGCGCCTGGGCAAGGAAATCGCCGTCTATGTCTACCGACTTCGCGAGCAGCTCGCTTCGGTGCGCAAGGCACGCATTTCGGGCAAGTTCGGCGGCGCCACCGGTAATTTCAACGCACACAACGCTGCCTTCCCCGACATCGACTGGCGAGCATTCGCCGAGGCTTTCCTGCGCGACGATCTCGGCATCGAGCGCGAGATGTTCACTACCCAGATATCAAACTACGACAATCTGGCGGCCCTCCTCGACGCACTGCGGCGCGTCAACACCATCCTCATGGACCTCGACCGCGACATGTGGATGTACATCTCGATGAATTACTTCAAGCAGCGCATCAAGGAAGGCGAGGTCGGATCGTCGGCCATGCCGCACAAGGTCAATCCCATCGATTTCGAAAATTCCGAGGGCAACATCGGCATCGCCGACGCCCTCCTGCAGCACCTGGCATCGAAGCTGCCCGTATCGCGCCTGCAGCGCGACCTGACCGACTCGACCGTGCTGCGCAATATCGGCGTGCCACTGGCTCACACGCTCATAGCCATGGCGTCGACCGCCAAAGGTCTGTCGAAACTGCTGCTCAACCGCGACGCCATCGACGCCGACCTCGACAATGCATGGGCCGTCGTGGCCGAAGGCATCCAGACTATCCTGCGCCGCGAGGGATACCCCAATCCCTACGAGACCCTCAAACATCTGACGCGCACCAACTCCCGCATCACCGCCGGGACAATCGCCGACTTCATCGACACGCTCGACGTCGATGCCTCCGTCAAGGCCGAGCTCCGCGCCCTCTCCCCCTCTACCTACACCGGCATCTAAAAGCCGCGTGATTCGCGCCTGGCGCGGCTCATGGCCTCCTTGATGCCGCCTTCGGCTACAAATCTCGCTTCGAGTATTTTCAATACTTTCGCCAGCATTGCGTCGATCTGATATATCAGGGTCAGCATGATGTTGGCGACTGTTTCATTGGAGCGGGCCTCGCATTTTTCGACGAATTCACGCGGATCATAATGATTCTGACTGTAACCGCGCACCCTTTCGGTACGCGGATCGTCAACTGCCCAGATTTCATTCTTGTGCTGCCGCAGATAGTCGGCATAGTCCTCGCGCAGCTCCCTTACCGAGCCGCGCGCCACGCCGAGCAGTTTGATGCACATCTCGGCCGATACGGTGCCGTCACTCACACCCTCCACGATATTCTGCTTGCACGAGCGGGCTGCCTGGCGCATCTGATCGATAGTACGCGATCCATGCGGGAGAGCCCTGTTGATAAACAACTCGGTCACATCGCAGATAATGACAGACTTCTTATAAACGCTCCAATCGGTATAGTCACCGGCGATTTTCAGGAAGCCCATGGCAGAGTGGATTTAAGTGATGATTGATGGATGTAACTTATGTAGCTGATGTTATTTATGTAACGGATGTGTTTGATGTTTATTATACCAAGGGAACATAAATTACATAAAAACATCCGTAACATCAGAAACATCAATTACATCAATCACATCCGAGACATCAATCACATCTGCTGCGGCGCGGAAGGAGGGCGGCGGCGAGCTTGGCCAGCAGGAACACTCCGGCCATGATCAGCACTATGACCGCGGAGCAGGGCACGTCGATGACGGCGCCGAGCAGCAGCCCGGCCAGCGACGTCACAAGGGCGACCGCCAGGGCGGCGACCATCGTGGTGGAGTAGCGGCGGCAGAAGACTTCGGCCGTCATCATCGGCAGCGACAGCATCGACATCAGCAGCATGATGCCTACCAGACGGATTGTCAGCACGATGCCGACGGCTACAAAGACGGTCATAGTGTAGGTGATCAGTCGCACCGGCAGACCGATCACCCGGGCGAAGTCACGGTCGAACGCGCAGGCCACGATCTGGCGGTACCGCCAGGCGAAGAAGGCTATCAGCAGCGCCGTGTACGCTCCGAAGATCCACAGATCAGATGAAGTGATGGTGAGGATGTTGCCGAACAGGAAGGCATTCAGTTCGGGTACGTAGCCCGGCGTCAGGAAGATGAACAGCACGCCCACGGCCATGCCTATGGCCCACACCACCGCTATGGCCGAGTCCTCGCGCAGCCTGAAGCGCGACGACATCCATTCGACGCCCATCGATGACGCTATTGCAAACACGGCCGCCATAGCGATAGGATTGATTCCCAAATAGTAGCCCAGCCCCAGGCCCCCGAAGCAGGCATGTGTGATGCCCCCCGAGATGGCTACCAGGCGGCGCGTGATGATGTACGTGCCGATTATGGCCGCGGCCACGCTCAGCAGCGCCACGCCTATGACGGCGTAGACAAAAAACGAATAGTCAAACAGTTGTAGCATTGGCAGATGCGCTGGTTGCGGTGCGTCGGGCGCGCTCTTCCGACACGATCAGTAATAATTCGTCGCGGACGTCGGCCGGCAACTCGATGCCGCGCAGCTGCAGCGAGCGGGCCCACGGAGCTATGTCGTCGGGCAGCAGGGTCAGCAGCACGTCGCGGAACTCCTCCGTCTCGGCAGGGGTATAGTCCTCGGGACCGCGTCCGCGGTAGGCGTCGAGCTCCTCGTCGTCGAAATACTCGATGCGGTCCGACATGGCTGCCAGCAGCGAGTCCTTCTCGCAGGTGATGTGCATGCCGCAGCACTGTTCGCCGCCCTGGTCGTCCGGCGGCTCGGGTAAGGCCTTTAAGGTTCCTAAGGTCTTTAGGGACCTTTTCCTGAACCTCCGCTCGTGGAGCCAGAGGATGAGGCCGACGGCCACCAGAGCCAGCAGTATGTAGAGCGCGACGATCATTCCACCTCTTCGAGTCTGAATCCGGCGTCGCGCAGGTCGTCCCAGTAGCCGGGATACGACTTGCCGACCACCTCGCAGTCAGTGATGACGATTCCGGGAGCCCAGACCGCGATCGGTGCCAGGGCCATCGCCAGCCGGTGGTCGCCGTGAGGCGACAGCCGCGGCATTTCGAATACGGGCGTCGTGGCGCCTTCCCAGCCGATGGCATCCGGCTCTATCTCGAGCACCCAGCCGCATTTTCGCAGCTCCTCCGCCAGGGCCGCCAGGCGGTCCGACTCCTTGATGCGCAGGTTGGCCACGCCGGTGATACGATATGGCGTGTTGATCATGCAGCCGACTACGGCGATCACCGGCACCAGGTCCGGATTGTCCCTGAGGTCCATGTCGAGGCGCGAGAAGAGGTCGGGTGTCGCCGACAGCTCGACCCCTTCGTCGGTGAATTCGGTCACCACGCCGAAGCGCTCGCCGATTTCGGCCAGCAGCCGGTCGCCCTGCAGGCTGTCGCGGCGCAGGCCGGGCAGCGTGACCCATCCGGCCGTCACAGCCGCTATCTGATACCAGAATGCGGCTGCGCTCCAGTCTGCTTCCGCCTCGGCCTCGACGGGCCGAAGCGGAGTGTTGGCTACCGTGACTGTGTAGCCTTCGCGGTCAGTCTCGACTCCGCGGGCACGCAGCATGTCCATGGTCATCTTCAGGTAGGGCATCGAGGCTATCTCCCCCCCGAGGGCTATGCGCAGGGGCTTCTCCATGGTCGGAGCTATCATTGCCAGTCCCGAAGCGAACTGCGAACTCGCCGAAGCATCGAGGTCGACTTCGCCGCCGCTCAGACGGCGTCCGCGGATGGCCACTGGCAGGAAGCCGTCGGCGCCTCGGTATTCGATGTCGGCCCCGAGGCGCCGCAGGGCGTCGACCAGCGGGCCGATCGGGCGGCGGCGCAGGCGTTCGCAGCCGTCGACGGTGATGTCCGTACCCGCCGTGGCGGCGTAGAAAGCGGTCATGAACCTGGCTGCGGTGGCCGATGCGCCCATGTCGGCCGTGCCGGTGCGCAGCGCCAGGGCCGCCGCCAGCACGCGGATGTCGTCGCAGTCGGGGATGCGGTCGGGGTCGATCGCTGTCGGGCTCGCCGTCAGCGACGCCAGCACCATGGCGCGGGCTGCCACGCTCTTGCTCAGCGGCAGGCGCGCGACTGTGGTCTCAAGTATCTCTTCGGGAGGAAATATGCGGTAATTCATGATTTCGTTCAGTTGATTACGGAGTCGACCGCCTCGGCCACATGCTCCAGTGCCTGGCGCAGCACGCAGCGCGGCGTGCCCACGTTGAGGCGCATGAAGCCGTTGCCCTGGCTGCCGAACATAGAGCCGTCGTTGAGTGCCAGATGCGCCTTGTCGAGCAGCAGATCCATCAGCTGCTGCTGGTCAAGGCCGAGGGCCGTGAAGTCGAGCCACACCAGGAACGACGCCTCAGGCACTGCACACTTCACCGCGGGCACATTCACAGCCAGGAAGTCGACCACGAAGCGGATATTGTCCTCCACGTAGGCCAGCATCTCGTCGAGCCACCGCTCCCCGTGTGTGTATGCGGCTTCGGCGCCGATCGTCGAGATCATCACCGGCGCGTTGAATTCGTTGACTTCCAGCCACTGGTAGAAGTCGCGGCGCAGGTTGGGATTCTTGATCACCATCCACGAGCTTACAAGCCCGGGGATGTTGAACGTCTTCGACGGCGCTCCCAGCACGATGCCTATGGCGCGCGCGTCGTCGCTCACCTCGGTGAAGGGTATGTGGCGCCGGCCCCCCAGCATCAGGTCGCCGTGGATCTCGTCGCTGACCACTATCGTGCCTGAGCGGCGACATATCTCGGCTACGCGCGCCAGCGTGGCTTCGTCCCACTGCAGTCCGATCGGGTTATGGGGATTGCAAAGAATCATCAGGCGCGGACGTTCGCGCTCGACGGTCTCGGCCAGGCCGTCCAGGTCCATCGTGTAGCTGCCCTCGGCCGACCGTAGCAGCGGATTTTCCACTACGAGGCGACCGTTGCCTTCGATGACCATGCGGAAAGGATGATATACCGGCGGCTGGATCACGATCTTGTCGCCACGCGAGGTGAAGTAGTTGACCGCTAAGGCAATGCCCTTGACCACACCCGGTATGAACGACAGATCGTCGCGGCCGATTTCGAAGCCGTGGCGGTGCCTCTGCCAGTCGATGATCGACTGCCAGTAGCTGTCAGGGGCGGCCGAATAGCCCAGCACGGGGTGGTCGAGGCGGTGGCGCAGCGCGTCCACGATGTCGGGACATACTGCGAAATCGAGATCGGCGATCCACAGAGGCGTTACGTCGTGGCGCCCGAACATTGCGTCGAGGCCGTCCAGTTTGGTGCAGCAGGTGCCGTGGCGGTCAATGACGGTGTCGAAGTCGTAGGTGTGATTCATCGGTAGTCTTTTAGATTTTCTGCAAAGATAATAAGAAAACCGGTAAGAACCAAAAACAATGGTATGGCCCTAATGGAGTGAAGGCGTCCGGGAATGGAGTGAAGGTGTCCGGGAATGGAGTGAAGGCGTCCCCGCCTTCACACTCGGTAGCATGGGTACTGTGAAGACGGGGACGTCTTCACTCCATTATTTTTTTCAATTTTTATTTGCAGTTTAAAATATTTATTGTAACTTTGCATCGAATTCCTATCCAAAGCTATAACAGCTAAAACAGCTAAAATAGCTATACCTTTAATTATTAAATCTTTAATCTATTACTATGAAAACACTGAAAATCTCAGAGATGGCGCCCCGTGGCGTTGCAGCCGGCGACACTCGTGTGCTCCGCTGCACCAATCTTAGGCCGGTCGAAGGCGCGGCGGCCTTGCGGCCCGAGGGGGAGCCGCTCGCGCTGGCCTCGGGCGGACGCATGCCGCTGGCTGTCTGCGAATCCGGTGGCGGGAAGATCACCGTCTGGGCCCGGGGCAGCGAGCTGGCGCTGATGCGCAACGGCCTGGCGACGGCTGCGGTCGACACCGGGTCCGCGCAGATGTCGGCCTTGGCCGACGGCGACCGTCTGCATGTGCTCACGCCGCGCAAACACCTTATCTACCGCGTTACTCCCGATTCGATCACTCCCGAAAAGCCGCCGCGGGCGCCTGTGCGGTTTGCGACTGTGCCCGACTCGTCACTGGCAGCCGACGTTGGCGCCGTCAGGCTCTCGCGTGAGTATTTCGACGGCGACGCGCTCCTCGACGAGGACCGTCGGCGACTCGACGCGCAGCTGACCGCGACGCTCGAGGCCCTCGACCGCTCGGCTCGGGCCTCGGGTCTGTGGTGGATGCCGGCGCTGATGGCCGTGCGTCTGCGCGACAGCAGCGGCCGCACCGTCATGACCTCGCCCCCGATGCTGGTCGGCGCGGCAGACGGTGCGTGCTGCGACGGCTCGCTCGGGCTCGAATCGGCCAACGGCCGCACTACGCAGCCGACAGCCATGGCCGCGCCGGCCTGGCGCGTGAAGGCCGCGGTGGAGTCGCAGGCCGACTGCGACCTGATGGTCGAGGTCCTGGCCACGCCCATGCTGCAGCGCTGCGACACGACGGCGCGGGCCGTCGCCTCTCTGCGCCGCCGGGCCGACGACCGCTGCTTCTGCCGCGTTGCCGCTCCGACGGCCCTGTCGGCCGTCTGGGCCGGTGCAGGGGCGGCGCGGGCCGACGCCCTGGCCGAGATGGTCGGCGCGTTCGACCGCATGGCCCGCGTGGTCGCCACCGGGCGCATCCCGGCCCGCGGCAGGCTTGCCGTCGACGTGCGGCCGCCGGTCGGCGGCGATATCGCTTCCGATATCAGGGCCGTATACTTGGCTATGAAGGCTCCGGCGGCGGCCGATCCCCTCGACTTGGGCTGGGTTGAGGCCCCGCACTCATTCACGGCCGAAAGTGTCGGGTCGGCTCCCGGCGCAGCCCTGCTGTCGGGCGTCGCGGTAAACCTCTTCGAGGGATTCGCCCCGCAGTGCTACGCTGCCACCGCTCTCGGCGGCAAGGCATGGCACGCCGCGGCGCTGGTGACCTTCGCCGACGGCTCGAGCCGCACCGTCACCGCCGAGGGCGAGGGCGACGCGCCCGAACTCTTCGGCCCCGTACTGTCGTATCCGTCGCCGCTGGCCGTGTCGCTCTACCTGACCGTGCGCGTTGGCGCCACGGTGCGCGCCGGGCGGTTCGCCCTGCGGCCCGACCGTGACCGGCGCCGTGCCGTATACGTCGATTCCGGCCTGAAGCCGTTCGAGCTGCCGGAGACGGGAGCCGACTTCACCGTCCCGGCCGAAATGCCGGCCGCTCAGGTCTATGACGGCGTCGTGGCCGCGGCCGACGCCGATCTGACGGCGCTGACCGCCGCGCGGCGACTCCCCCTGGGGCAGGTGACGGCCATCGTGGCCGCCGGACACTCGCAGGGTGCGTGGAACTACGGCCGCTCGCGCTTCTACGTCATGGCGTCGACGGGCATCTACTCGGCGGCGGTCGACGCCGGCGGTAAGTCTATGTCACTTAGTCTGCTCGACAGCCGGTTTGTCGAGCGGCCCGGCGCTCTCGCCCGAGTCGGAGGAGCGGTTTACGCCGTGGCATCGGGCGATCTGATACGCCTCGACGGGGCATCGGTGACCACGGTCGACCGATGTTGCGGCGCACGCCTGCTTGCTTGGAACGCCCGCCGCGGCCGTCTGTGGCTCATTCCGCCACAGGGCGATATCGAAGCCCTCGACACGGACACCGGGCGGCGCATGACCGTGTCCGTGCCCTGGCAGGCCGACCGCGTGTCGGCGGTTGGCGGCGCGGTCTATATCGGCGACGGCAGCCATACTGCCCAGGTCGGGGCCGAGCAGCCTTTCGTCGGCCGCGAGGTGCGGTGGACCGCCCGGCTGCGCGCCGGCGGCTGCGCCTGCCGCGGCCGCGAGCGCATCCTGAGCATCGCCCTGAGCGGCCGCGCCGAGGAGCTGCGCGTCGACGTGCGCCGCGTCTTCCTTGACCGCGCGGCTCCTGCCCCGGTGCTGACGCTGACCCTGCGCGGCGACCTCAACGCGGGTCTGCGCCGCCGCTTCGCCGCCCGCGGCGGCGACTTCGAGGTCGACATCACCGGCCGCGTCGCCCCCGGCTTCATCCTCGAAAGCCTCACCATAAAATAATTTATTAGACTAATTAGACTTATTCGACTAATACTATGACAGACAAAGAACTGCAGGAACTGCTGGCCGAGGATGCGCGCCGGCGCGCCCGCATCGTACACTACGATCCGGTGGCGGGCGATCCGGCCGACGCGGGGCGCGTCGAGGTGACGACGCCCGTGCCGGGGCTGCCGCGGGCCTGGGTGCCGGCCTCGATGGCCGCTGATCCGGGCATCCGCACCAACGATCCGCTGGAATGGAAGCGGCTGCGTTGCCGCCACGATTTCGAGTACTGGTGCGCCGAGTGCGTCACCATCAAGCACAAGACCGAGGGGCGCGACGTGCGGCTGCACCTGAACGCGCCGCAGCGCCGCGTGGCCCGGCTGCTCGAGGGGCAGCGCCGCGCCGGACAGCCCGTGCGCGCCATCATGCTCAAGGCGCGACAGTGGGGCGGCTCGACCCTGGTGCAGACCTACATGGCCTGGATACAGTCGTGCCTGCGGACGAACTGGCATTCGATCATCTGCTCGCAGGTGAAGGACACGTCGACGGGCATCCGCGGCATGTACACCAAGATTCTCGAAAACTACCCCGAGGAGCTGTGGGAGGGCGATGCGAAGCCGACTTTCAAGCCTTACGAGCGGTCGGGCAACGTGCGCGAGATCACGGGCCGGGGCTGCCGCGTGACGGTCGCCTCGGCCGAGAACCAGGACGCCGTGCGCGGCGCCGACTTCGCGATGGCGCATCTGACCGAAATCGCCTACTGGAAGAGCACGCCGGGCAAGTCGCCCGAGGACACGATCCGGGCCATCGTCGGGTCGGTGCCGCTGATCGACGGGTCGCTGGTGGTGCTTGAGTCGACGGCCAACGGGGTGGGCAACTACTTCCACCGGCAGTGGCTGGCCGCTCGCGAGGGTGCGGCGGGGCGTCTGGCTGTATTCGTGCCGTGGTACGAGATTGAATACTACCGACTTGCGCCGCCGTCGCGCGAGGCGGTGGCGCGGTCGCTCGACGACTACGGGCGGCGCCTGTGGGAGCTGGGCTGCGACCTCGACCAGATCTATTGGTACGGCTGCAAGCTGGCCGAGCTGGGCACGCGTGACAAGATGATGGCCGAATTTCCGACCACCGACGAGGAGGCGTTCACGGCCACGGGCCGCAGCGTGTTCCCGCCCGATATGGCCGGGGCGCTGCGGAGCGGCTGCCGCGAGGGGCGCCGGGGCGGATTCGGGTCCGACGGCCGGTGGATCGACGGTGCGGACGGCGACACGGTGATGTGGCAGGCGCCAGACGCTGACGGCAATTACGTGGCGGCAGTGGATGTGGGCGGCCGCTCGGACCGGGCCGACTATTCGGTGGTAGTGGTGGTGCGACGCGACGGCCCGCTGCCCGAGGTGGTGGCGCAGTGGCGCGGCCACATCGACCACGACCTGCTGGCCGCCAAGGCCATGGCGCTGGGGCGGCTGTACAACGACGCCCTGCTGGTGGTGGAGAGCAACACGCTCGAAAGCCGCGGATTCGCCGGCACCTATGTGCTCGACCGCCTGGCGCGCGAATATGCCAACGTCTACTGCCGCCGGGCGTACGACGACCTGCGGCAGACGGAGACCACCCGCGTGGGCTTCCACACCAACCGGGCCACCAAGGAAATGCTCGTGGCGGGGCTGATAGCGCACGTGCGGTCGCAGAGTTACATCGAGCGCGACAGCCGGGCCGTCGACGAGCTGCTCACCTACGAGGAGCTGCCCGACGGGTCGTACGCGGCCAAGCCGGGCTGTCACGACGACCTGCTGATGACCCGCGCCATAGCCCTGCATATCATCGACCATCAGCCTCCGGTGCCTCCCGCGGCAAGCCTGCTGCCGCGCCTCCGCGGCTGGTGAGAAATGGCGGGGGCTTGGAGCGCCTGCTTTGCTGGGGGCCGCAGGCTGGAAAGCCTGCTTTCCCATTGCTTTCCCATAGCGATTTCCATGAACTAAGGGGCGGGGGCGGTTGTTAGATGGTTAGTAATTGCTAAGAAAATCGCTTAAAAATTTATGAATATGAACTCTCCCTTTGCTTTTCGCCGCCGTGCGGTCGAGACTCTGACTTTATCGCGCCTTTCGTTCAAGCCGCTGAGGCTGCCTGATATGCCATTGGTGAACAAGTATCTGCAGCGGTCGCAGTCGCGGGCGTGCGACTATACGATCGGGGGCCTGTATATGTGGATCGAATGTTTCAAGTATGAATACTGCGTGGTCGACGATACGCTGTTTGTCAAGGGAGTGGATGAGGCGAATCCGTCGGTGACGGCTTTCATGATGCCAGTGGGGTCGCTGACGCTCGGGGCCTCGATCGAGATGATCCGCGACTATTGCCGTATCAAGGGCATAAGGCCGATCTTCACGGCAGTGCCGGAAGACCGGGTGGATGATCTGCTCGACGCGCTGGGCCGCACCGCGCAGGTGGAGGAACTTGCAGACTGGAGGGACTATGTGTATGACATCACGTCGCTGGCGACGCTGACGGGCAAGCATATGATGAAGAAGCGCAACCATGTGAACCGGTTTTTCGCGGACAATCCGCACTGGCGGTTCGAGGCGCTGACGTTCGATATCCTGCCTGAGACGATGCTGTTTTTCGAGGGTCAGAGCCATCCTGACGATCCGGAGATGACCCGTCTTGAGGCGTACGAGAACGGTGAGTGCCGCCGTGTGCTGGCGAATCTGTCGAGCTACCCGTTCGAAGGCGCGGTGCTCCGGGGGGAAAGCGGCGAGATAGTGGCCTTCTCGGTAGGTGAGGTGATAGGCGACACGCTGTATGTACACATCGAGAAGATCAACCACGAGATTTCGGGTGCGGGCGCGGCGATCAACAAGCTGTTTTCGGCGTTCATGCTGCGGAGACATCCGGCTCTGCGGTATTCGAACCGCGAGGAGGACTGCGGCGATCCGGGTCTGAAGCTGGCCAAGGAGTCATACTTCCCGATGATGAAGCTGCGGAAGTATGATGTGATGCTGTAAACTTTAAATTTTAAATAAGGACTTTAAGGAGGGGGATATATAACAAGGTCACCGGCCCGGCCGGTGACCTTGTGTATTGAGAGAGGATGTGAAGGCTGGGACGCCTTCACTCCATCAGTTGGAATAGGTGAATTTGATGCGGGGGGAGGAGGCGAGGAAGTCGCGCTTGGCGAAGTCGTAGATGCCCATGTCGAATTCGACTTCGGTGTCGCCGGGGTCGGTGATGTCGAGCTGGCTGTAGGGGATGAACAGTGTGAAGTCGGGCAGGTCGAGGCGGTCGGAGTCGATGACGATGTCCTTGTTGACGGTGACCTGTCCGTCGCCGGCGCGGTACTGTCCGTCGATGTCCATCAGAGGTTCGCCGTCGGCGTAATAGAACCATGCCACGACCTGGACGCGGTGGCGGTTGGCGTTGAGAATGTTGATCTTGGCATGTATCTCGAGGCCTTTCTCGCCGTCGACGACGACGCCGTGCTGTACGGTTACGTTCTCAAGGGTGGCGACGGGGCCGCTGGTCTCCTGTGTGACGTTGACCTTGACGCGGCGGCCGGCGCCTTCGATGTAGAAGTATTCCTCGCGGGGTGCGTTGGCTCGGTTGGCCTTATATGTAGCGGTGAATGAGTCGTCGGTCTTCTTGGTGAGAGTCATGAACGAGGGGAGGTCGGTGACTTCCCAGTTGGCGTCGCTTGTGGAGACGTAGTATGTGACAGTGCCACCGGTAGGCTTTAGGGCGATAGTGGGTGCGCTTTCGCCGTTGACGAGCAGGTAGGTCTCGTTGTCCTCGCGCTCGACGATGGTGGCGTAGGCTGTGTATACGTTTTCGTCGTCGATCCAGATTTCGTAGCGGTACTGTCCGGGCTCGAACTCGCTGTCGCGTCGGTGTCCGAATCCCATCATGCCGCCCATGTCGTTGTTTTCGCCGGCGAAGAACTGATAGTCGTAGTACTGTGTGTCGCCGTCGGGAGCGATGTCCTTGGGCTGCATGAGCGAGCCGTCGGGCTTATAGATGCGTACGTGGATGTAGGCGTTCTTGTCCTGGGCGAGGCCGTCGTAGGAGATGAGGGGGCGGAGGAAGCGCATCTCGTGGGCGTAGAGTGGCTGTCCGGCGGGAGTTATGATGCTGTTGTCCCAGGCCACGTTGGTGAATTTGAGGTCGTTGATCTGTAGCTTGGAGCGTGTGCGGCCGTCGTCGACGGGGCGCTTGGCGGGACGCGGGGCCCCGGCCTGGTTGAGAGAGATGGAGACGGTGTACTTGCCGTCGGTGATCTTCATGAGGCCCTGGCGGACGATGGTGGATGCGTTGGGGCCGCAGGATACGACGATCTGGCTGCCGTTGTTGGAGTCGAGCGTAAGCCAGTCGGGGAGCTGGGCTACCTTGACGGCGCCGGCGGCGTCGGTGACGGAGAAAGTGAGGCTGCCGCCCTGGTTGGAGAAGCTGCGCGAGAGAGCCTGGGCCGAGTTGTCGACGCGGAGGCGCTTGCGGAGGGCCGAGAGGCGGCGGTTGCACTGTGCCTTGCCGTCGGCGATGGCGCGGTCGTCGGTGTCGGGGTTGTAGTTGATGTCGTTGGCGGCCGATTTGAAGAGTGTGAGCGCGTGGGCGAACTGCTGCTCGGTGGAGGCGCCTTTAAGTGCGGCCTGGGCCTGGGCGAGGGTTTCGTTGATGGCGAAGGCCGATGCGGCGCCGATGACGAGGAGGATCAGGAGAGTGGAAAGCTTCTTTATCATAACGGATCAGTTGAAATTACGGTTGAGGATGACGAGCTGGCCGCTGACGATGCGGAGGGAGAATGAGCCGGCGGCGGGTGCGGATGAGAGGTTGATGCGGAGGGACTGCGCGTCGCCGCAGCGGACTGTGACGGTGGAGCTGCCTGAGAAGGTGTGCCCGCCGGCCGAGAGGGTGTATTCGAGGCGGACGTTGGGCAGCTGCCGGTCGCAGAGACCGACGTAGTCGAGGGTAAGTTCGGAACCGTCGAGCGAAGCGGCCTTGACGGCCATGAATACGCCGGGCGACTTGAAGCGGCGGGCGAGACCGTCGAGGCCGTTGAACACGCGGGAGTCGTCGGGCTTGACGAGGCCGGCTATCTGGTAGTAGGCGGCAGCGGTCTCGAAGTTGCCGGCCTCGGCCATGCCGGGCGCGCGCTCGAGGTAAAGCGCACTGACTTCGTCGGCCTTGGCGGCGAGGGCGGAGCGCAGGGGCTCAGGATCGTTGTTTTCCTTTTCGGCAAGGAATTCGTTGGTGTCGTAGATTGCGGTGATGGAGTCGAGGAGCTGACGGGCCTCGACGAGCGAGAGGTATGAGTTCTTGTTGCCGGCGTCGATGTCGCTGCGGCAGCGGATGAACAGCTCGCGATACTGAGCCGAGACTGCCTCGCGGTCGGTATCGTCGGATGAGCCGGATGACTTGGAGGCTCCGACGAGGCTCATGATGTCGTCGCGGAACAAGTAGACGCCTGCGCCTGCCAAAGCGAGGAGCAGGATGGCGGCGACAGTGATTATCAATCCCTTGTGGCTCTTGCCGCCGGCTTCGTCGATATCGTCGGTCGCGGCCGGGGCCGGGCGGTCGATGACGGTGCCGGTGATGGGGACGGAATCGGCGGGGACTCCGGTATGCGAGGCGAACCACCGGTGCCAGGGCTCGTTCCGGCCCCGGAGGATGAGGTCGGTGTATTCGACGATCTGGTCGGCGGTCGGGCGCTCCCAGGGATCCTTTGCCAGGCACGCCTGCATGAGGTCGTTGAGTTCGGAGGAGAACCGGGCAGGGTCGAGGCGCGGGAGCTGGGCGCCGTTGAGCATCATGCCGCCGCCGTTGCCGGCGAAGGGTAGGTCGCCTGTGGCCATCTCGTATATTGAAACGCCGAGCGACCAAACGTCGCTGGCCTTGACGGCGATCGGGTCGGCCTGGAAGCGTTCGGGGCCCATGTAGGCGAGGGCGCCGGATCCGACGGAGCGCTTGGACTGCTTGCGCATGGTGGAGCGCATCTTGCGGCTGATGCCGAAGTCGGTGATGAGGAAGTGGCCGCGGTCGTCGGCGAGGATGTTCTCGGGCTTGATGTCCTGGTGGAGGATCGGGGGCTCGAGGTTGTGGAGGTAGCGGAGACCTGCGGCGACGTCGTGAGTGAACTGCCAGATGACGCGCTCGTCGACGTTGCCGATCATCTTTGCGGCGGAGCCTTTGGCGCAGTATTTCATGGTGAGGAAGGGGCGGTGCTGCCAGATGCCGAAGAAGTCGGTGGTGAGCAGGTGCTCGTCGGAGAGGCCGAAAGTGATGCGGTATTCGTCCTTGAACTCCTCCTGCCCGCTTGCGTCGAGGGAGAGGTATAGCTTGACGGCAATGTCGATTCCGAGTATGGTGTCGGTGGCCATCCAGACTTCGCCGAAGCTGCCGCTGCCGAGGTATTTGCGGAGTTGGTAGCGGTCGGCGATGACCATGCCTTCTTTAAGTTCTGTTTCGTTCATCGTGCTGAAGTGAGTGATATCTGAAAGCGGTAGGATGATTATCAGTCGTTGGAGCCGGGGATGGCCTGACGGAATCGCTCGGTCTCGGATTTGATCTTATCGATAGTCCAGTCGGGGAAGTTGGCGACAGCGTTCTGGGCTTCTTTCTTGACGTCGCCCTTGAGCCGGGGTATGATGTCGTTCTCGACGGCGACGGCGTAGGGGATGCGCTCTTCGAGGGCCTGGACAAGTCCCTCGAAGCGACCTTTCTGGTTGTACGGAGCCTTGGCGATCTGCCGTTTAAGGCTCTTGATGCGGTCTTTCCACCGGCTGATCTTTACTTGGTCGAGGCGCTCGGTGAGTTGCTCTTTCCAGGTTTTCTCGACGCCTTTGGATGTAGCCTGGTCGACCATGTCGGCGGGTGCGTGGGCATCCGGGTTGTCGACGGGTACGATTTCGACATCGTTGCCGGCGGTCGGGTGGGCATCGACGGTGGAGTGGGAGTCCTTGCCGTCGGGGTCGGCGTGAGCGGGCGCGCTGTCGGGACCTGCCGGGTCTGAGGGGGCGGCAGGGACGATGCCCGGGGCTTCGGATCCGTCGTAGGTGTCGACGGGCCGGACGGGAGTCTCGCTTTCGGAGGCTGTGAATGCCGCTTCGCCGTCGGATCCGCGGAAGATCTTCAGGGCGAAAAATACGGCGGCCGCGATAAGCAGCAGGACGAGGAAGATGCCAATGTAGCGGCCGATGCGGTTTCCGGATTTGGGTGCGGGGGATTTCGCGGCGGCTTTGGGGGCGGCTTTCGCTGTCGGAGCGCCCGGGTCGGCTGCCGGTGGGGTGATGACGGTGGCGGGCTCGTCGAAGAGGGGACGTAGGCTGCCGGTGGGGTCGGTCTCGGCCATCTGACGGGCCGAGGGTGCGGCGGGGAGGTCGCCGGTGAATTTGGCGAGGAGTACGGTGACGTTGTCGTACCAGTCCTGGCGCTCGGCGGCCTCCATGAGGTGGTTTTTCATGGCGGTGAGGTCGCCGTAGTCGGCTGTCATGATGCCGTTGATGGAGTCGGCGATGTCGCGCAAGGGGCGGTCGGGGACGACTCCGCTGAGGCCGTCGCTGCACATGAGGATGATGTCGCCGTTGTAGAGCTGCGAAGAAGCGGTCTCGGGCTGGGGGTTGGATTCGGGGTCGCCGAGTGAACGGGTGACGATGTTGCCCTGGGGGTGGGAGAATGTGTCCTGGTATGAGAGGATGCCTTTGTCGGCGAGCTCCTGGACGTAGGTGTGGTCGCGCGAGACGGGCACGAGTCCGTAGCGGGTGTTGAATCGGTAGCAGCGGGAGTCGCCGAGCCAGCCGGTGGTGAGAGTGCCGTCGACGATCCAGGAAATGATGATGGTGGATCCCATGCCGAATCGCTCGGGATGGCCCTCGGCGCCGGCCTTGACGCGGCGGTCGGCCTCGACGATGACGCGTCGGATGTATTCGGCGCGTGAGTCGGCGTCGCGCATGATGTCGGGGGTGATGCGGTCGGCGCGGAAGAAGTCGGCGATGGTGTTTACGGCGATTTCGGAGGCGACTTCGCCGGCGTTCTGTCCGCCCATACCGTCGGCGACAGCGAGGATGCAGCCCAAAGAAGACAGAGCGATGGGGGTGTCGAGGCGGGTCGGGCCTGAGACGTCGTCGGTCAGGTCGTCGTCGACGTAGAAGTTGTCTTCGTTGCCGTTGAGGGGTGCGTCGGCGTCGAATTTGCCGGCGGCGTCGGAGTAGGCAACAAGGCGTAGATTGATCGTTTTAGTGGCCATTTAGCTGAGAAATGTGAGATTGGAAAACCGCCGTAGCAGTCTGGTGCAAAGATACGACAAATTTTTCAGACAATGACTGATTTAGCTAAAAAATGTGAAGCACGCGGGGCCCGTGCATTGGCGCGGGCCCCGCGGGTGTGGGTGAGGGCGCAGGCTGGCAATCGCCGAAGGCGCTTTGCAAAGCAAAGAAAGCCTGCTGTCCCATAGCGCAGGCTGGAAAGCCTGCTTTCCAGGTCAGTGGCAGCAGGAGCCGCCTTCGCAGGAGCCGTCGGAGCAGTCGCCGGAGCAACCGCATCCGCCGCATCCGCCGGAGGTTACCATCTTGATTTCGTCGGGAGTGGCTTCGCGGACGGCCGTGACCTTGCCTTTGAGCCGCACGACCTTGCCTGCCAGCGGATGGTTGAAGTCCATGGTGACGGTGTCGTTGCCGACTTTGTCGACGACTCCAGTGATGCGGAAGCCGTCGCCAGTCATCATGGGGAGCTTTGCGCCGGGGCGTACCATGTCGGCGTCGAACTTGCCGTCGACTTCGAAGATGTCTTTTTCGAGTGTGACGAGGTATTCGTCGCTGCGCTGTCCGTATGCCTCGTCGGGCTGTGCGGTGACGTCAAAAGCGTCGCCGACGGTCTTGCCTTCGAGGTCTTTCTCGAGGGGTGCGACCATTCCGGGCGTGACGCCGTAGATTACGGCTTCGGGATCTTCGGCATCGACCTGGTGCACAAGTTCTTCAGTGCCGTCGGGGTTAACCTGGAAGAGGTCGTAGACCATCTCCACATATTTGCCTGGCTGTATCTTTTCCATATTATTCTTGAGTTTTTGAATGATTAATGCTTATGATATAACAAAATTCGTGCCAAAAAGTGAAAAACGCCGCCAACGGGCGGCGTTTTTCGCTACAGTGACAGAATGTCTGATCAATAGTAGTAGTCGGGTTCGGCTTCGACAGCGACGGAGTCGGCGATTTCGTATTCGTCGACGGTGGCGGGTACGTCGGCGCTGTTGAGGTTGGTGATGTAGTTGCGGCCGGCGTTCTCGACGTCAGACGAGTATGCGACGATCTCGATGGTGCCGGTGGAGGCGCCTTCGTTGCTGGTGACCATGAGGATCATGTTGCCCTTGGTCATGAGCGCACCGTATGACTTGGTCTTGGCGTCGGTCTGGCTGATGAGCTTGAAGCCGTTCTCCTTGAGTTTCTTGACAACGGCGATGGATCCGGCGTTGCCCCATTCGGTCTCGGTGGAGATGTTGATGGCGAACGATGCCAGGACAGTGCCTTCACGCCAGTAGTCGCGGCGCTGGTAGTTGTAGTATCCGTAGCTCTCGTAGGTATAGTCGGCCATTGACTGGTTGAAGTTGGCGCGTACGGTGATATCGTACTTGTAGCCCTTGATTTCGAGGGTATCGAGTGTGACGGACGATGTGTAGGTATAGTTTGAAGGATCGGTGAAGTGAACCGAGGGAGCCTCGCCGAGCTCGTACTGAGCCACACCGCTGTCCTTGATGAGGCCGACGACTGCAGCTACGGCGGCGTCCATGTTGAAGTAGTCGCTGTAAACGGCCCAGCAGGCTGAGAAAGAGGGCTCGGCCTCTTCAAATGCGGCGTTCTTGCGGGGCTTGCCTTCGTCGTCGAGGAATTCGAAGCCTGACTTGTCGCGGCCGACGAGACCATACTGGCCGGCCCAGAAGGCTGAGTCATAGCCGTCGAGGTCGATGAGTTCCTCGCCGTCCTTGTCGATGACCTTGCATTCCTTCTCGTCGTCTTCCCCGATGGTCACTACGAACTTGTTGTCGCCGTAGAATCCCATGCCGTCGTACTTGGGACGGATGACTGTCTCGCCGTCGAAGGTGGAGACGCCGTAATTGTCCTCGTCGTCGCAGAAAATGATGTATTTCTTGTTGTAGTCAGCGATGCCTTTCATCTTTTCGGGACATTTGTAGACCTGTTCACCCTTGGTGTCGAGGAAGATAAGGCGTTCGTTGTCGTCTTTGACGAGAAGCAAGCCGTCCTTGAACGACGTTCCGTAGACATCGTGTTTGATCTTGAAGACAGTCTCGCCCTTGGTGTCGATGACAGAGTACTGATACTTGTATTCTTCGCCTTCTTCCCTGACGCCGACTACGGCGAGCCCTTCGCGGAATTCCTGAGCGCTGTCGTATTTAGGCTCGACTATGTATGTGCCGTCGGTGGTTATGTAGCCGTACTTATTGTCCTGGTCGCTGACAGCCAGGATGCCATCGGAGAAGCCGGAGGCGCAGTAGGTTATTTCCTTGTCCTTGACGGGGTCGAGGGTGAACTTGACCTGTCCGTCCTTGTCGGCGATGGAGATTCGCTCGCCTTTCTTGACGACGGGGATGAGGCCTTCGCTGAGGTAGCCGACGGCCTTGAGATCCTCGAGGACGGGAGCGGGCTTCTTCTCGTCGAACTTATAGAGGGTGTAGTAGCCTTCCTTGCCTTCCTGAACGGAGAAGAGACCGCCGATGACCGATGAGGGACGGTGCTCGAATTCGTCGAGGAGGAAGGTCTCGCCTTTGGGCGAGTAGAAGCCCCAGTTGTCCTTGGAAGTCTCGCGGACGGGCATTAGCTCACTCATGTCGACGAGGGGGTTGCCTGATCCGGAGCTTCCGCAGCCGGATAGAACTGTGGCGGCAGCGGCCGCCAGCAGAGCACAGATGCTTTTGAGTTTTTTCATTTGATTATGATTGAAGTGATTGAATAGTCGCGCGGACAAAGATACGAAAAGTGTGGCAAACGTGCAAACAAATGACAAAAGACAGAAGAACAAAAGAGTGAAAAGTAACAAAAGGGTTTAACGGCGGCCAAGGGCAGGCTGCGGGAGGGTCGGAAAGGTCGATAAAGTCGTCTTTCAGGAGAGGGACTGTAGGTAGTCGGTGAGGGAGTTCTCGCGGGTGAGGCCGAGTTTTTTGCGGAGGCGGTAGCGGGTCATCTCGACACTGCGGTAAGAGATGTTGAAAAGCGGGGCAATCTCCTTGCTGCTAAGTCCCATCTTGAGGTGGCAGCAGACTCGGAGCTCGGTCGGCGTGAGTCCCGGATGGCGGCTCTGGAGGTTCTTGGTGAAGTCCTCGTAGGCGGCGTCGAAGTTGTGCATGAACGTGCGCCAGTCATCGTCGTGGCTGATGTTCTCGCGTATAAGTGCCTTGATGCGCGAGATCTGGCGGGAAATGTCGGCGGGTGAGCGGTCGCCCTGTGCGAGCTTGTCGAGGCGGTCGGAGATGTCGAGCAGGATCTCGTTCTTTCGGACGACGTTCATGGTGATGTTGGAGAGTTCCTCGGTCTTGTGTTTGATGTCCTGCTCGAGCTGTCGGCCCTTGAGGTCGGCGATCTCGTAGTCTTTGAGCAGGGATTCCTCCTTGGCATGGCGGCGCATGAGGTCGATTTCCTGCTCCTTGCGCGATGCGACGCGGCGGGATGCGCGCAGCGAGACGCTTTTGACGGCCTTGTAGCCCAGGAACAGCAGCATCAGGGTGAGGAACATGTATATGGCCTTGGCCGGAGTGGACCGGTACCACGGGGGCATGATCGAGAAGGTGATGACGTGCTCGTCGATGTCGCGGGTGTATGGGTTGAGCGCGCGGACGTGCATTCGGTAGTCGCCCTCGTGGAGCTGTGTGTACTCCTTGGCGGTAGATTCCGACCACGGGCTCCAGTCGGCGTCGTAAGATTCGAGGAAGAAGCTGTAGAGGACGGGCTTGTCGGCTCGGTATTCAGGGGCAATGGCGTCGAAATGCAGGGAGTTGAGGCCGTAAGGGAGCGAGATCGGCCCTGCCATGGCGCGTGGATGGAAAGTGACGGTGGAGTCGCCCTGCGCGACGATGGATTTGAAGAAAACGCCGGCGGAGCGTGTGGAGTGCGGCATGCGGCGAAGGTCGACGTCGAAGAATCCTTCCTGCATGGATATGATGAGGCGGTCGTCGCTGAGGAAGTTGAAGTTGTCGAACCCGGGTATGAGACAGTCGGGGACAGGGGAGAAAGAGAGGGTATCGACGCGGGTGGCTCCGTCGGGGGTGCGTGCGGCGACGGTGGCGGTGCTGCCGGTGAGGCACCATATGTCGCCGCGCGGCGAGACGTGGAGGCGCGGAGCGATTGCTACGCCGAGTATGGCGTCAAGGCGCTCGTCGGGTATCATGCGGCTGCCGTCGGGCGCGAGGCGGTAGAATCCGCCTTCGGTGGTGACGACCGGGACACCGTCGATGGCGATAACGCCTACATTACGGTTGGTGGGGAGGCCGGCTTCGGTGTCGAAGAAGCGGAGGGCCGTGAACCGCACCCGGGACGGGTCGATCCGGAGTCGGTAGACGCCCTTGAGCCAGTGGGATATCCATATGTTGCCGTCGCGGTCCTCGGAGAAGTGTCCGCCGATGTCGCTGTATCCGGCGACGGGGCCGAGAGATGTCCATCGGCCGCCCGGATCGCGGCGCAGGAGGTAGAAGCTGTCGTATGATGAGACGAGGGCGTAGCCGGGATGTCGGCTCAGAGGGCGTACCGACCATGAGCCGGGGATGTCGTCGTCGACCGGACGGAAATCGAGCCCGCGGCCTGAGCAGACGCCTGCGTCGGTGCAGACGAACACTTCGTCGCCGATCTGAGTGATGTCCCAGACCTGTCCGCGAAGTATCGGAGTGAGCCGGGGCGGGTCGGCGCTGTCGGCGTCGGGGTAGGGAGTGGCGAAAAGTCCCTGGTTAGTGCCGAGATATAGCAGGTCGCCTGCGCGGAGCGACATGTATCCTGCGCCGTGCGAGTCGGAGTTGCCGAGCAGGCTGTAGTAGGGCGAGTTGACGAGGACCTGGTCGATGCCGTTGTCGAGGCCGAGCCAGAGGTTGCCGTCGGGGTCGAAATACGTGGTCAGGACCGTGTTGTTCTGCAGGCCTGTCTCGATGTTGGCATATGAAGTGCGGCCGCCGTTGAAGCCGGTGATGACTGCGCCCCGTGAGACGGTACCGAAAGCGTACATTCCTGATTCGGAGCGCGAGGCGCAGAATACCTGGTTGGCCCGCAGGAAGTCGTCGATGTCGGTGTGCAGGGGGCGTGCGGCGCCGTTCTCGATAATATACAGGCCGTCGTAGTCTGTGACTGCCATCAGGGCGCTGTTGTAGGGCAGGAGGGCGCAGATGCGTATGTGGCGGTCGACGGGCAGGGTGCATACGGGCTCGATGCGTGTGTCGTGGAGTTCGGACACGCCGCCGTGGGCCGTGGCTATGTACAGGTGGCCGTTGATCGCTGCGGCGGCCGTGATGCGGTCGTTGACGCGGAGGGTCGAGATTCTGGAGCCGTCGTAGCAGAAAATGGCGTTGTCGGCCTGAAACCAGAGCGATGAAGAGCCTTCGAGGCGCAGAATGCGCCATATTTCCTTGAACTGCTTGATGGAAGGGGGAAGCATTTTGGCCAGATTGACGTAGCGTCCTGTGCCTGTGGCGGAGTCGGCCTCGAAATAACCGAATTCGTCGGAAGCGCCGACGTAAAGGCGCCGTGCGGCGCTGTCGACCAGCAGTGATCGCACCGTCGACTGATTTTCGACACCGGTGAGACCCCAGTTGCGGCTGTCGAATGACAGAAGGCCGTTCTTGTTGCCGAAATACATGATGCCGTCGCCGTCGCGGGCGATGGCCCAGGTCTGGGTGCCTCCGCCGTGCAGATGCCGGGTGTAGCTGCGCACCATGGGATATGACGCGCGTGCGGCCGGCCCGATGAGAGCGGCGACGATCACGACGATGACAAACCGGAGCAGTTTCATGACTGAATTAAGGTGTCTGAGGCATTCACATATCGATTACGGATGCAAAGTTATTAAAAATGTCGTGCTGTAGGTGTCGTGTAGAAGTATGTTATAAAACATAAATTTTATAAATAACTGATTATTAGTGATAAAATATGTTAATATATAGTTATTGTAGAGTTGCTGAAATAGGCTTGTAGAGTTTTTGCAAGTTAAAAACTCTTGACGCGGACCGCTATAGATTATAATTTTGCAGCGCATTTGATGATGAGCTGAAAAAACCAGTCGGATGCATCCTAAAGAAAAAACCAAATCAACCAAAAAATCTAAACCTGCTCAATAGGCAATGGGAAAAAAGTTAATCATCTTATTATTTCTGGTGATGTCGCTGCCGGCGCTGGCCCAGGATCTGCTGACGGTCCGCGGCACGGTGACATCGAAGGAAGACGGAGAGCCGCTGATCGGCGCGACAGTGCGCGTGGTGGAAAACCGGACCAACGCCGTGACGACCGACTTCGACGGCAACTATCTAATTAATGTAAAGGCGGGGCAAACCCTGCAGTTTTCCTACGTAGGCTGCGATCCGGTAGAAAAGAAGGTGAGCGGGTCGGGCGAGCTTAATGTCGAGCTCGGCGGCATCACCGAACTCGAGGAGGTCGTAGCGATAGGCTACGGCACTATGAAGAAGAGCGACGTGACGGGCTCTGTGACGTCGATCGCCAAGGAGAACCTGCAGAAGACGCCGGCGGCATCACTCGCCAACGCCCTGCAGGGTCAGGCGGCCGGCGTGACGGTGAACTCGCTCAGCGGACGCCCCGGCGCTCAGGCCGAAGTGCGCATCCGCGGCGTGGGCACGGTGAATTCGCCGTCGCCCATATATGTGGTGGACGGCGTGATCACGGATGACATATCGTTCCTGTCGCCCAACGACATAGCCTCGACCGAAATTCTGAAGGACGCATCGGCGACGGCCATCTACGGCAGCCGCGGCGCCAACGGCGTGATCATCGTGACGACGCGCACGGGCCGTACGAACCAGCGGGCGCAGATCACCTTCGACGCCTACGCCGGTATCCAGAAGCGCTGGAAGAAGCTCGACGTGATGAACGCGCACGACTTCGCCGGGCTCGGGCCCTACCTGTGCCAGTCCAACCGAGGACAGCTGGACAGCCAGCTCAAACTGCTCGAAGCCGGGACCTTCTCGGTGCGGCTCGGCAAGGATGAC